>Ga0307517_10006050_pt1 | contig 18030 bp, 13 predicted proteins | sample 23_EM_MG_FD_194515 | JGI IMG/M metagenome (GOLD analysis project Ga0307517, IMG submission 194515) | Populus trichocarpa ectomycorrhiza microbial communities from riparian zone in the Pacific Northwest, United States - 23_EM | ecosystem: Host-associated > Plants > Roots > Unclassified | place... | reverse complement strand
AATCCGCTTTTCAAACACAACTATCTCGTTACTTTTCGGGGGAGCTTCCGCATTGCGGGGAATTCCTCGCGTCCCTATTACACAACCTTGTGTGTTGGTCCGCTATCCCTCGTCATGAGCTGAGCGACAACCGCAACCCCATCTCGAGGGTACCTCGCCCGTGGCCGAGCAGTACTAAAGAGGTGATGACCTCCATTTTACGACTACCTCCGGCTCGTCACCAGGGTGTCCAATGTACTTTTACAAGGTGGCGGACGAGGGAATTGGTTCCCCGTTCCTGCACTGTGAGCTCTGAAATACTCAGGTGAGATCATGGTAACTGACGAACCCCCAGTTTGGGGCTTGCCACCCGTTCGCCGGCACGAAATAAAAGACTCTCTTTCAGCGTTGGTGACAAATTTTTGTATTCACTTCCTCATCTCTGACATGGGCTAGTTGGCGGGCCGTTGCGTACTATATGTACACAGATTGCGTCAATTTCGAGCCAGTCAAATCACAAGACATTGAACCACCTTCGGCTCTCAGTCCCTCAGATACCCTGTTCCGAGGATACACCTGCTCACCGAAGGAGGTGCTTTACCTAGCTCGCAAGGTCCGAAGCTCCTCTATGTCCTCTTAATACATTTTGATATAACTGGGGCTGCTCGCAGTATGCGATGCGTTGCTCTACCTTGTGGCCAATGATATTATCCCAACTATGACACCTCAGATCGTAGTTGACAAGATGTTTGGTGGCCCATCACCGTGCGTTTATTTTCTCTCTCTCCCCAGATACATCTGACAACGAAACCAGCCCTCTCAGGGTTATCGGTAAAGGGGTGAAAATAATCCGCAGCATTCGCCGCCAGAGAAGCTCCGTACCCTCACAGTTACAAGGAGTACTTCAGGAGGCTGCCTCTGGGGGGAGGTCGGGAGATGTTGTCGCGTTCTCGGCGGTTTGTGAAGAACTCTTCAAACCGCCCCCACCCTACAGGGGCGATTCCTTGGGCGACAGCTCCGGCTCAGATTGAACTTCCGTCGGGATGATTTTGGCTTGGCGTACCTGGCTTCACCGTGTAAGATTCTAGGTAGCTGTCCACAAATAACGACGTCTCCCGTGCAATCTGATCCCAAAGGAAGAGAACCAAACTGTCGCTTCGTGAGGCGAGGGAGGATATCGAACGTACTGCCCCAACGCAACATTCTGGGTCTAAAGTTGCAATCGAACTGTGTTCATGCCAGCGTTCCTACAATCTATGGTGCTACTTTTGAAGCAGACCACATTTTACCACTGACGATTGCCTGCTAGGGGTGTAGTGGTGATGCATGATGTGGCAGCGCATTCATTTCCAAAACCGATCAGTGCAAGTTGGCTAAACCCAGTTCCGCCACACTCCAGCCACACTCAACCGCTCGCATCGACGATGGGAAAACGGAAGAGCTGGAGAATTTCTGTACTTCAAACTGCGACGGCCGTGCAACCCGTGACCCACGTGCAGCAACCAACGGCCTTCTCTCCTCCCCTTGCAATGCAACAGGCCGTGTGTGATTCCATCGTAAATGGGAATTTCGTCGATGCAAAGATCTTTGCATTCTCTCGACGCTCCCATAAACCTGGGCAAGTGAACACACCGAAAGCTCTGTTCGTCAACACCCACGTGCTGGCGACCGCATGTAGCTACTTTCGGTCCAGTACGCCTTCCTTTTCTTCGTAGGACTACCGTTTACCATTCCCACAGCGTTTGATTTCTCCGGCGGTATTGAAACCAGCCTTACTGCAGGGCCTCCTCCGGGTGTGGACACTATCTTTGATATGGAAGAGTACGATTCAGATAGCGATTACGATGGCCCTGTCGAGGACCCTCCTGAGGGAGACCCTGTCAATACCCAAGCACCTGGCGACGTGGCCGCCCCAGTACTCCCAAAAAGGACTGTAAATGCATACGTTATCAAGTACACGGCCTATAGAACGTTCGTTGACGAGTCACGAAGTCTGAGTTGTCCACTAATGGATGAGATGCAGCCTGCGCGCGGTCATCTGGTATATTTATTCAGGAGAGATTACTTTCTCCCCCGGTGGTTCTCCGGAGTCCCCCAGTGCCTCCGCAAAATCTATTTATCGGTTCGCAGACGAGGTTCGCATCCCGTGTCGACACGGCTCCCGCCTCCCGTCTAACGTTTTGGTAGCACAGGATGGATGACCTCAAAAAACGGGCATTCGACGAGGTTGCCGTATCCATCAATCGGCTAGGGTCACCAGAGTTGGTTGAAGAAGCGTTTAGTGTCTTCGCATCTCGGCAAGACCCACCTGCGAAAATTGTAGCACAACTTCTGACGCATTCTATAGATACCCAGAATTTCATGATCTCTACATTGCGCGACTCCAATCGCATTTGGCATCCGCCTTCGGCCCCAGGGATGCTTTTCGGGAGAAACTAACTTGTTACTTCTCTGGGCAACTTCCGCACAGCAAGGTCATTCTCACATCCCTATTACAGGCACTCATGGGCGGGTCCACTGACAGTAACCCTTGTTCTGGGCCGAGTGGCGGCTACAACGCCATCCTGAGGGTATCTCACCCCTGGCCAGTTAGGACCAAAAAGGCATTACGCATGTCGTTGCACGAAGGCATCTTTGAAGACTTTAGTGTCATAGTCCCTTTCAGTTCGCTTTCAACGAACCATACCGTGTACTTTGCCGGGGCCGTGGACAAAGAGGTTGGCTCTCCGATCTCGCGCCATATGATCTCGAACCACCACGCGGACGAGCTGATAACAGAAAACCCTCCAGTCTGCCGCTCGGAACCCCCCGGTTACTGGCACGAGACCTCACTTTCAACGTTTGTAGCAGATATTCATGTCCGCTTCCTCGCTCCTCACATATTATAGTTGGCGGGCCATTGCGTACTATATGTACACCGACTGTATCGCCTTCGAGCCGCTCGGATCACAAAGCACCGAACTGGCTCCAGCTCACAGCCCCTCAGATACGGGGTTCCGAGGTTATCCATGCCCACCGAGAGAAGTGCTTTATCTGGCTCACAAGGTCTGTAGCTCCTTCACGTTCCCCTACCATGTTTGACACCACCAAATCAGCTTGCTACGTGCGACGCCTTAGTTAATATTGTGACCACTGATATTGTCTCATATATGACACCGGAGAATGTCGTCGAAGAGGTGTTTTGTGATCTACCACCGTGCGCTCATTTTCCCACTCCCGCTCCCTAAATTCCTGACATTACCACATCAGCCCAGCCAAAGTTATCAGCCGAGGGGTTGAAATCATCCGGGAAAATCGCAGCAATAGCCATATCCGCTCCCAGCTGCAAAAGATGCTTGAGGATGCTGCCTCCGGGCGGACTTTAAACAATTTCTCCACGTTCTATGCGTGTTTCAGTGGACTTTTCACATGAATTCCGTTGACCGGCATGACTCGTTGTCAGGCGTCGACTCGGGTTGGGGCATCCAACGTGCCCAGCCTATGCGATTCTACATAGCTACCCACAAACTCCCACAGACAGTAGTGCCAACCGAGCGACCTTGCCCCAGTGGGTGAACAAAAGATGTAGCTATTTCAGGCGTATTATAAAACTTGCACCATCCTTCTGGCGGTGATGGAACCGCGCGGGCTTTGGATCTGCCTTATCGGCACCACAAATAGACAATAAATGCCCAGGGCACATATAACATCTTCGATTGTCTGCAAAACTACTTCTCACTCGGCGGGCCACACGTAGAACGTTCTGAGGATACGAAAAAGGGTGAACGTCCCAAAACCCCACGCGAACCTCCTGAACCAGGGGACGTGTCCTAAACACAGCATAAGAATCAGGGTTACAAAACCTGTGGGTGCCTAGTATTTCACCTGGAGAAGTGTGGAAGTTTCCGTCACACCACCTCCACTTGACCCTGATATTGGGAGGTCGTCGTACTTCACATAATCGTCCATGTCACTCGCGGTTTCTTCCAAACCCGTTGGATCGGGAACATGCGTGGATTCAGCCTGCGGAGGTAGGTCCCCGAAGGATCCTATCGGAAGGAAATGCATCGCGCCTTCGTTCAGCGCATTCAGGATCTGGGTATTCTGCGCGGCGGATAACGTGGATGGATTTTGCATAGGAACGTCGACCGGCCACCCAACGAGCCGCACACCATAAGTTTCGAGGTTTCCTTGATTTTTCCATCGCATCTCTGCTGTTCGCACCCCACTCGTCCTCCTAAATGGGTGATGAATAAGCGAAAAGAAGCTAAACCAACGGGTGGGCAGTGACGGACCGTAGAGCAGCTCGGACCGCCGCGTACACCTCAGACTTCAATAAAGAGGCAGGTGTCTTCTTTGGCTTCGACACTGTGGGAACAGAGACGGGTGGCGTCCGAGCTGTGGGCATTTGTGGGCCACAGCTCCTCCTACACTGTTCTTTGAACGCTAATGCACCGGGAGCACCACCCCCTCTCAGACCCCGCCAGAACTCTCGGCCGGTAGTTGTGCCACCAAGGAAGCCGTCGTCAGAGGGGTCAAAAGGGTCGACGGCCAGAACAAAGGACTGAACGGACAAGGTTGTCGCCAGCATCTCCAATGCCTGAGAAATAGATCCCAAAGCGCTCTGGATTCTCTCCCGTTTGTTGTTCGATTCAGCGGAACCAAAGAGATACTTTTGTTGAGACTCCGCAACATAATGTTTGATCTAAAGTCCCCCAGAGCTCAGGCCACCTATATGGAGCTGCATAAGTTGAGTTCCAGTACGAACTTGTTCGAGGGGCCGTTGTTCTCTGATCGCGAACGACCTCATCGCGTCGAGCAGTGTCTTGTCGATAAACGCGTCGAGGCGTTCGAGGAAGAAGACGTCCTTTTCGTTTGTAATGTTCTGGCTGGACGACATGGGGAACGGTGTCGTGTGGATTAAAGCAAGATGGTGATACTAGCGCAAGTCGCGCCGCAGCCAGGTTCAAGAATCGGGAGCGGTCATAACCTGCGCCCGACCACCATCTCTCTACGATCGCCATGTTTTCTGCTCTCTGGTCGTAAGTGAGAGTTCCTCCATACTGTACGCAGCCTCTGACGTCGATTTCCAGAGCACCGGTCGATCCAACCGCACAGAACTTCTTCCCCGTCTCATCCCGCTATGCCGACTCTGATCTACTCGGCCCCCTCGAGCCCAAGGACACGGAATGGACATGCGCTGGGGGCTTTGCGGTGGAGACGCAGACCTTCTATTGCCTCACCGAGAACGGGACAAGCATCATGGTGCAGATTATCTACTCATCACTCGGGTGAGCCCTGATAATCGATGCGCCATGATCAAAACGCTTATCCTTACTTTCGGGTAGGCTTTGGCCCACCACTCAGTTAGTGACCAGGATTTACGACCCAAATACCAAGGAGACGATCTGGAGATCCATCAACGTCGCTAATTTTTATCCCGGTGAAGACAAACGTTCCAGCAAATCGGACAATTTCACCGTATCTCACAAATCTACCCCTGGAGCCGAGTTCGAAGAATGCTATTCCATCTTTGGAAGATTCGACGACGACTTGCAGATCTCGATAGACGTCAGGCGACCCGCCGCCATCCCAGGTTTCAAGATTGGCAAAGGCCCGAAGGGAGGTTTCTCCTACTTCGGACCTGATATCGAGAACCCTGAGGGTTATGTCGTTCACCGGTTCTGGCCGAGGTTCCAGTCCTCTGGAATCATCGTCAACAATGGCCAGGCAACCCCGTTTGCTGGTTCTGGAATATTCGTGCATGCCATCCAGGGGATGCGACCCAACCTCGTGGCCGCCAGCTGGAACTTTGCTCACTTCCAAAGTGAAGAACACGGCGGCGTCTCTGCTATTCAGATGGAATTCACCACCATTGACGCTTACGGAAGGAAAGGTGCTGGGTCTGGCAAAGTGGTTGTGAACGTTGGTTCGTTGATCGTTGGAGGGAAGTTGGCCGCGGTCACCGCTGAGACGAAGTGGCCTGGAGAGCCAGTTGCGGATAAACCTCCTGTCCTCTCCCGGGCAGCCCACCATGATCGTTCCTTGGACGAGTTCACGGGCTATGATGTCCCCTCGACCATCAGCTTCCACTGGGCTGGACCATCCGTCGTCCCAGTGGCGGAAGGGAGTCTCAGTGCTGATCTGTCAGTCCTAGTTGGGAAGCCGGGCGCGGAAATCGGGTTAATAGAAAAGGTCGACGTTATGGCCGAAATCCCTGGATTCATCAAGGCCGTGGTCAGCTACATGGCTGGCACCAAGCCGTTCATCTACCAGGTAAGTTTACCACCTCTCTTTCTCTTTTCTGCATCTGCTTACGGTTGTTTCTAGTGGCTCAACCCCGCAACGTTGAAGATTACAGGACCAGATGCGTTGGTCCCAGGGCTTTCTAGTGGACTGGAAGTGAAAGGCCGTCTGTATAACGAAGCCACATTCATCTCTTGATTTTTTCCCTCGATTTCATACCTGCAACCGCACTTGCATTCTGTAACTATTTACGATTTACGCTACATATGATGCCACGACTTCGACCTGACTCCGGAGGGCATTCCGATTCCGCAGCCGGGCGAGGCGCGACCTGATGAAGCGGTGCTTCACTTTGGAACGTCGAGCGCGCACCCCCGCTTTGCACCCACACTTCCCCACTACTAACTTTTCCATCGAAAACCCTCAAAACTTGCCGTTTCCACAACGTTTTGCTGTATATGATGTACGATGTTGCGCAGGCTTGCGCATCCACAGACAACTAGACAATTCGCACGTCCGTACTGCAACCTCCCACTCCATCGACCGGGACACCAGCAATGGCCAAATCGTCTCTACCGCCCCGCGGTTTTTGGTGTGACGCGATTGCCGGACCAATGGAAGTGTCGGAATGTCAATGGGCCCCGCCACCCTCCTTGGAGCGGACAGGTTGCAGGATTTCACTCTACCAGGAGGAATGAGGGGTTGCCATTGGTCCCGTTCTTTGCGGCTGTACTCAAAGTGCGTTTATCGTGTATGGTATCATTTGCGGATATTGATTTGATGTTTACAGACGTCCGGTTCCATCGAGCTCGCTCGAACCGCGAGTAGGATAGCACTGTCGCTCGCTCCTTTGCTCTTCCTCAAGAACCATAAATCGAGGAAATGGCTCCAGAAGGACTTACCAGGGATGGAGGAGAAGCGGACAGTGATTTTGCAGAGGATCAGAACGAGGACAATCCTGTTCCACGTATTGATTTTGATTCCCATTCTCCTCTTCCTGGCAACAATCGTTGCAAGTCTGGAGCGGACGCCTCTAACTGGGCGGTACGTTTCTATTTTGTTTGGTACGCTCACCAGGATTACTTAGGCGATTCGACGTTTTTTATAGGTGGAGGCTCATCCTGTTATCGCCCGAAGAAGAGGATCAAATAGCTGCCCAGCTGGCCGGTCAAGGCTGGTACCGGGCGGTTACTGAGATCTTGGCGAGCCAAACAGAGGGCGGGAAAATGCCTACTCCGATCCCAGCCACGGACTGGCGGTACCGGTGGGTGCAAAGCACTCTCCGGCGCCTGGAGTCCGTCATTCCTATCCTCCAAGACGAAGCAAAACTAAATCCCTCGTGGCTGTCGACTGGCCCTGACGATGTTCAACTCCCACCTCCTGCAGAGTTCCCTCTACGACCGAGACCTCGCGCCTCCGAGTACCTTAAGATGATCTCCGACATGACCTGTGGAAAAATATCGAAGCACACCCCTGACCACGCTCCTCATACCGTCACCGGACCTCCCTATTCGCTCCTTCTTGTCGATAACCCTGGCGCCCCCAACGCTTTTTCCTATGGTTTCGGACCTGATGGAGGGGGAGGCATCGTCGTTTACAGTGCATTCATAGATGAAATCCTGAACGGCCCTTCGCTCGCTCCAAGCACGATGTCGCGAGATCGACCAGGAGAAACGTCTTGGTGGTCATATCTCTTCGGTTCCATCATCAACACCAACTACCATCAACACCCCGTACCTTCTCCCGAGGAAACAAATCAGCTCGCCGTCCTGCTTGCCCATGAACTCTCGCACCTCGTCCTCTCGCACCACCTCGAATCGTTGACCTCCAGCTCGATCGTTCTTCCAGGGTTTCTCTCGATTCTCACTGACCTCATACGCACGTTGATGTTCCCGGTGACGATGCTCTTTGGGCCCTTCGTTAACGACGCCGTGGCCAACATGGGGAAGATTGGATCTGGTGAGGTCACAAAACTCTCGGTCCTCTGCACGACCAGGGTACAAGAGCTCGAAGCCGACGCGGTGTCGACGAGACTTCTCGCATACGCGGGCTTTGATCCCCACTCCACCATCGAGTTTTGGGAAAGCAGGAATCCCACGGTTTACGGCGACGCCTCCGAATGCGCGACATGGAAAGAGGACTCAAAAGATGCCCGCAATGCAGAAGGCGACAAACTATCTTATAGGAACGCGTTCTCCTTGTTCGGTTCCACCCATCCCTTGAACGATACTCGGGTTGGGGCTCTGACGAAGGAACTTCTCAGGTGGTCCACAGAAAAGGAGGAGGCCCTATCTCAGCTAAGAACAGAGAATCAACCGGTGGTGAGGTAGATAACTGGTAGATGAGGAGGGCGGTTCCATCTTTCGGTGATATGGTGGTATTTTGATCGTACTGCTCTCGACGTTTTTTCTTTTCCGGCTTTTATTTGTACCATAAGTCCGCACGTGTTCCATAAGGTTATCTTTTGTTTTTCTTGTATATTCCTTCTCCAGGCGGCCGGCGGAATTCAAGCCCCGGGGACAAGTTTGGTCTCTGTTGTTCGGACAGAAGCTGTAATTTGACAGGGGAAGTAGCCGGTTAGTAACCACGACTGACCGGCACAACACCGGGGTGAGGTAGGGTATTACCAAATTGTGTTAGTCATAGAGAGTACCAATGAGATCAGTTCAAACTTATTCCATTCTGCTTCCTGTTGCTCCTTGACTCCCAATGGGCATGATATGATGAGAAGTGTTTTGCCCTTTGGATATGAAAACAGAGGATGACTGGTCAGTGATGTTGGACAGGCCCTATCCCTCTTGTCTTTCTGTTCCTTCCTCCATTCAGCCCTCAACAGTCAGGTGCTGGCTTATTTCAGGAGGCATCAGCAAAATGTCCAATTACTTTCATTTTAACTGAAAGTGCTGAAAGTAGCTGTAAGTAGACAGAGGTATACTTACAAAGGCCAGGTCTCCACTTCTGAGAAGTGGGAGCCATGAAATGCCTACATTTTGTGGGGTATATCATTGAAAAAAGCCCAGCACTGATAGGTGATTGGAAAATTTCCTGATTAATGTTACTCATCAGGATGGTAGACAACTGTTATTGAAAGTACAATTTGTATAGGTGAATGCTGTTACAAGATATATTACATACTGCATGTCTCTACTCAAGAATCGCATGACTGAAATCTAGAATCAACACCTCTCCTGACTCATAACCAGCAATCAGATACTGACCATCCCACTGTGTGGTAGAGGGTTTTGCATATCTACCAGACAGTCGGAAAACCTCCTTTCCAGTGGCTCTATCCTCAATCCTAACTGGACTGATGTCTGACCACTTTCTGACATCAATAAAATCCAGACAGGGTCTATCTGAGGATGCTTCAGAGAACTGAATGGGGGTTGAGCCTAGGATCCCAAAGTCCCAACCCTGGGTTGATGACTCTCCAAGGCGGACCAGGACTTTTGATCCATCCACACGGAGGGGGTCAAAACAATGCTCATAGTTCCTCTCTAGACTCTCCTTGCCTGCAGGCTCCCCTGTCCATATAGACCAGGCTTGAATAGAATTCCGATCTAACTGAAGTACCCTGGACCCATCTCCTGTTATTCTGATGCCCCTGGTGATCCAGCCAGACCCATCCACTATTAGGGGCCCACCTTTCTCAGCATCCCAGACATGGATTTTGTTTTTATACTTTGTGCACCAAACAACAATTAGCCTATTACTGATCAGTTGTATGTCTCCACAGTGGATGTCTTTGGCTTCAGTTTTGAAGGATTCCTTGCAGAGGCCATTCAAGATGTCCCAGGTCTTCACTACCCCTGTTGAATCAATTGAGAAGGCCAACCTGTCCTTTGATTGTAGACTGACAGATCTGATTGGGGCTGTAGTGGCTAGTGTGGGCTCTGTGTCAGGTGCAACTTGGTCTGCTGATGAGGTGCTGATATCCCAGAACTTGACTGATCTATCCTCAGATGCTGAGATGAGGGTAAAAGAAGAGGAAAAAATAAGGGAGGTGATTTCATCTGTGTGTCCTGTGAGGGTCTTACTAAGGTGAGGGTCTAGGCTTGTGGTGTCCCAAAGATGGATAGTATTACCAGCAGAAGCAGCAAAGAACCTTCTATCAGGAGAGAAACAGCAATGTTCAGGAATACTATTAGGCAGGTGGAATTCTGCCACAGTTGCTCCAGAATCAGTGTTTCGAACTGTGACAGCTTTCTGTGTACATGAAACAAACTGAGTGCCATCTGAGGAGAATGCAGCATAAGAACCAGCATATGGGGGACTAATCTGATGACCATCAATGCCCCACTGCCTCACAGTATCATCCTCAGATGCAGACAGGAGAAGTTGAGGATTTGTGGGGGAGAAACTGACAGTGTTGACATTATCTTTATGTCCCTCCATGACATGACACTGCTCTGTCACAACATTCCACAAACAAATTGTCTTATCCCCAGATCCTGAAGCAATCATAGCATTGTCTGCTGAAATGGATACAGAAAGGACTACATCTGTGTGGCCACAAAAGGTTTTGACAACTCCACCAGTCTGCATATCCCAGAGTTTGATGGTCTTATCATCACTCCCAGATACAAGCAGTATACCATCTGATGAGAATGTAAGTGAATGGACATATGCATTGTGCCCAGAGAGAACAGCTGTCTGGCTGCCAGTCAGTGCATCAAAGATAATGATGTCTTGGCTTGTAAAACCAGTTGCAATGGTATTGTTGCAGTATGCAAGGGCAAGTGTGTGGTCACCACCAAAGAAAACTGTGCGGGTGCAAGTCCCCCATTCAGCTGGTCCCACTACAACTTTGACCATTGGTGAGAACTCTGCAACATAGCACTCATGGAGCCAGGATGAGGAAGGGCAAAGTGTGAGAGCAGAATTGTACATCTGGGAAGGAGAGTCCTGGATTGTATCAAAATTTTCCAGGATGAATCTCTTGCTATCATTTGTCCACTTGCAGGAGACTCCTGTCTGAACAGACATAAATACAGGTTTAGGTAGAAACTCTACATATCACTCACCAACATGTACCATTGATCTATATCATTGAGAGAATAAACACCAATATCAAGGTTTCCTGTGAGGATGAGGACCTCAATCCAAAACAGAAAACCAGTCTTGAAGAACTTGTCAATTGCAATATAGACTTCCTCAATTCCATTGCTGTCACCAGAAACCTTTGCAAGATGGTTTGTCCAAAAGTGGCATGCATATTCCAGGGTACCCCCAATGTGGGTGGTCCTGAGTGTGGGAAGATCCTCAATCTCACTAAGGACAGCAAGGTTATCAAGGTTGCAGATATTCCTCTTCAACCTGTCCCTCATCACATTGAGGCATGAAAACAAGATCTCTTGGTGGTGAACTGAAGGGTTTATGAAGAATTGGTTGTCTGTGCATCGCCTTGGGTCTGTGAGGAAGTCGGGAAATGATTTGTGGAAGATGCGGACAGGATCTTCCATGCTGTCTGGGATGAGGAGGAGAGAGTGGAGAGTGCATAGAGCACTGGAAATTCTGGTTGGTGTGCCACAGTTTGTGAGGTCTGAGAGAGTCTTGATGGAGAGAGGGTGGAAGATGAGCACCATTGATCCCACCACAGATCTGAAACGGGAGTAGAGCTCATGGTCATGCAAATCTACATCATGGAAAGAGTGCTCCAGGACTTGAGTGTAGAGGAGGTCAATACCTGACCTCCCTTCATGAGAGGTGTCTTGTGGAAGTGAAATAAGAAGGGCAAGCCTCTCATCAGGTGGGTAATGGCGGGATGCGACAAACTTGATGACTGTCGAAGCGTAGATGAAAAGTCCAGCTGCTTTCTTGCAGAGAATATCAATGTTGTGGGGGCTTGGCCAATCCCCTGCAAGACTACAGTCACATCGGTTGTTGGCGATCTCAATGAAGCGAGTTTTGAAGAACAGCTTGATATCCTTGTCCACCGAAGAGGGCTCGACCTCATGGAGTTTGAGTATGTCCGTGTGAGGCCGGAGTGACTCCAAACGGAATCCGGAGTGAATCCTTGGTTCGGGCCTGCCGGTTATGAAGAACTTGACAAGTGGGATATCATCCACATAGCGGGAGAGCACGGACAGGAGCGCAGATGCGGGCTCCTCGTCTCTGCACTCGTCGAGAGCATCAATGATGATGAGTGTCGGGACCTGTGCTGCCCGGAACGGTCTGACAATGAGTTTCTCCATCTGAGAACAAAGGGCCTCCCGTCCAACGTCAGGATTCGCCATCAAGACCGGAAGCAACTGCTTTCTGAACTGCAGATAGTGGTGAGCAAGCTGGAAGGCGAGGGTAGGGAAGATGGATCGAAGGTTGCTTCTATCGTCGAAATCCCGTGAACAGAAGAAACTGGCTCCCAGCTTCCCGTCCGCAAAACACATCTCTGCGAACGTCTGAGCGATGGTCGACTTCCCCGTCCCGGCGAGACCGTTGAGCCAGAACGCTCGCTTGTCTTGTTCATCCTTCGACCACTGTTCAAGCTGGAAGAGGACATCTCTCCTCGTCCCCTTCATGCATCCCTGTCTGTCGCCACAGAGGTATCCGGCGTCCGCGACGTGACTCATGCGGTCGAGAAGGGCGAGATCTGCTCTATCCTGTTGGCCAGTTACTATGTGTGGGTAGATTTTTGGGTGAAAAACTCACGATTAACTGGCGGGTGTTGTTGTAGATATCCCGTTGTAAGGAGGTCTGAAGTAGATGTTAGATGCGATGAAGGCGAGTCCTTTGGGAATGTGAACCTGATAGTCCATCACGGCCTCGCGAATATCATCCACCAGATCGTTGAGCTTCTGCGCGTTCTCGGTGTTATTCAAGAACTGCGCGATATCCTTTTGGGTCGCCATTGGGTCCAGAGCTTGGCGGACAACTTCTAACTTCCTATCGACCCCCAAGCGTCAGCCTCAACTCTCAATCTTGGAGAGGGGGGGCATACCGTGCCAGCTTCTTTCTCCTCGCCTCCTCCTCAAAATCACCTTCAGAAGCAGGTGCGCAGAGCGATTCAACGAGTGCTTCGGTCCGGTCTCCCAGTGATTTCATTGTTTGTTTGTTGACGATCGTTCGCTAGGAAAACTGTCAACACCACGGATCGAGTACGAAGATGGAGCGTACCTCGCAATTATCGAGGATGGCACAGAGCCCTGCGGCAACAGATTTGAGAGGGGGGAAGGCATCCGAAGCTCTCTCCACCGTGCGAAGGAATAATTTGGCCGCGGAAGATGCGGTATCCTTCCAGTCCGGTTTGTCCTCGGACGTCGTGGCTTTGATAGGATCGTGAACTGCCGGGCCGCCTGCACCATCCGTCAGAGGCAGCGACTGAAACGGTGTGGTTCACGTACTCTCGGGTTCCCCACCTCGCGAGATGGAAGGCCGCAGGTGCGATTGCGGATGTAGACGGCTCTGGTCCGTCTCCCCTCCGTAGGCGTTATCGTCGCTCTCTCCCAGGTCACGGCCTGTTCCTACCGCTGACCGGCACGAAACAGACTGAGAATCACCTGGTCGCGGATCGTCTTTTCCTGCACCAGTTTTGATGTCCCCTCCCCTGAACTCGCCCTCTACCACGATGCCAGGTTCCGATTGTGAAGATAAGGCCGAGAGGTAGGGTTTCTTGCCACCAACGTCAGCTCCTGGTCTCTCTGATTTGCCTCCGATCTTCAATTTGTCCTTCACCTTCTCCTGAAATTTCGAGAGAGACTTTCGAAAACTCATGTCGCCGTAGTCAATGTGGATGGTGTGGAAGGGGGTTGGTTGACACGTGGCTTCCATCCCATTCGGATCTCCAACAAGCGCTATGTAGAGAAAGTCGAACTGCCAACCGCCCACGCTCCCCTCAGCTAGCTTGAACCACGTTGGTCATCCTTCTCGCCCAACAGTTTGTCACATCAGCGTTATCTATGTCGTGCATCCGATAACATTGTCTTCTACCAACTACCTCGACGACCATTCGGCCCAGTAGTGCATGTGCATGATTTATCGACCGACGCTCTGGATTTCCTCAAATCGGTTGGCATCCATGCGTCACGCATTTGGTAGTAATAGACTGTGATCACCGCGACCACGACTCTACGAGCGATCAAATTTCGATACTCAAAGTTTCGTTCTCGATAAAAACATAACAGAGGCGGGGTGTACAGAACGCCGTTCGCATCCCAGCTCGAAGTAGATGGGAGTGACGGATCCGGCGTTGAACAGCCCGTAACGTCGGCGGATCAATGTATGAAGAACTTCCTCCGCGTCGCACTCCTCCACCGCTATCAGTCTCACCGCCGCCATCGACGACGAAGCCTAGATTGACACTGTACACCCAATCGCTTCTACCACTTGACGGTTTCCGTTCGTGACAGCCCGAGCTGGAAACAACCCATCTTTCTGTCCACGCCAGATATACTGGGTGTTATTGGGGCTCTGCTGTGACGTTCGGGTTCAGCGACCCCCTCGGCTCTTTTTCCGTTGCAAAAGGTGTTGCCTACCTCGACGTTGTCCAGTGAGTTCCATCCCTTATGCATTCTCCGCGGAATCGACCCATAAGGTGTCGTTTGGGTCTCAACCGAGTGCCCCCCGCTTCTAATCCCGCTGTTGACAGTTAATAATTTCCCTCAAAAAGTCAAGGTATCGCTAGCGTGCACACCTTGGGTTTGTGGACTCCCAGTCCCCAGGGCTCAAGCGACAATATACACCAAGACTCCGTCCACGATGCCACGGTTCAAACGCGCGAAGGCTCGGCGTGCATCCCCAGTTTCTACACACTAGCAAAGCTGCTGGAATGCGGTTTCGCATACACCGCATTTCCCACTACTATCTAGCACACGATTCCCGGGTCTCTCTCTCTCTCGAACGTACTGGGGAGGTAACCGCAACTGGTGGTGAAACTTACCCAACTTTGCCCAAATCGGGCCACCAGCTGTGCACGTCCATCTGCACCGGCGACACGAGGGAATCATTACATTGTATCCGCGTCGATTTTCACGGACAACTTGGTCGTAAAAGCCTTGGAACCATTCCTCTGTTTACGTGGGATGGTGCGAGGAAGGTGTTCACGGTGCTGTGGAGTTAGACACTTTGTACAATGGGTATTGTTTTGAGTGTACTATGATGTACCGTCCGTCTGCATCTTTGGCGAACGTGAGTTGAATCATCCGCGATTTAACCCAGGATTCAGCGTGTTAAAAAAAACTACAGTTTTCTCAGTCAATTCCCGCCGCCTAAATTTCACGAGAGCATTTTTTCGCGGAAAGACGACCGAAACCCAGAGAGGAAAAGGTAGAGACATAACGACACTGCAAACTTGCCAAGCTCCCAATAGCAACTTGGAAAAATCGCCGCAGAGATCTCGAAAATGACTTGGTCCTAATCCACTATCACCCTTCTTTACAGAGGATGCGAGACTTGGGTCGTTCGCAGGCCTCGTACGCGGAAACGAGGAGGGCGTGCAACTGCCTCCTTACGATAACACTCCGATATCGAAGGATGTCACGATCGCCGATCCCGGGTTCCTCGAGACCTTGCGGTTTGGGGATGGTACTCTGTCGGGGGATGCAACTCTTGACCATTCTGGCGGAAGGTCTCTCAAGGGGAGGTATATCATCCGAATTGGTCGGGACGGGGTATCTGTCGCAGGTCACTCTTTTCCCTTGTGTGGGAGAGGCGGAAAATTGATAATTGCACACTAGGGCGGAACTTTGATCAGTACTGCGAGGTCCAAGACCTTCCGTACTCGTGAAGGAGACTTACAGCTTTACCGGCCAAAGTATCACCCCCACAAGCAGCTGCGATCTCCCTCAAAACTGCGGGTTGCTCCTGACTGGACCTACGGGCGTAAATCACCCGTCCGTCGCGCTCCTAAAAACCAAATCCTAGCTTCAACGCCACAAAACAGCTTGGATGATGGGGATCAAAAGAACAGGTGTTGCGAACACGTTTTTAGAGAGGGAGGGGTGAGTGAATGGAGGTGTGCTCGCCAAAGGAATGAGGGGGTGCGGATAGTGATTGTTGAATTGAAGCTGAGGGGAACCGGGCTCGAGTAGATGAATGTGTATACCACCAAAGTGTTTGTTGTGACGAATGGTTGGGGTGTGCTGGGAGGGAGGTCCGAGGGGAACGCCTGGTCAAAAGGCTGAAAGATTGAATAAAACTTTCCTGCGTCGTGCAACGACTGTGTGTGGGGGGTGCCTCCACACGGAGTAAATAGTAAAGAGAAAAGAGAAACAGGAGAAGGAAAAGAGAGTGCGTTCAAAAGTTGGAGCGGACAACCAACGCCCGTTCCTAGCTAACCTTTTCATCCCTCCTCTAGAGGGCCTGGTGCCCTGAAGATTGTCTGATAACCTCCACGTTTGGTGCGGCGCGAAGATGACCAGGGGACCCGATGGATATCAGGTACACCCCCCAGCTTCTTCATAACATCACTGACATCGGCTTAGGGTGCGGTAGCGGTATGCATGCACACGTCGGTCACCAGGTGGGAACGACAACTGGGGCGAACTATTGTTCCGTTCCTTACGAGTGGTCACCGTGATGGGCAATGGAATGATCGAATAGAGACTCCGCCCGCATCCCGTTTTGCCAGGGGCGCCAGGTAGATCCATGTGTGAACTTCCCACGGGATTGACCCCGCCAATACGTACAAATAACCTGGTTGCCGTACAACTCTATCCAAACAGGGAACAGAATCCGGCGGTCGAAAAAGCGAAAATAGTGACGGCCGTTTGGGCTTATGTTGTGCCATCGTCGGGAGCGGCCTGGAATTGTCGAGGTACCTGGATATCGATGAGCGGGGTGCATGATGGCAAACAGCCATCCGGATGCCCCGGATACGACACACAAAACCGTCATGGGACATGATGCATCTGCTCAGTGCCAATCTAATTGTCAACGCGTTAGGGAACGAGAGACAAAGGCACATGGGGATAATGAGGGAGGGTAGGGCGTGCCTTTGCCGTTGCTATGCGGTAACGGACAAAGGGGGGAGACAGCGAAGTCTCTCGAAAACAAAAAGCAGTGAGGGCCATCGAACACGAAGCTTAGAGCCACACGCAGAAAAAAGAAAGTCAAACCAACCGAAACAGACTCACGAGGCTACCCGCCGCCTACAACTCATCTAAACCCCCCCGACAGATACCGCGTTCCCTCACGGAACTTAACAACCTGGACGCCGTGTGAATCACAGCACGCGTACGAGAACACGACGGAATATCTTCACAGCCTCACAATAACGAGTGCTCCCAGACCAAAGCCGTGATCATCTCGTACGCGTGAAAAACAAGGAGAGAATGCCGGCATACGTAGGAATCCAAACCGTTTGTGATCGAGCATAGGTGGGAGTGATATGTTTTGTAAAAACCATCCACGAAGGCCACAATCGCGGCTCTTAGGTGTTCACCCAGACGAGGCGAAATAGAAGCGAGATGAAGGTAGGCACCTGTGGATTAAATTGTGGGTCGGCGACACGACCGACGACGCAGAACAGTCAATACAACGGCGATGGAGGGTTTCGTGGGAGAAAAAAAAAGGTACACACCCATTTACGCAAGATCCACAGCAGGATGACCCGGTCCAGCCAACTCCCGGTCACACAAGATGACCTTGATCTGGTCGCCCTCCGGGCCCTCACCGGAATCCTTCGAAACGACTTGCAATGTCCCGAAACTTATGTTCCCTCTACAAAACGCGCTTTTCTCACGTCTCACCCACCTCTCGCTCACCAGCTTCAACAGACTCTCATGATCCTCCACGCCGGCCATACGGAGGTACACTCCCATGACCCCCAACACGCTTCGGAGGGTCGGCTCCATATATGAATTGATGAGCAACCTCCGGAGTCGCACCGTC
>Ga0307517_10006049_pt1 | contig 18031 bp, 24 predicted proteins | sample 23_EM_MG_FD_194515 | JGI IMG/M metagenome (GOLD analysis project Ga0307517, IMG submission 194515) | Populus trichocarpa ectomycorrhiza microbial communities from riparian zone in the Pacific Northwest, United States - 23_EM | ecosystem: Host-associated > Plants > Roots > Unclassified | place... | reverse complement strand
TAGGCTGAGAGAGACACTCCATCGTGGATTTTGCGTTTAATTTTTGTGATTATTGAAGGGCATGGTTCTGTGAGAGACCTGATCAAGAGATGGCTCAGAAGATGCGACAAACAGCTCACCAAAAACCCGAATGGGTTCACGCAATTGTTTGGAAAGGTCATAAGCGGCAAGCGGAGACAGCTGATCTTGGTCAATAGGATCGAACGTCGCACGATATGGGGAAAGATCTGTGATCACCTGATAAAATGTGACCTCACAAATTTTACTTAGTGATTAGTCTAACCAGAACGTACCGACAATTTTTCAACGCCAAGCAGTTTTCTTGCCCTTCCTAGGTCGATGCCGTGGTTAGAATCGAAATATAAGTCGATACGAACATCGGGGTGCTGAAACGAGTTGAATTTGGAAGCATCATATCGACCATGGTAAGCATGGAAGAAGTGAAGGCGAACGATTCTGAAAGTTGTCATAAGCTGAAGTTCATACGAAGGGAACCGAAAATGACAGGTAAGAACACTTGCCCTGCAGCAGGAGGGTGCCTCCATAGTCCTCGGGAAATCTCTTCAGAGTGTTTTCGGGTAGCTTCAGCAGGAGTCCTATGGAGAATAGACGGGCTGCTCTTGAATATATCTATACACCCCAAAAACTTGCGCTTGAGGTTGTATTCATTGATCGCTTTGTACCAGCGAAGAACATGGGGCATGTTACTGTGAATGGTCTCTTGAAAAAATCGATTGTTGCGGAGGAGTTCGAGGTCTTGATGTGGAACGCCGCGACGGGAGATGCACAGCATGATGAGCAGGAATGCAACTTCGCCAGTAACAACTGCTTCGGAAAGGTACAGGAACCCATTGGCACCGACTATGTCTTCAATGAGATCAAGGTAAGTGGACGATTGAAGGACACGGATGCGTTTCCGAATTTCGCTGGAGACTTGGAGGGCAAAATCAAGTGTTACGGAGGAGACCTTTAAGCTCGCAGACACTACATTTGAGCGAAGGTCGATGAGGGTTCTGTGGAAGTGACCGCGATATACAATTCCGGGTGGCAGCATGAGGAGTGTGCGCCAGAAAATTTCATTGGATATATAGGCAAAATACAAGGTTTCCAGGTAATAGTACCTCCTCGAAACCTTATACTACATAGAAATTCGTCGTTGGGGATTGCCGCATAGTAATAAGATACAAGTCGAGGCTTTCAGCTATAGTGCTGCCAGTATTGGAGGAAAAACTAGAGGCGAAGTCAAGGCGAAGTGGCGATTTCAAGTTAGTCACGAGCGTGACGTGGCACCCGTCACGGTTATTTCTCACTTCCTAATGTTCAAGTTATTCAAATCTTTCTTCAGCGCGGTTTCACGGCCCTTTCAGCAACGTACATACTCGGTAAATGAGCGGACTCTTCCAATTCTTTATATACCTGCAGGATCACAAATTTTTGCATTTGGTACACCTTCTGAAACGAGGATTCCCCTCCTTCGGGATTTCAGCTGGTTAATAGAGCAGGGACAGGCATGGGCGGTTGTGTCTGGGTCAGGGGGAGGAAAAGGTGCCATTTTCAAGGTGAGAATTTCGAGATACCTGGAAAATAATTTACATTGTTTTTGCATCACAGTAGACATTGCTTGGACACACAAGGGTGGTGCCACCTTCTCTGGAAATTCAAGGTCGCTGGGCAGGAAATGGGGGCATTTATCCATTCCTTTCTACATCAAGTGAGGATCCGTATACTAGGATTGCCCACGTTTCCTTTAGACAACGGTCTGGGGCTGCATTCTTCGATTATACAACCCGCTACGGCGCTGTGCGAGACGAAGCCGACCGTGTCACCCTTCGCGACACTTTGTGTCCTTCAGGCGAGGAACTTACTTTGGATCAGCGTCATCTACTCGAAAAGCTCGTAGAGCGTATGGGCCTCTCATCTCTGATGGATTTACCAATCATCACCCTTAGTAATGGACAAACAAGACGTGCTAGGATAATGAGAGCCATTTTGGGTCAACCCGAGCTCCTTTTACTCGACGAACCGCTTAGTTCGTGTTCTCCCACCTTCACCACTCTTTTGCTGAGATTTTTAAAGCTGGCCTTGACGCTCCATCACGCGAATCTCTGAACAGTGTTCTACAGGAATTGAACCAGCATTCTTTTCCTCGAATCATACTCGGTCTTCGTAAAGGCGAAGAAATTCCGACTTGGGTCACTCATGTTCTTGAAACTCAAGGTGGCACTACGTCGACGAGAGAGAACGACGTCCCTCGCCCACCACAGCGTTTTGTGAACCAGAAGCCCAACTCCTTATTACGTGCTCCTACAAGGAACGATAGGAAGCCTGTAGTTGATCTTAAAAACGTACATGTTTCTTACGGTGACTATTCCGTAAGTGTCTTCATCGTGATTTTATTGAAACCAACTGATATCCATTGTAGGTTCTGAAGAACATCGAGTGGAAAATTCGACAAGGCGAACGCTGGTACCTTCGTGGCTCTAATGGTACAGTCTGCCTTAATGTTATGTGGCTTTCGGTCTGATTTCCATCGACAGGGTCAGGAAAAACCACTCTTCTCGCACTTCTCACAGGTGACCATCCCCAATCCTACGTGCAAGATCACCTTCTCCTGCCGTCCATCTCGACACCTGTTCAGAATTTAACTCTTCTTCCGCGATGCAAGATACCTACCGGCCATCTACGACGGCTTATAGGCACGATCTCGCCTGAAATGTTTGATGCTTTTCCCCGTCGATACCCAGGGATGAGTGTTTGGGAAGCTGTCACCACTGGTTTTGATGGTGGTTTTGTCCCCAGGACGCGTGACGCAAGTCCTTTTGCTCGCAAGATTGGCGGACTCGACTGGGTTGACGTCAGCGACGAAGAAATTGATTTACCGCTGTCATCGCTGCAGCTACCAAAAGAATTTGGAAAGGAAGAAAGAAAAGAAAAAATAAGACAATGGAGAATATTGCGATGTTGGGAAGTCCTCCAGTGTTTGGGGCCTGCTTCATGGACACAAGATAAGCAATTATCCCACCTTTCGGAATCAACCAGGGCATTTGCCACTCTTCGATTTGCCTCGCTCTCTCCTGGCGAACAGCGTCTTGTCCTATTGATGAGAGCCCTGGTCGGTCGACCACCTTTGATTCTCCTCGACGAAGCATGGAGTGGAATGGACGATACCATGATTGCTGCCGCTCGCCGATACCTTCGAGGCGAAGTTGTGAGCACAAACCCTAACGGTCAAGTACGCATCCTGAAGGGTGTAAACAATACTCAGGCTGTAGTTGTTGTTACTCATTGGGAGGAAGAGGTCCCTTGGAAAGACGACGAAGTCCAGTTGTTCGATTTATAATGTATGTATGTAAGTGAACTATCTAGTGCTTGAAGCTCTTGAACTGATTGTTGTACGCTACGCAGCATAAATATGAGTGCTGTACTATCCTGACAAAGCAATTAACGGGTTCAACCCTCTCTTCATTAACTTATTCAATCCGAGCCTCAGGCTACTAGGAGTAATTACGACACATTGTCGCCATCTTTGATATCTCTCAGAACAGTCTCGAGCGCTACTTTTGCTTTGATGAGAAGGTCTGTCTGTTTCTCTGGTGGCAACCCCTCGACTCGTTTGACCACCTTTTTCTGTAAGCCCACACCAACTGAACAGAGTACACGTGTTCCGTTCTTCGTATGGGACGAAGACTTGGTCAGCGTGTCGCAATAATTGTCTTCCATTCTCGTATCGTCATATGGCATATTGAAATCAACAACGAAGAGATCAAAGTCGGCGGCTGTAGTGGATTCCTTGGTTATACTCTTCAGTTGAAGCCATAATCTCTCCAAAGCTTTGACGATTTGCTGCATAGATAAAATAGCCTTTTGGGATCGAGGGGAGCTCCGCGACCACCCACAGAGGCAAAGGAGACTGATTGCCATGTCGAGGACGTTATCTGAATGTGTTTGATGGTCCCACGACTTCATATTGGAACAGGTGATTGCACGCCATCTCCCTGCAACTGCCTGTGCCTCTGATCTGGATGTTAGCCATGGGAAATGAAGTCAATCCACGACGGCTTACCACAACCCTGTACTTCTTGGTACAGACCCTTCATAAAGTGATCAAATTTTTCGTTGTCGCAGAAATGTTGGGTTTTAACTGTACACCACCGAGAGAAGATGCTCTGGAAAGCCAATTGCAAGGGAAGTGGATCGGATCGTACATGGACCCCTTTGTCGAGGAAATACTTGAACAGGCTGTCTCCAATCTCGAAATGCGCATCTTCAAGTGAGTGAACGAATTTCTGTAAGTTCTTTTTTCGATCGTCCTCCCCCGCTACTGTTGAAGGATCTTCAAGGAGCTCTGCCATATATGCCGCCGCCTGAAAAATCTCAGCATTTAGACCATTGACCATATTGATGATGTCTGTGCCGGAGTATTGGTCCGCGGTAGTCAGAAACGCTTCTGCGCCTCTAAGGTCTGCCGTTCGAACTTGGAGAAGGTTGTTTGTATGGGAATTCTTTTCTTCTGCGTGCCGAAGGCGGTCCTTTAGGTATCGAATTTCGTCCTCTTGCTTGCGGTTTTTCACCAAAAAATCGGCTATTTTTTGCTGAGCGTCCCTTTCCTTCGTGGCCGCCTCCCTCTTCATTGCCCCTTCTCGCTCGATTAATTGCGCCTTCTCATCTTGAAGTGAATTCATCATCCTGTAAAGCTCGATCTTCTTGTGCTCTGCGCTTCTTAACGAGTCCAGAGTTGCTTCCAGCTGGATTTTCAGCGAGCTATTATGCTCGATGATGTCCTTCATCATTGGGTCACGGACTACAGAGACTTCATGACGCTTTCGGCTTCGTTCGATACTGCGATCGTCGACAACCCTTTTAAACTCAAGGGACCTCGCATCTCTTCGTACCACGGAACTTGCTCGACCTCTCATGATATCCCGCTTTCCGCTATCGATCAATACACCTTCCTTTGTTCGTTCGGAATGTGGTTTCATGCTGGTGACGTCTTGGACGCTAGCGGAATAAGACCGCCCTCTAGCTCTAATCTCCTTTTTCGTGTTGTCCCTCGAGCTCTGCTCTTTCACGCTAGAGGTCTCCAGATCGTCCTTTGCGGCTGGATCCACGGTCTTTCCTTTTCTGTCTGGTGGTCTCTCGGTGTCATGCCTTTGAGGTGGTTGGTCCCATCGCTCGTGTCGACGGCCTGGTTGTTCGTGTGGGTGTGCAGTGGACGCTTCGTGACCTAAATGCCCTGCACCTCGTTGGTATTATCTGAGTACGCAGTCCTGGAAGAAGAAGCAGCTATTCTCACCTCTGACGTCCTTCCTCCGACTATCGATGGAGCCGCGCTCTTTCGGGCTCGTCTTCTCTCGCATATCCGCAGCAGTCGTGATTTGCTCAGTAATCTTGAGTCGTTTCATTTCCGCCATTTCTGGCTGTTCGGCATCACGTTTTTGACTCGGTGTTGGTGATTCCCCTCGTTCTGAGCGCTGGGTGTCATCGATAAGCCCTCTTGGTGAATTATAGCCAAGAAAGCTTTTTACAGAGAAATTGAACATGGTAGTGGGGTTTGTGCAGGAAGGGTGATAAGGCAGTCTTCAAATACATCACACACGCTTGCATCATCGAGTGCTGTCACCGCATGCCAATCCAACGTGTTCAACGCACGGCAGATGCACTATAATTCATAAAGGGCAACTTGTTGAAGCTACGATTCGTACATTTCCTTCATCTATCTACATGTTTAGCAGAACCCCCTATAACGGTGTCTACCGCAAACTTGTCCTGGCTTTCGACGTGGGCACCACTTTTAGTGGCGTTTCATACTGGTAACGTCATTGAAATCTATTGCTCTTGAAATGCATCCTCTGACTACCACGTAAAGCATTCTCGACCCTGGAGAGATCCCGGTGGTCAGGGGTGTAACGAGGTATATTTATATGTTGATCTGAAGACATCACATCCCAATCCGATTTTCTCAGGTTTCCGGCTCAAGAGCATGTTGGAGGCGATTCAAAGATCCCGACAGTTATCCTTTACGATCAGTCTGGAAAAGTGCAGGCAGTTGGTGCAGAGACTATAGACGAGGCGAAAAAGGAGGCAGCCGAAGAGAATAGTTGGATCACAGCTGAATGGTGTTGTATTTCCTTTTTGAGTACGGATTCGGACAACTGATTATGACTGAAGGTTCAAGTTACACCTTCGCCCGAAAACAACATCTGCAGCGTTTGTTTCCGAGAAGATACCGCCTTTACCTAAAGGGAAATCGGCAGTAGACGTTTTTGCTGATTTTCTTCGATACCTTCACAAATGCGTTCGCGAGTATATCGAACAAACGCACCCGAATGGCAAAAATCTGTGGCGTGGCCTTGAGACAAGAACAGAATTTGTTCTCAGTCATCCAAATGGATGGGAAGGCGGCCAGCAAGGCTTGATGCGCAAAGCAGCTATTATGGCAGGTCTTATTCCCAACACCGACAGTGGTCGATCTCGTCTTACCTTCGTTACCGAAGGAGAGGCAAGCCTGCACTTCTGCATTCAAAGTGGACTTATCACGAAGTCGGTAGAGGTATTTCTGTCTGGTCCCGTCATCCTCACCTTTTACTCATGGCGTCCACAGGCTGGAAAGGGTGTTCTCGTTGTAGACGCTGGGGGTGGGACAATCGATATCAGTACCTATAAGAAGACATCTCTGGACTCTGAGCTCTATGAGGAAGCCGCCCGTCCTCAATGTGCGAACAACTCTTTTTTTTTTTTTTTTTTGGTAAAAAAAAACCCCATTTTCTGAAACTTTTTATAGGCGCGTTTCATGGGTCCATCTTCGTCACCCGAAAAGCACGAGAGTTCCTAGAAGGTCACATATTTTATTCCGTAATTCCAATTCCGAGCTCAAGAGTTGCTCCCAGTTTTACTCAAGGGCTCAAAATTTGCTGCTGATATTCCTAACATTGCGGAACAGTTTGACAAGACAACTAAACCGAGGTTTGTCAACCCAGATGAAAACCAATATATCAGATTTGGGGGATTACGAGACAGAGCTCCCGAATTGAATATCAAGTCTGGCCAGCTGAAACTCCATGGGTGAGTCGATGAACCTCGTTCTCTTTACTCGTGGTCGTTGACATCATACATAGATCGGATGTGGCTAATTTTTTCGAGCCGTCTGTAACTGCGATCATCAAGATGATCGATAATCAATGCCAAACCTCAAAGGCGGAGATATCTGTGTGTTTTACTACCTGATATGTGATCGCTAGCCCCTAATCGGAAAGTTAAGTCCATTTTCCTGGTAGGCGGTTTTGCAGCAAGCAACTGGTTATTCAACAACCTGAAGGACACGTTTGGTCCTCGTGGTCTTGATGTCAGCCGCCCTGACAACCACACGTATGTTTCCTTCTTCCCTGGCTGCTTTGTGTTGACCTTGCGTTAATACATAGAAATAAAGCTGTCGCAGATGGAGCCGTTTCATATCACATAGACCATTTCGTTCGAAGTCGTGTCGCCAAATATTCCTACGGAACGGAAGCTGTAGTCGCATACGAGACATTTAATCCAGAGCACTTGTCTCGCCCCCACTTTGTATTCACAGACCTTACTGGTCAGAAGATGGTCAGACGCTTTTTCTCCGTGGTTCTACGAAAGGTAGAGTTTGATCCTCTTTTGATCTCCTCTTGCCAACATGTTTGTGTAAAATAGGATACTTGTGTTTCGGAGACTCAAGAATTTAGACAATCCTACTTCATCCGAAGTCGAAATCCATCCGATCTTGACACGGTCACTGAGCCTATTAAGTGCTTCAGAGGGTGGAACCCAAATCCAAGGTGGCTCGACGAGGAACCAAGTATGTGCGATCATAAGACATGATTTTCTGTTAACTTAACCTACTATACAGAGATGTATTCCAACCTTTGTTACGTGGAAGCCGACCTGTCGCATTTGCCAAAACCCGGGAAATATTCTACCTTCATACACGACCTTTACTACGAAATCAAGTTCGACGTCATTCTATCTCTAGGGCTCACAGAGTTTAATGCATTCATTGCCTGGCGAGAAAAGGTACATAAAAGCTTCTGTTTCTATCTGTCCCTTATATTGATCATCGTTCCCTGAACTTAGGGTGTAGAAAAAAGGCCAGATTGCTTTTTAAGATTTTTCTATGCGTTGAGAACTGATATCTCTCTCAGAACTCCTGCACAAATAGTTTACGACCCCGATAGAATCATTGAAGACACTATGTAGTATGAGCCGGAAGTTTCTACCTAGTCGTTTTAGTTCTCGTATAGACGCTGTCAAGACCAACTCTATTCTTAATTGAGGCACAAGTCTTCGAATAGACGATCAGTTTAGCATCACAGAGTGTTTCAATCTAAAAGGTTTTAACTACTTGGATGTCTAAGAGCACCAGGTTGGGTACTACGGTCTAAATTCCTGTCGCGGTCTGGAGGTATTCACGAGTGATTTCATATACTGTAAATGTGCTGGCGGCAGCTGGAATACTGCAGTGGGGAGTCAGTCCGCGTGAAACTAAAACTGAGTCGATTGACCTTCGCAAAACTGTATACATCGAGCAAAAGAGTTAATTAATAATCCGTCAAAATTCACGGCGAGGCATCACATACGTGAGGGGGACAGTCCTCGGAAAAGGCCAGGACTAGTACGGCCAATCTGAGTGATGTTTGGAACAATAACGGATATGAAACGTACAATCCGGATTCGTTTACAATTGCCTTTAATTCACCGGCTATGTATTGCACAGGTGTTCCACTGGGGGGTGTTACGCGTAGTTGAATTCGGGATTTCACGACGTCTATAAGAGAGTGTCAGAAAAGACTTTGACCAACCCAGAAATACATACCCAATGGATAACATGATAGCCAGTAGGAAATCTATGTTCCGTGACATCACAGTGAGATGAGACGATATCCAGAGAACTTACACCACCCGTTGAGCCACAGGCTAGGAGTACGTAGACTGGTGGATTCGGGCCATACTTGTCTGCAAAATAACGTCTCGAAGCTTCGTAGCCTAGCGAGTATACTCAGTACTGTTGCAGGTCAAATATAATGTGTGTGCTATGACCTGTATAAAACCTTGAGAACAACTTGGAGGAATTTTTTGTGTATGTGATGAATCACTTACGCTGCATATCCAGGTATTTCTCTCGCCACTGTTATCTAGACAAAGAGGTCATATGTGATTACCGAAAATGGGAACAAAGTATACCCAATATCCTCGCATGATGCCCCGTCTGAAACCCCAGTCCTTCAACATTTCTGATACTACTGCACGTAGTCGTTTATCAGAGGCGGCTCCATATTGACCTTGCATTCGGACTTTGAACATCTCCACTGTAGGACAGGAGTGGGTCTCATGAACGCTTGGGATGCTGACTCGACGTACCTGGACTAGCGAGAATGGCATTTGCCGCTCCAGCCATCGCGCCCGCTGCTGCTATCTCTTTCAATGAGAGGTCGGGAAATGGGGATATGATACGTTTTGAAACCCCATACGAAGCAAAGAGCAGAGAATTCACACCCGCTACACCTAAAAGCGGGCTGAACATGCCTAGCGAAGTTTGGTAATGGAACTTGAACGATTCGACAGCAAATGACACCTTTATATAATGCAAAAAACCCTTCTTTTCCGACTGTTTGCTTCAGAATATCCATTGGGCCTTTCTAAGCAAAATAGTTGTGGGGTCCGATGTGCCTGCAAGTTCAGATACTTACAAACATTCCTTCTAATTCAAAAGGCTCAGCATAGAAACCGAGGGACTAGTACATGGATACGTACTTGGGGCAATCTGGGCCCTGGTCTTGATTGTGTCCAATGGTTGGCCAACAAGCACTTGGGCTGCACCTCCAAAGCTGCCGGCGATGAGTTCGTTGATAGTGGCTTGTTTGCTGCTCATTTCTCAAATACAATATGATTGTTTGGGAGAATCTGGAGATGTTCAATGCGGATCAATAATTGATGCCTGTTCGGGACACATACAAGCTCTCTGCCATATTCTATTTTTCACCGATCGCGCTATAACTTAGTCCCAGAGCTGGTCGATGGTAAGCCATGCGACGATTTTCACCATTTCGCCAGTGTTCTAGATAGAGATGTCAATGAAGATCTAGCGTTGCTGTATCTTGAGCTGTAACTTGTAAGCAATAACAAGGTATATCTAAGGCTCTGTGTCTCTCATTCTTTTCGAGAATGAATTCCTTCTGTCTTTATTTACCGCTTTGATCCTCAACGAACTCAGTATGGTTGCATTGGCAATCACAACATGTCAGGTTCCTTTATTAAATTCATCCACCACCCACTCCACTTTTCACAGTATTTCCTAATAACAGTACTTCCTAGTTATCGATATTGTTGGCAAGGAGGGGGAGCAGGCGTCTCTTGCTTCCGATTTCTCCGTCACCCAGTTTTCGTATCTGACCAAGCTATTGCTGTGGCACGGTCTCATATTGGCGCTCTGCCAAATTCGCTCAATTTGATATCCATTGTGAGGGTCAGATTTGTATATAGACGCTGTAAATGGCGGTATACAGTATGGCCCTATGCGAATATATCGCCGAGTACAAAAATATGCGAAGCCGGTGGATCACGATCCAGATAGTCAGGCATTATTAAATAAGAGCACAGTTGACCAAAAACAAATTTAATTAAACTGAATCATGGCCGTCGTTAGCTTTAGATGTTTCAGCTTTTTCCATCATTTTTAGTATAATTGCATGCTCCCCAACGTCGTCACGTCGATTTTTGTAATCGAGAACCTTTTGACTTTTGTTTGGAGATCAACACCTTGACAATAAAAAGAACAAGTCTTAAAACGTACACCCAAACGGGGGTAATACCGCCTGGCGGGATTACCCACTTCTCCTTGAGCTCATAGTCCAAAGGCAAGAGTTTGTCGCCAGATACCTTCCTGAGAACGAATGGGATGCCATTGAGGAGCAGATAACAGAGAATTCCCGCAATCACCCCATAAGCCATGCTGTTCAAGACCATGAGCTTAATATTTACAAAATTTACGGAGACGGAACTCACTTGAAGGTGAGCGGAATCATCAGAAGAGTGATAAAAGCTGGTACCGCATCACCAATATAATTCCAATTAATTTCCAAGACACTAAATCATTTAGTATTTTCTTACTCACGACGGATAGAAGACTCACTTGCGCATCATCAGGCTACCAACAATCGTCAATGCACCCCCAGTAGCCCACGGTGGCATTGACGAGAAAATCGGTGCGAAGAAGATCGAGAAGAAGAACATGATTCCAGTCGTAATCGCAGTCAATCCTGTCTTACCACCCTCTACAATAATATGTCAGCTGCCCTACACAAATGCCTTGCAGACGGTGACGTACCACTGATGCCCGTAGCGGATTCAATATACACGGTCAAGGGGCTAGTACCAAATAGGGCACCAAGGGAAATACAGAAGGCGAGCACGCAGTAAGCCATGGTTGACCCTTCGAAATCGAGGGTGACAGAGTCGTGCAAGCCGGCAAGTTTAGTCATGGTGGAAAGAATACTGCAGAAATGAGCCAATGCAAATAATACCTCTGTCGGGGGACATTACCCTGTATTACCTGCTGGGTAGGGTAGCTCAATTCTCTCTGAGGTGACAGGAGGGGACATACCCAAAATGTCGACATAAATAAAGGTAACAAGCACAAACCACACTCTTGGGTTCCCATAATTGTACTGCAGAAAATGCCTAACGGTTAATTTCATCAACAGAGAAGAAGGCTTGATATGACGAACTTCAATGGCATTCCCAACCTTCTCTAGTTTGTGGAATGTCACAACTTGTTTGAAATAATTGTACATCGCATCTCCGGCTGCGGTGTGAGGGAAATAAGTGACCGACGTAGAACGCGGCCATGAGATGACAGAAGTTAAAAGAATGCCCATGAGAATGGCGCCGCGTACACGGTACATCATCAGCACAAGAGTGAAAATTCTGGAAAGAAAAAAGATTGGTAACTTTCGTAAGGACGAATGCGAGACGATATACCCTCCAGTAAAGATGCCCAACCACATCGATGGACTTCGCAGAATACCGTGAGCGCAGTAGTGCGGCAAGTCCGCGCTAATATAGTCTAAACAGTCAATTCCTGTTGTGTCAGTCAGCGACTCGGTAGGGATAGAGGACAAACTTTCGGGCAGGCATCCCCCGAGACCCACAAAGTTGACAGTATTACCGCCAATGACACCAAGACCATCGTGACCTGGGGTTTGAAATTCATATCAGCAAATGCTTATCAAATTTACAGAAGGTTCTCACCCATTCCAATAAACCTACAATCGTAAGACATGGAATGATGACGCAAAACGTCACGACGTAATGCCAATTAGAGAACTCACGCGATGAAAATACCAATGCCAACGCCGATAGCTAGCACGAGAGATTGGGGCAGGAATCGGACAAGCCACTGACGAAGTCCGAAGATAGAGAGAAGCAAAAAAATCCATCTAGAAGAGAGTCGCAATGATCAGGATTCGGACTATTTTCACCAAATACAAGACTTACCCCTCCATAAATATCGCAGCCAGAGCTTCTCCATAGGTTAAAATGCCACTACCGTGATATCCAACAACAGAGAATGCAAACTAATTGAAATTCCTGGTTAATCACCATGCTTCACTCTAATCCGAACCCTTACATATGCGTTAATCCCAAGACCAGGTGCAAGACCAACTGGCAGGTTTGCCAAGAACCCCATGAGCAAACTTGAAATGGAAGAGATGGCGGCGGTGGCGACGGTGAGGTCGTTGCGAACCTGGATGATGCAGAGGTTGTATGCAGCATCAGACACACACAGGTCACTTTGTGTGCAGACGCAAGGTCCCCCAGATTGTGATATCAAATTTGCATTAAGTGAAATCTGCAGTATTTGAAGATCAGAGATGATTCCTGGCATACTGCTTCCAGGTTGAACTCACAATGTATGCCATGGCGGCCTATTAAGCAAATGAGGTCAAGTTCAATTCCTTAAGCAGAATTTGGGAACACAGACCCATGTTGTCAGTCCCGCACAGACTTCGGTCTGAAAAATATGGTCAACGACTGCGCCTAGTTTAAGATGACAATGAGAACCGTAAACTTCGATCCCTTCCGTTCTTTTTTCGCACCCGACCCGTCGAGTGCAAACCATTTTCCAATGGGGGATCTGGCAACCTTGAATAATATTGTCCCGATCAGGACCGCAGGAAAGTGTCAAATTGGCCAGGACTCACTGCATCATTGAGTCGTTCAGCGAGGCCCATTCAACTAGTATACAGCAATGAAAATAAAACTATTTTTGAAGGAGGAGGCGTTGACACTCACCATCGAAATGTCAAACACATATTTATGAGCAGGAAGGATCTATGGCGGTATCTACTATGGTGTACAGGGGATCTCCGGAGGAGTATTATGACAAGGATTCGGCGAAAATCGATTTAAGAGGTTTGAATGCTCGATACCCACAATGTTCCACTGCAGCCGAACAGAGTGGCAAACGTTGGCCGGGCCGATGATCTGTTCCCATCACTCTAGAGGAGTCGGTTTCAGAACGAACGCTTCTTCATTTTTTGAAGAGTGAGTAATTGAGCGCATGTGGCCCTTCTTCTTCACCATACATGCTGTTCTCGTCACTCAGACTATGCTCGTGGCGCTTATGGAACACACTCAAACCGTCAATTCTTGCCGAGAAAGACATAATATCATACCAACCATTCTTGTTTCTATAACCTTCGTCAGCAGACGTGACGAAGGCCCACATGTAAAGAAGCCGAAAATAATCCACCTGCTAGTCGATCTGACTCGACTCGATCAGTGCTTGCTTCATCCTTTGACCATTGCCGCTCAACCCACTTGCCTCTCTCATATGTTTCGACGCGAGGAGAGTCGCCACAACTTGATCCTGCCACCCGTTTTGTCCCTGTCGACGCCTTTCTAGCTAATGGGATCAGACTAATTAAATTTCCTCAAGTGCAATTCGGAGATTTTTACCCCGAGTTGTTTATAGTAAGTTCACCACTCTGCTATCGGGTAGACCACTTGCTTTGGGAGGGCACATGGGCGCGTGGTCTGTGGTTCCGAATCGCTCCTCCTATTGCCCTACTTTCACTACTTTCACAGCTACTGGAAATCGAAGCGACCCTTCCCCCGCATGAGCGGATACTTAATTAAGTATACAACGTGATCTTTACACTTGAGTTCTCCTCCTCTAATGAGGCCGAGGCCTCTTCATTTCTCCATACAGGACAAAAATCTTCCCCAAGCATGTTCGAAGTATAATGGAGCACGATCTTTTTAGAATGTAGCGGTATCTCCCGCTTCGAAAGTCGTACCTTAAGCTCTAGGAACGGAATGAATTGCTTCTCGGAAGTCCCCTTCAGACATCAAGACGATGGTAGCAATCGGGGGTGTGGACGAATGTCCATCGTATCAAAGAGCACATCCCGTTCATCAACGGGATCATCGTCCCAACCAAAGCTCTTCCTAATAACCATCCTGTTTATTATGTAACTGTTTCGTAAGTCTTTAGAAGTTGTTTGCCTATTTACGACAACCCGTAACTAATATCCTGCGCCAAGATCAAGATCCATACCCCAAGCCTGATCTAAATTCCTCCCCGCTCTCCAAGGTCCTCAGACAAAAATGGGTGGGAGCGACTCGGACGTAAACAGTAGTATCGCTAGAAGACACAAGATAACTTGGAGGGGACATCAAAGTCGACATTGCTTATCAATATTCGTTAGAGATGCCTTCACGGAACTCGTAATTGGAACAGTTCAGGAAACTGCCTTTGGCGGTAGAACTTGAAGAAATCTATGTATCATTTCTCGAACATCTGGGCACAACATTTTCTATAACTTCATGATAACCTAAACTCTTCCATAAGAAACTTCACGATCGTCCGGAGTCAAGTCGGAACTCTTCGACCAGTTATAAAGGGGATTGTTGTTGCCCGGTTGCCAAGACTGTATAGCATCCAAGGCTGCCTTACCCCAGTCAAATATTTCATGTTCCTGGGGATCGGCTGGGCCATCGACAAAAATTACCAGCCTCTCGCTGCAGGGTCTGATGAACCCCGCATCTGTGCCCATTTTAATCAAGGCCCTGAGAGGGTCCCAGAACGAGAGCACATTAAGAAGAACAACAGCTGTCGACGCAACAGGTCAGGTACGTCAAATGGAGAGTTGTTTAATCGCTCACGTTTGTCATGTATGCCAAGTTGGGTCCAAGTCGTCACTTCCATGACCTAAACTTGTTATTTCACGATTTTTGATTAAGACATCTAAAAAATCGCCTCACCTCCTCAAGTGTGCCAAAACCTCCAGGAAGGCCGATAAAACCTTGTACACGTTGCGCCATTTCTATTTTTCGTTCGTGCATGGATTTCACAATTATCTAGAAGGCGTCAATATGCGCCTTTCAAATTCATTTCGAATGACCTCACTGTTTCTGCCTGGAATAAAATTGAAAATCAGTTCCATGAAAACTTCCGAATAAATAGTCAATTTTCACATTATCTGGGTCTGGCTTTGAAGACTCCGGATCCGCACCGGGGAGTAGGTCCTCTCCTTCACCCCCTCTCGTGATCATCGCCTGTGGAATGACCCCAATAGTTTTGCCACCGGCATCGAGAACCGCATCGGAAACAATACCCATCAGACCAATCTTAGCACCTCCAAAGACAAGAGGGCGACCAGCAGCAGCAAGCGCACGAGCAAGGGCTGGAAAAATTATCTCCCTTCGTCAGGCAATAATAACCTAGATCAAGTAATGAATACGCACAAATTGCTGCATAGGTGAATGCAGGGCTTTTCCCGGCATTAGCACCACAGTATACTGCGATGGGTAGCACAAGACTTTCTACGGATGAGTTCGAAGGCATATCTTTTTTGAGGAAAAGACGAAGTCAAGGTCTTTTATGTTTAAACTGTGTCCCAGAATACCGCTGGTATCACGTATTATAGTCACGAAGCTATAATTCGGATTACATAGGGTCAGCCCGGCAAATACTTATTCAAGTTGACCTGGAGAAAATCAGATGAGGTTTTCTGAAAAAGGCCGTCATGGCACATTCCTGTTGCAGTTGTCATCAAAATCAGAATTCTGGTTGCCGGACTGACCCTCTCGGAAATGCCACCCGAGGGCCAAAGCCTTTTAAGAAATCCTCGTTCAGATCCTTAGGATCAAATGTTCTCGATCCGACAGAAATGCGACCTTAATAGAACAAGTGATGTTGCAAAAAATACTCTTGATAATGTAAAATAAGCACCAGACGCGTACACCATGCGGAGCTTCACAAAATCGGAGATAAAAACTGCAAGAAACGAGAACAAAAAAAAATGCGGCCATCGCGATCAAGGCAAGAACGCATAAGATTCCACTGTAAGGAAGAGGGCAGAAGTATGAGCCGATATGCCAGAAACATGTGGAACCACTTTCGTTGAGTTATTATAAGCCAAATGAATGGGGACGACCAATGTTTCATGTAGTCCTGAATCGTTCCCCGAAAGGGTTGGTAACGTCAATTGGCTCGACTCGAATAAAAGGAAGTCGGTCGAGTGGCAGACAAAGAAAGCGGCGAATTGTCGGTTAATAGGTATGGAACCCAGCCGTCTGGGAAGGCTTCACCAAGGAGGCGAAGACGATGTCGTGCGTTCCATTGACTTGTTTGTTGACCCAAGACAATTATTGGACAACCAAGGAAATACAATTCATCAGTACTTTGGGACGCCCCTGTGGGCTTCAAGTACTTGCCTTTCTTGTATAACCCCTTCTGCAGATCTGGTGCTCTAATAAAGAACAGTCTAGCCCCCGGCCTGCACTGACCCCTGCACGGGAGAATCTGGCATATGCGAAGCATCATTTTTTCTGAAGAGACATAATGAACAACCAGGCAGCTTTTGCTTTCGCAGCGCATACTTAACCTTTGTGCAGAGTTTCGTGGCCACTACGACGATCTAATCCCATTGCTCGTCAATCTTCAGGTTGACAACAACGGCATTGCGGAACGAAAGGTTGTTTTATGCTGAGGAACTGAAGCAGGTTCAAGGGAATCAAGCCAACCACGAACTGGAATGCGCCATCCTTAAGGTTTTCAAGCCGAATATGCTATGGCGCAGTCGAAAATGGTTGAGGCAGATGGATCAGTGCACGGACCGGGGCGTAAAAAAAGCTAAACTCAACAAATACATCCACCATGTTCAGGCCGAAAGTAGTCTTGTCGTTCGAGTTGATTCTCTTCGGCATCGAAGACACTTTGCAAAAATTTACTGTCCTTTAGGCCACGTCCTGTGAATTGTTAATAATATTTGTCAAGTCATATGAATCTTATAGGGATTGCGCGAGAGCGAAATTCGAGATCTGAAACCAGTAGGAGAGAAAAGTCGGCAGCTGAACTGACACGGAGTCAGCAGCTTTCGTCACAATCTTCCGACTGCAGGACAACTCGCGGGCTGACGAAGAGGATTCAGAGGCTCAACGGCTAGGAATTCAAAACAACCAGTTAAATATTGCGTACGTACAACTCCCAAACATAATGTAACATTACGCACTCCATACCCTCGTAACAAGCTCTGTGATACCTAAAAATCACAAAAATGTAATGTTTCATAGACACGAAACAGGAATGAGCAACTACTGACCGACATCATTTGTGTTGAATTGATAAACCCCAACAAGAGCCGCCAGAGTCGCACCTCTCAAACCCCACTTTGCGAATTGCCCAATGACAGGAAACTTGCGTGTGTGTAGGTAATCCGTAACGCTTGCATCAAACTGAGTGGAATGATCAGGAATTTGTATTAGAAAGTTTTGGTAAAGAAGGACTTGCCCCGATATGACTGTGCATAACCAATGTTACGCCCAACAACCCATCCAAGATCGCGTGGCTGCTACCTGAAGAAACAAACGCGGCTGCTGTCACGGGAACGAGCGAAGCTGCGAGTATGCGCTCGAATGCCCAGTGGTATGATCCGTGGATGGGTGAAGGAGGAGGGAACGGCGTTGGGTCATTGACGGTTCCTTTGAGGATTGCTGCGAGGTT
>Ga0307517_10006048_pt1 | contig 18033 bp, 23 predicted proteins | sample 23_EM_MG_FD_194515 | JGI IMG/M metagenome (GOLD analysis project Ga0307517, IMG submission 194515) | Populus trichocarpa ectomycorrhiza microbial communities from riparian zone in the Pacific Northwest, United States - 23_EM | ecosystem: Host-associated > Plants > Roots > Unclassified | place... | reverse complement strand
GTGGCAGTCTTACGGTGCAGTTTGAAGGGATGTCCAGAGAGTACTACGCGCTTGGCGATGACCCGTGTCGTGTCTGGGTGGAGGAACGTCCCCATTGCTACCAGGTCTGGAACTGTGAGGTCGAGGTAACGAAACGTTAGCGGTGGGTTTGGTAGAGAGAGATAAAGCGGCTACCTTGGGACCCCTCGCTCTCTCTCAGCAAAATGCAGGGCTGCTTGCCAAAGACGGCGGGTCCGTAGATGGTAGCCACATTAGTGACACCATGTCGCAGGTACCTCTCGAATTTATGGACGTTATTTTGACCTTTTCCTCCACCCCTGGTATGTTGACTGTAGATCGGATTCACTCGAAGTCGCCGTGGGCCGACACATAACACAAGGGGATCCTGAACCCACTGTCAGCGATTATTGAAGGAGAAAATGTATTAGTGAATCCACCTTGGAGCGAACGGATCCTTCATATTCTGTATTCCTCTGAACTGTGAAGTTCAACGCTGTCTTCTTGTGTTCGTGTTTCAATAGTCCAAAGATGACGAACGGTGACCCGGGGTTGGGACGGGATGCCTCCTGAGGGACGTCTTTAAGGTGTACTGTGACCCTCACACCAGGCTATGGGGTAAATTCAGCAGTCAGCCAAGAAATTGCTGCGTGGAGATTCATCATCGTACCTCCACACCGTATCCTTCCTCGGCTTTCCTGAACACACTCCTCTCCGTCCGTTTGAAATTCTCGAACTGGAATATCCGTGCATAGTCCCGTGGAAGGTTCTCATACGGATCCCAAGGGCTCGTCCTGAACGAACGTAACCCCCGATATCGTTGGAACCTCGTCCGCGCCGGAACGTCCATAGGCGTATCAACCTCGTCAGGAAATTGTGCATCTTCCTCCTCTTCTCGTTTTCGATCCCGCCATTTCTTTAGCCTTGAATACGAAATCAATCCAATCGACAGAGAAGTGGGCTTTGGTCGTGCACTCACTGCTGCGTCTCTTCCTCCATGTCGAGATCCTGAAACGCCACAATGCTCTTCTTGCTCTCCAGCTCCATCAATTCATCCATCGCCATCTCTTCCTCCTGTAAAACCTCTACCTCACCTTCACCCTCTGCATTCATACTTACTGCATCACCTTCACCGTCCTCGTGGTCGCCTTCATCGTCTTCCTCATCCGAATCAACGATCCAGGCCGCTTGGTATTCGCTCATCCCCTTCGGGATTTTCTTGACGCGTTTCGGTGTTGTACCATCCTTGGCATCGGGCAACGACGCCCCTTCGCCTTCCTGGTCGACACCTTTCATCTCCTCTTCCGTCGGCCACGTTTGCTCGTTTGCAAGCTCATCGGGATCATTTGTGGATACCAACGAATCTGCGGAGTCTGGATTCGGTTCCGCAAGGATGACGGGCTCAACTTCAATCGCGTTGTCGCTGGGATTTTTGGAACGGGGGTGACGAGAGGGGACTGACATGATCTAGGGAAGGACATCCAGATGACGGGCAATAGGTAAATGCGCATATGATGCTCACGCGTTGTATTTGGTAGTCACCATGGCCAGGAATATGCACCAGCCGATCGGGAGATAGTTGGGACCCTCGAACGTACCCTGTAACACGTAACACACCCTCACTCCACGCCACGTCCTCCCCAAGCAGGTACGATCTGCTTTCTCTCCACCGCACATCGCTTGGTTTACCTTCGCACAACGAACGCAGCGCATTGAGCCGGTCGGAGGAAGAATGGGCATCGTAAACTCGGGTCTGGCTCGGAACAAAATATTGGATGAAAGACAGCAGGGATCTCAAGACTCCTGCCCTGGACTTCTGATCCAAGGAACCATCGGGGTAGAGCGTTGTAATCACATCCGGGAGTCCCTGAGCTTGGAGGGTTCGCAGTAGGGTATCTCCATACTTGTCGACTTCAACTGTGGATGACAATACGAACACGACATAGTCTGCCACACGGCAGGCATCAAGAGCAGAATATACGTCGCCATACCGGAGGGGCAGAAATTGAACGGAGGTTTTGAACCTCTCAGCGCTACAATAATGTTTTAACTTCTGTGCCACGATACGAGAGTTGGCTTCACTTGCCTCATCCTCCAATTCCCAGCTTCGGGACATTCCTCTGCAGGAATATCCAAGACCCCTGCTAACCCCTGGATTGTGGTCCTCGCAGACACATCGGGGGTCAATGGGATAACAGCGACAATCCTCGGTGTCCCATCCGTTCCGGAAAATATTCGTGTCGCAGATACCAGAGCCTGACGCTTTTTCGCTTGGATTTGTTTTGCGTTATTCCGTCGATTTAGCCTCGCTTGAGCAACCGTAGCGATTGAAGATGACTTGGGCGACTGTCTTAATGTCTTCCCTATATAATTCACATCTTTTAATTTCCCAGATAACACTGATGTTGTAGTGAATACCTTTAGCGGCGGTTTTGAGAGAATGTTTTGTTGCGTGCTTCGACTTGAAGCGTTTGTTTTGCTATCGACAGCTTAGTGGTCCGGAGAAGGGGCCCAAGGATTGCAACCCCTCACCTGTTTCAAAGTAGGACGGTGGTGATGAACCTCGGCACCCATGGTGGTTATAATCTAATCAGCTTAACGGAGGCGGGACGAAGAGGAAAACTTGGGGATCGATCAAAATTCACCGCGTTTCAAGCGCCCGGCGAGGTGGATCCGCGATCTCCTCCGATTTGAATCAACAGCGCACGAAAACACCTGCGGAATTCTCTTTCACGCACCCGCTTATGCTCAACCACGACAAACGTCGATGGGTGGAAACAAGGGGCAAGAAAGCTAATTTGTTACTACGTTATTCGTGGTCTCGCACGCATACACGCTGTCTATGGCACAAGACTGGGTACGATGGCTTGCAGTTACACCGGGTACTGGAGGACTCTGTCTAGGGATGACTTTGCAGTACCAGCGGCCCATATTTATCGCCTGGTCGTGGAGTTGATCTCCCACGGCAACAGCACATTCCCTCGAACTCGTATACGTGGTCCCAAGTTCCTTCGTGCGCGGGCTCCTATCCAAATCAACGTTGAACGGGGGAGGAAGACCTGGAAGGACAACATTCTCAGTCCACTCCGGGAACTCCTTGATTATCTGAGCCGTGTGCTGGAGCCCGACTTCTCGGGGCTGTAGACCACGAATCGCATGTTACTTGTCTCTGGTCGAATGTATGCGGCTTCGACGTGAGCGAGAGCGAGATCACGAACGTCTGGCCAGGCAGTCGGGTGACCGGCCATGAGGGAGTCTCTCGTGTCGCCGAGAACCATATTCCCGAGGGCTTGGTTCGGAGTATTTGTGGACGACTCTCCATAGGGTGGACCCATGGCCCCAACACTAGTGATAGGAGGTAGAAAACTATCAAATAAATCTTCTCTCTGTTCGCATCGACGCTCGATACGCGGTGACAAGCCTGATTGCAGACAAGACTTGCTCGTACGTTGCAGGGTTCCAGTCTTCTGACGTGTATGTATAAGGTTCGTTATGATCCCTGGTCTGATCGAAAAGGACCCCAAAGGAGGATGTTGGAACGATCCGTTTCGCCGCCAGATTTTTCTCCACAGACTTTAGGATCAACTGGGTTCCTTCAGCGGCAGAAAGAATGACTCCTTGTTCAAAACTTGAGGTTCCTATGCCGTCAGGGAGGGCCTACACGATCCCGGGTCATCTGCCATATAATCGAACAAAGGCTGACGGAGATGAGCTCACGCTAGCGAAGTGTATGACGACATCAACATCTTACACGACATCATCGAAAAGATCGGGGGCGGAGAGGTCCCCAGCAATGGCCGCGGAGAACGAAAACACCATATTTCACTCGACAGGTTTTCATTACGTTGGCCTTGAACTGGGACACCGATCCCACGTTCGGGGAGAAGGTCTACGACGTGGGCACCCACAGACCAGTGGCACTTGTAACAAGAATATGACTGAGAGAAGGGTGGTTTTTTCGTAGGTACTTGCTGGATTTGTGGGGAGTGGTACTCGCAGAGGAAATGACGTTGAGCAGTGTTGGCCGGTGTGGGTGTAGTCTATGGCACCACCTTGCGCGCGCTCCAGTATACCGCAGGGACGCGACCCACAGTCAGAGCTCGAAGGTCTGCCGTTCCCTGGGGCCGCTTTTGAATTCAAATGGTGGTTTGTAGTAGGCGCGCAGACGTCGGGGTAGCGGAAATGGGGTGGGCCGGTAAATAGACCCTGTATTTTCAAGTCCATCGCCACTAAGGGGATCAAGGAGCCCAAAAATTGAGGGTCATGAAGCGGTGGTCATAGGTTGCGGATGGCTTTAGTAGTGGAGGTGTCTGACGATTGTTTGGGGCGGAATCTTCGATCGACTTTGTCCATTATATATCAGTACACCCATACTGTGGGGTTTACTGCGATGCTATGAATTATGGGTAGAGAATAGTCCATTAATAATTACTAAGTTGAGAGGCTTGTGGTATGGTGCGAGGCGATATGCGGAACCTAATGTGGACACGACTATGATGATTTTGAAGGGGGTTCTGGGGAACGTCTTGGACTCCTGTCTCGATCTCGGAGCTCCTTCTCGATGAAAATGAATGAAACAAGGACATAGTCAAGGATCATACTGCCGTCCGGCGTAACTTCCAGGAAGGCGTCCTTAATATCCAGTGGCGGAAGCTGAACAGCCCGATGCAATTGAGCAATCAAAGTTTCTTCCCGGTCCGATTTGACGAGCTAAAGGAAAACCAAAGCAATCAGTATAGTACATGGTGTGATTCAAATATGTTTGCGCTCACCTTGAAGGAGCCACCGCCGGGGCTGGTTTGAATCCACCGGTATTCCACTCCCTGTGGATGTATAATATAACTCCTGTGGTTCTCAAATATCAGCTACAGCCATGGGAAAGTCACCCAAGAAATGACGCACGCCTCTGGACCCGAGCCTTTCTTATGGATAAATCTATCCTTCGCCATCGTTCGTCCTTGGAAAATCACCTCATCGGCGATGATCATATTCCAATGGATCCTCGCGATCTCTTCATTTGTGCGGGGCAGGTTCTCTTCCCCTCGATCTGGGCAGAGCGGGAACAAGAAAACAGGTTGAGTTGTCCCTTCCCTTCCCTTAAGCGAAAAAGCAAACATCCTACGTACTGAGGTCAAGCTTGCGCACGACAGTGGTCTTCTGAACCGTGGTACTCTCCGTCTCGATCTCATATAGTGGGTGTCCGGTGGTTTCGTACGTGACTGTTGTGTTCAGAGGCGAGCTCTGGCTGAATAGTAGCTTTAATGACATTGAGAGAGAGAGAGAGAGGAGTTGTTTTAGGTTGGGATTTTCTTCCGCGGTTATATATGATCCGAGAAATGAAGGTTGCTTTGTGCTGAGAACTGCCTTCGTTTGGGGTTTGGGCGGTGCGAGTGGCTGCGCTGGAAGTGTTTTGGAGGTTTCGGGACATGATGACTCTCCGTTATATAACCACGGACATCGGACCCGGATTATGTCCTATGTCCGGATTCCTGTAAAGCTGTGGGGTACAGAATGTCACAAGGGGGTGATAAATAATGGAAAAGCACCCCCGCGTTTCCACCACCCCACGAGTTGCTTAAAGGCGTCCAGCCAAGCCAGCGCCCAATGCGCTCCACGATGGTCTGGTTGAGGCTGACTAAGCGGTGCGGCTGCTGTACAGAGCTGAGCGAAAAGCGCGCCCACAGCAAACGGCCCATTGATCTGAAACGTTTCGTTCACCTCCAGGTTGACCGCGAAGAACAGGGTGTGATCCCAGTCAGGAGGTCAAACGTCCGTTCCATACCTCGTCAAGATAGGCTGTCTGGGGGTTAATGGCACCACCATCTCTGGGCTATTGTTCTATGCAGCCACAACGGGCAAATGGGGTTCTGGGACGGAATGGACGGCTGAAACCTCGGGCGCTGGGGACCCATGGGCGTGGGCGGGCCTGCAAGCGCGTTCTCGGCACTCGCCGGTTGAACCTTGAACTTGGACCCCCGCGTTGGTGAAATGGGTTCAATCTCCACGGTCTTGCGACCGAGTGTCTGCGCTCCGGGACAACTGTGCCTTTTATCATGGGCCTCTCCACTTCGCTTCGTCTAGACCGCGATCCCGAGCCGTGTACGCCATGTACACCCTGCGGCACGCCAATTCGCACAACACGGTTGAACCCCATGGCTTGCCACAGCTGTCGTCGCATCTCCTCCAGTTTTGCCCTTGTGGCCAGCCATGTCTTTTTCCACCAGATAAAGATCGTCGGTTCACACTAATAAATGTCTCTCCGCTTCTTCTCTCAAACTCGACTGCAACTGGCTTGAAATGGTGAATTCTATCTCCACCTTACGCAACGAAGCCCTCATTCTGGTGTGCAGAACTTTGGCCACGGTTATTTTCCGATACAATGCGATTGCTGCGGTCGGGAGCTCATCAACGTAAGTCATCCGCTAGTTCGTGGGTCGTGCAGATAACACGAATACACCTTCCCACAGATGGGCTGTAACGCATGCTCTCGATCGGAGCGGTTCGTGTCTCCTCCTGAGATACAGCCAACCGCTGGCCCCCCGACAGGCGTCGCTCAGTTAGAGACTCATCTCGCCCAGAGGCTTGCGGAAAAAAACCGTGGAGGTTTTCCCAAATTCAGTCAACTTTCCCCCATGCCTCCATCCACCAGTGTGCCCACCTCGCCAGTGAGACCCCGCTCACCCCGGAAAAAGGCATATATATTCACGGTCAGTCGTCCCCTAGCCAATCCATACCAACCCACGCATGTTGAATGAATTGGCGTCATGTAGCCACCCATCCGGGAGATCCAATTCAGGGGGATTAACGGAATGCCGCTAAAATTGTCTGATGGAATGAGCACTACAGGGCCGCCCATGGTAGATGGCCACCACCGACCGTTCGCGAGGCGCATAAGGGAGGACCAACCATTCACTGTACTTACGAAGTTTGAGGTGCGTCCCCCACGTTACCACCAAGATGCAAGAACTTAGAGTTATTTCAGTGGGCGTATCATAAGTGGGAAACATCCGTGAGCAACGGTACTTGGGCTTGATCGTGGATTTTCTAACACAGGATATGCTACAAAGGATCTCCCCTGCCATAGAGATACCACGGAAACCGCGCTCTTCAGGTGCCTTTGCATTCATTTCTTGCGATTTGTGAAGGTGGGTATCGTACACCATCTGACGTTGACCATCCCGCAAAGATCATTCATACCATTTTCCGCCCAGGCCATGGAAAAGTGCAGCAACTCACAAGCGTGTCTCTGTGGTGGTCCTAACAGTTCCGTCGCAGAGACGGACGCCAAGGTCTTAGGATACGACCTCTTCCACATCAACGAATCGTTCACGATCATGGTGAAAGCTGGTACAACAGTATGAAATATGAATTTCTTCGTCATCTCCCCTTTAGTCCGTGTAGATCATGGTTCCTATATGCAATACCCTAAAGAAAATGACCATCCCTTGTGGTGACGATGCGTGGCGGTGGGCTGGTTGGAAAACTTCTCTGCGTCCCTTCAATAAAGCCAAAGCATTCCCCCCCTTCCGGGTCCATTTGGACCTGCCCTGATATCCCCTAGCTGGCGCCACCACCGCCACCACCATCGGCACCTCCACCACCGTCGAAACCTCCACCACCATCACCTCCCCCACCGTCATCCCCACCCTTATCAGGATCGTTGTCCACCTCCACCCCTTTCTCTCTCCGTTTCTTCTCCACATACACCAGTGAAACCACAATCTGGTCTAGCATGGCCAATCCTGCTGGCGCAACCTCCAAATACGCCTTACGCCTCCTAAAGACGTGACGTTGTTTGTGCATTTCCGCGACTAGTTTCTTCTTGCGGTTGTTCGTCACAAGCTGAGGGTGCACATTTTCGGTTAGCAAGGGGATAGAACAAGACCGAACGCGAGGGATATACCGGCTCACCTTTGGGAGGCTTTTGCCAGAAGAACCTGTCGTCCACCGGAATTTGGCTCCATTTGCCGTGATCACAAACCCTCTGAAACCGGGTGTCAATGTTCCGGCATAACCGAAGTCACCGACCCGCACTCACTCGCTGAAAAGCCCCGCTTTGGGCATAAAATCCCCCCTCTTCATACTGCACCCATAATACACGATCCTGTCAGACGACCACGTCTTCCACTGGATCTTTGCAACTTCAGTGGAGGTGTGAGGTACCGGCTGCCCCCGCCGATCTGATGCGTGAATGATATCCGAATCCCAGGTAAATGGGGAGGAATGCGGTGCTCGAAAAAGTGAAAGAACGCACTGGTAAAGGGTTTCCGAATAACGGTTGTCTTGCTCATAAGGCTCCTCTCTGTCTCAATCTCGTACATCACGAGCCCGCTCGTCTGGTCGACGAGGGTGGTGTTCAGAGGAGAGTTCTTCATAAAAACGAGTTTCATAGTCGTCGCGTCTGGTGGTTCGAGTCGCTGTACCGTCCAGACAGATGGGTTGTGACCCGGAAAATGCTCGAACAGGTCAACGGCTGGTCGCGGTTCTGTGGGGACTCCGAGGCCAGAGGGAATCTGTACTTATACCAAGTTACGCGCCTCCATTTGCGCAGTGATTGTTAATTCCGCGGGGAATCCCAATGCTGCCATCCCCGCCGACATATGTAGGATTAGAAGTATTACTGTGCTTTGCGATGAATGAAGGCATGATCAAAGCAGCCTCGGGACGCTCGGATGACTAGAAGGACGCAAGGAGATCACCCGGCCGCAGCAGACGGCAGATCGCAAGAGTATCCCAAATGCCTCCGCAGGTGTTTCAGAAGTCTAAGTCCTGCGTGGATTTAGTTTCGCCTCCGTCCGGCATGGGGTTTGCACAGACCGGTTCGACAAGCCCGTGCCTGAGGCGAAAAACGACGACACGACCTAATGAACTGAGCGATGGGGTGCTATATCTAACTAATACACGTAGTACACCTCGAAACTAAACACGTATGTACAGTATGCGGTGGCTCTGCGATCTGGGACGAGACGGAGGGTAGAAGGAGAGCACGATATCGGGGAGAAGTCGATGCAAGTGGAAAACGACGAAGGTCCCGCTCGCTCCGAGCAATAAACTGAGCGAATAAGACACAGGATTGAGAGAACAGAACAGCGGAAGAATTGAAACACCGAAGAACGAATAGAGGGATAACGACAGCGCACAGACAGGAGAGCAAACACAGGAGCGAAGAGAACGAATAGAGTAGTGGTGGCACACACACGGTGAAGGAAAAGAAAGCAGCGATACAACCATAACCAAAAGGAAGAGAGAAAAATACGCCATCCAACTCAAATGCTGGATGGTGAACCCAAACCATTCCATCCACCAAACCCATACCCACACAATACGGACCTCACCTCCACCCATTTCCCCAGTTCTTCGTTGACCAATTGCCATTCCCTCTCTCCCTTTCTCGCTCCCGATCCGCCGAAGGCCCCTTGGGAATCGAGGGATGTCCGTTGTTAGGATTCAACTCCCTCTTCAATCCAGCTCCCAACCCGTTCCCATTCATCCCAGGAATCCCGCTCATCCCATTCCCGTTCAATCCTGAACCTATACCTCCAGGCTTATATCTCGACCCATCAAACGGGGTACGCGGATTCAACCCTCTTAGCGCCTTAGGCCCACTCGGTGGGCCAGGTCGACTGGGTGAATTCACAAACGGGTTACTGAGGTTAGTGAGGTTGGCATTGACGCTACCGTTAGGGTTGGCGTTCATTAAATGTGAGAGTGAGTTGGATCGAGAGGGTATAGTAGGAGATGGGTTATTTTTCCAGGCGTTTTGGAATGAACGAGGTTGAGTAGGGGCATTTAGTGGTGCAGCCCTGAGCGGAGTGGTTGCTTGGGGGAAGGAAGGGTTACCCGGCTGTTGGGATTGGCTTCTTGGAAGTGGGTCCTGAGGAATCTCGCCATCTTCGGACTGGGGCGCAGGGGATGGAGACATCGAGTCCCCTTTCTCCGACGAGGCACAAGGAGGCAGAGGTAGCGGGCTAGGAAGAGGTGCTCGGCCTTCTCGGAAGAACAAGCACAACCAGGGGAGCTCAACATCAACTACCGTGGTTTCCAGGCCATCGAGGTCGACGGATGCGACATCCTTCGAGAGTCTGACGACCTTCCCTATCTTTCCTTTATACTCTCTGGATAGGACGATGACAACTTCTCCTTCCTCGGATGGTTGGACAGGAATCATCGTCGTTACGGGTATCACGATTGCATGCGCTTTTCCATCGATGGGTTTAAACAACGCGGTGGGAGGACGTCCGGGGAGATTGACGGCGGACTCGATGACTCCGTGAACACCCGTAAACTCTCCATGAACCCAGTCCTGTGCCGAATCCTGTCGAAGATCAACAACGACCCCAGGTCTGAGAAGTTGAGAATCAAGCAGCCACGATGCAGATGGACCATCAGGCTGGATTTGTGGAGGTTGGGGAGTTTCTGACTTGACCTCGATAGATTCGAGTTCAGGCGCGGGAGAGCTGGTTACATCCATGTCCACATCCGAGGTCTCAGTAACAGGCGGTTCTGAAGGCTGTCCGAGGACGGTAGCACCTTCTTCCTCCGCGGTTTCCTTTACTTCCTCCGGAGGGTTCATAATTGAATCTAACCCACATGCGGAAATGGCCGGGATGGTAGGGGTAGTTTCCAGGACTGGAATAATCGACGGGATCACAGGGCTCTCCACCTGTTCCTTCTTCTTCCTCATTAAAAAATCTTTGAATGAAGTCTTAACCTTCTGAGGAGCAGGTGACGCCTCGCGAACCAGGGGTGGTGGGGTTGACTGGCGTTCCGGTTCCTGTCCGGGCTCTGCGACAGGCTCCACCGCGGGCGTGTCCTGTGGAGTGACTTGAGGCATGCTTTGTGTAGTAGATGGGGGAGAGAGGAGCTCAGGTGTACTCGTTGGCTCGCGGTGATCAGAAGGTTGATAAGGCGGGGGTTCGTGGGGAGGTGATGAATCAGTACTAGGTTGGAAGTCGTCGACGGGAGGGATCTCCAAGTGTATACTTGGGAGAGTATGGGTTCTCGAAGGAAGGAGGCTGTCGTTTTCGGGTAGGTGGGCAGATTCCATATTCGTGGGTAGGGGAGCGGGAAGTTCCTGGATGGCGTTAGGCACGGGTTCTTCCTTCCGATCACGGCGTAAGTCTGGTAGCAAACCCAACAGATTCGGGGAAACGGAGCGTGGAGGCTTCTCATTATCCGGAGGTTCCGCCATAGGTTGTCGAACGGTTAGCAGATCCGGCGCCGGAGGGGATTTGGTGACTGCTAGGTGGGTAGGTAAGTTTGTGAAAGCGAGGAGGGGAGATATAGGAGTTGTGTGTAGTTTGATGGGTGGGGCGGTCGGAGTGGGGGAGGACGAAGTCGAAGGGACTGGGGACTGGGGACGAGGGCTGAATGGGGAAGACGCGGTGTGCAGAGAGGTTTTCGAAATCTCAACAATGGGTGACAATAAAGATAATTTAGCGAAGTGCGTGGACGGCGAAGAGACTGGTGCGGGGGACGCAGAAGCTGATGCTTTCCTTGTCTTCTTTGATTTGCGGCGTGGGGGTACGGGTGGCGGGGGCATGATGGTCGAGTCTGGTATGCGATAAGCACTGGTGCAGGGAGTGAGCGAGAGGGTAAAATCACCATGGTCAATGTCCATATGTTCTTCCTCGGTTCCACTGGTCTCATCTGTATGGGTTGGCCGAGGGGTGGCTTCCTGGATCGCCTGATGAATCCATTGCTTGCGCATCTTGGCTGGCACAGTCCGCTGGTCGACACCCCGAGGAAAGTCGGGGGCAGGCACTTCCGGGTCGATTCTTCGTCTCTGTCTCTGACGGGGAGTAACTATAGCAGGTGTGGGAATGAAATTAATTCGAAGGGAAGCGATGGGGCGCACCAGAGTGATCGACTTCCGAATCACTGGACGAAGAACCCTGTCCTCCACGAATAGTCCCATCGCGTCTTCTCTTGCGAGATGTTGAGGATACTGAGGAGGATTTAGATATCGAAGTAACGGCCGGTTGTGGTTTTATGTCACCGTCGAGAGGGCGTCCGTGGGGTTCGCTATCCGTACTTGACGAGGATGTGGCCCTGCTCATCGGTTCAAGGGTAACCATCTCTACACCGCTCAAACCACCCGAAAAAGGCACCTTCTCCCGTGTCCGGAAGCCCCTTCGATGACCGACAAGGGGGCCCATATCAATGCGCGTGCTCGGCGGTTTTGGTGGCAGTTCGCAATCGACGAATGCCTCCATCAGTTTTAAGACACAGTCTCTGGATTTTGAACCGCAGGCGCACGTTGTGAATGTCGAACTGAGGGTGTGAAGCATGCACGACATTTGGTTCCGCAAATACTCGAGGTGGTGAGGCCTGTATACAGCTGGTTAGTGGGTCAGCCACTGTCGGAGCGTATCAAAAACACGTACGAGTAAAGTCCTGGCGACTCAATGAGCGTCGGCAGGTGGTGAACCGCATGTCCATCGTCCCACTCCCAACCAAGAACAACCTCCTCGCTCGCCTTCATATCCCTCAGCGCAAAAACACCAAATGATATTCCGGGTTCCTCACTACTTTTCTTCCTATCCTTTGGCCGATTGCAAATCATGGGTCGAAGGACGGCATTTGGTCGGCATCCACTTCGCACAAATCGTGCTTCGTTTCCTGTGATGCGCGAGTCGAGGGCGAGGTCAAGGGGTGGCCCAACCAAGTGAACGAAGGGCTTGGGCATTCCTAGGTGGGCGTACGCGTTGAGGGGATCGGAGAGATATGTGGAAGAGGGAAGTATGGTTGAGGGATAAGGGGTTATCATGGCTGAACGGGGAACGGGCTGAGCGGTGTGGAGGGAGAACGAAGGTGGTCGGACGTGGGGATTCGAACATATCGAATGAGGGGATTGGGAGAGGAAAGAGGGGGGAAGCGGTTGCAGGACTGTCTTCGGTGAATGGAGTTCGACTTCTGGTAGGTCAAGAGCGGTGACACCTCGCCAACCACGAGCAGCTCGTTCGAGTCTCCGGCGGGCCTCTTGGTTGGGAACGACGTCCTTTGATATTTGTACGTAGCTGGTGTTTGGGGGTTCGCAGACGTCTATCGGCTCCTCTTCGTTTCGAGCGGGCTGGGGGTGGTTGCTGGGCTGCTGAGTCAGGATGGACCGTTTGCGACGGCCGCCGCTGCCTTCGATTGCGAGAGCACTCGTTCGTCGCGGCTTCTTCTCGACACCGGGGCTCACCCTACGCATCATCTCGTAGCTCTGTTTCTGCCTCTGCTGCTGTAGAAAGACCGCTCTCTCCTTATCCACTGGCCGCGGCAGGCACTCCCAACATCGCCACTCTTCTGGGACAGCGCCTTCGATAATGTTGAAACATGTCGTATGACACCAGCGTCCGCAGTCGTCGCAGGCGATGGACAGACCGCCGTCCTCGTACGCAAAGCCGCAAATGCAGTCGATGGTCTCGGTGGTAGACGAATCTTCGGTGACCTGTTTCTGCTTTCGTTTCTGAGGCACGATTGTCGTCGCTGTCATGTGAGCCGGGACGGTGAAGGTTCCAGTAGGGGGCAGACTGGGGATGCCAACCACGGCGGTCGTTCTCCCATCGTCGATGTCCATAGCAGTAAGGGCATTGGTGGGACTTGGCCTTACCGAATTTTCATCCCAAATCTGGTGGCCAAATTTCTCACGATCGCTCAGCTGTTCGCAACGGCCATGCGGTCAATCGGCTTGGTCCCACTCATCCTTCTGAGCCGCAGGCAACGAACCTCTTTCTACCAGTTAACCTTGGCCACTTGCTGTTTATTCTAATCCGCTGGGGACATAAGTACAACGCATCAAACAACACCCCGAACGAACAACAGATGGACTCTGGGCATTCCTAATCTGAAAACGCTGCTCTTCTACGCTGGTGCTCGTAGGGGACAGGTGGAGAAAGAAAGGTTACACCGAGATCCTAGATTTCAGGATTTTTCCATTCCCTCAAGAGGTTATTGCCCCACTGGACGTGGATCAGTACACGCAGATCTCGCCTATCGAAATTGGACTCACCCTCTGCACAAACCCATTGAGTCCGTCGATTTCAACAGCTTCGGCAAGAGGGCCAAATTCCTCACGGAACCGATAAGTCATCATCCGGTGAAAATCCGTCATTTTGAGGCGCCTGAGTTTGAACCCGGCAGTCTGACGATTCTGAAGACAGTCGGATAGGGCCGGAAAGTGCACCATGCCCCCTGTGTACGACGTGATAAGGATCGACTCGAGCCTTGGACACGGGACGGTAGCATCCTCCCCAGCGGGTGATAACGCATCCCACAACGACCTGGGCACGGACGCCCCGCAGTACTCTATGCATTCGATCGAGCGGACTTCCGGATGTGACGCGAAAAAGTCCCTCCAACCCCGTTCGCCCAACTGCGCGTATTCCAGTTTGAGAGTGGTTACAGATGATGGAACCAGTCGGGTGATAGAGGACATGACAGCCTTCCTGCCACGTTCACCCTGCCCAGTGGGAAAGTCGAACGATAGCTTTGCGCCGCCGATATCAATTTCAGTTGAGGCCTCCAGCCCGTCGAGGCCAACGGTCCTAACCGCAAACGTTGGGGAGTTTGGAAAGAGTCGTGTTGGAAGACGGTCATCAGGGAAGAGGTGGTCGTTGAGAGTCTGTGCTATATTCCAGGGAACGAGCGATTGGATCTCGAGGGAAGCGATGACGGGGAGGGCCATGTATGACAGGGTATACTTAATAACGATGGAGCTGTTGTCCAACTTGAGGAATACAAGATTCGGAAGTTGTAGGATGCGTTTGGGGGGAAGTAATTCTCCATCTATTACTGGAACCTCGTGTCCCACTCGCACCAACGACAGGCGCTCCAACTGGGGGGAAGCGTCGAAAATGGCAAACAACTCATCCTCAGGAATGGTCACGACGGGGTCGCAATCCCTGAAGTTGAGGTGAAGTTCGCGTAGCCCATTGAAAAGGCGGGACTGGGACAACCAGGGCAATGTGACGTTACGAAGATCGAGTACTTGCAAGGGCATGTCCATCGGAAGTTGTAAGGCCACAGGGGCCGGCATGAAAAAGTCGAACTCCTCTTCGTCAGGTGAATCGGTAATGCAGAGCCTTAGGCGCTCAAGACGGGGGAGGGGCCGCTTGAGAATCCAGGAAAAGTGAGCAAAGCTGGACGGAGACCCACAGAACCTGAGAGTATGGAGTCGATGACCTCTAAATTCCCGTCTATCCCTCCAATGGTCCAGGATGTTTTCAACGGCAGTGACCTGGTGGTCTTGCACCACACGAGTGTCAGAGGCGATGATCTGCGGGCTCCCTTTTGAGCGCACGAATATAAAGTGGGCTACCCTGCCGCGCTTGAGATCCACATTCCACCACAGCTCAGGAGCGCTACACATAATCCTGTGGATGCGGTGACACGTATTGTAGATTGGCATCCAGCTATAAGCGGAGAAGTGGGAATCCAGATCGGCCATGATCAACGACAGAATGCGGACGATGGTCTCGTCGGGAAGCCGGAGGAGCGGGGAGTGTAGTTGGTTCCTGACACGGAGAAGTTTCTTCAGGTGGACGAGTACGGCCATGATCTCCCGCGACAACGCGTCATCGACGGAGGGCTCCATGAACTAATGAGAACGTTAGATACACTGTTATTTGGCGATTAAAGGAATGGGCGGACGGCGGTAGTGGAAAACGGCGACAGTTCACGTTCAGGCCCAGGCCTCGGGAGCTGGGGTGTAGCGGTTTGGGAGAGGTCTGGGAGAGACCTGGAATTCCGTTGGGGACGAGTTGCCAGTCACCTTATTGCGACCGTTCTGATCGACTGCCCGACCGTAGTAAGGCTACGCGGTGTACGTACGACACCCAGAGACTTTTAAGTGAACTTTCCGTTGCGTCGGGTTGTGGATCTGGAACCGAGCCGCTACGGTCGCATCGCTCGGGTATTCGACGCTTGTGTCTGCGGACGCGAAACGCGATCTACAGCAGCTCCTTGGGGAAGCAAGTCCACGATAGTACTGTAGTGTAGATCGTAGTCAACAGAACGGTCCCGATCATCATCCAGTCCACTGAGGACTCTCTTCTTTAGCTAGACGGATTGCTCGGACCACCCAGATACTCACTGCGGGTATGCTGGTGACACAACTCTTCTGGCCTCCGGTACGGCGATTTCGCCTCCTTGAGGTACAAATTGATACTTACGCCATTCATGTTGAGCTATGGTAGGCTCGAGTCTGACGTTAACCTGCAGTTGATCCTTTTGTTCCGCCCACCATAATGCCCCTTCCTTCACTGCCCCTCGACGTTCTGCTGGCAGTCTTTCGAAACCTCGACATTTTTGATGTCGTTCACATCGGGATGGTGAGTCACCCAACGGTTGCTTCTTCGCACTTATCGCAGCCACTCACTCTCAATCCTCGCCTCGAAACGCCAGACCTGTAAAGACCTCCACGGGGCCGCACAAGACCGTCACGTCTGGGCAGATCAACTTGAAAGGTTGCGTCAAGACGATCCGGTACCCAAGTCCGCGACACCTCCGCTCACCTCCCTCTCCGTGCACGAGCTAAAAACCTTTGTCATTGGTCGGATCAAGTTACGCCTCCTTTGGGACAGAGGTGACGAGGAGAATGGCTTCGCTACGATGGGTCTGATCGGGGTCCCCGAAGTATGCGAACTTAAACTCTTGCCTGGAGGGAAGTCCGTGCTCGTCATCAATGGTCGTGGGGGAGTGACGCTACGTCGGATCGAGCTGGAGGATGGCCAGGTCTCTCTGCCAGTCGTTGCGAACGTCGAATACGACCAAGGGATTATCGCCGGGCTTGGGTGGAACAAACTGCTCACCGCCATGTCACCTTCCCCGGTTCTTGTCCACAGGCAGGGAAACAAGTAAGGATTACATACTTCTCCCGTCCCCTACCTCCCTGAATAAAATCACCCCACGGGTCCAGCATGCACCTCGTAAGGATTGATCACCACGATGATGCCATGAGTTTAGAGACCACTTTCCCTTTGCCTGAAGGATACAGTTTCCTTCAGGCGAACGGTCAGGGACGTGTCGTCGGTTTTTTGATTCAAATGGGTCTTGAACCTCCACGGGCGGTCATCATTCATCTCGACTATCCCGGGATCACCGCAGAGTTTGGAGTTTCGCCCGCCTATTCCCTTGGAACGGGTTTGACTGTGGGTGATGCTCTCACATTTCATGATCTTGATATCCCCTAACTCTACGTGGGTCTCTAGTCCTACTTGTGGGGTTTCTGCATCCCGACTGAAAACCTAGTAGTTATCTACAACACTCTGCACATTTTAGCCTGGAGAATCCCCGACTTCTCCAGCCTGTCCCGCAGTGTTAGCCTCACGGGCGCAACACCAACCTGGTACTGGCCCGGTCTGGACCAGTCCGAAGAGGTGCCCCATTATTTGGTACACTACATGGCTGGTGAAGCCATCCACGACCCTACCTTCGCCCGCGAGTTCAGCCTTCACTATGTCTGCAGGTTACTCGCCGCCAGGGCGATCACCATCACCATACCCATCAACACCAACGGTGATATCGCTGAACCACCCGCGCTCAAACAAAAGATAACCCCTATCAAAAACCACGGAAGGTACTCCGACGGAGTCTCCTGTCAGAAGGGACTGCACTTTGACATGGTTTACGGAGGAGACGGAGTGGACTATTTGGTTACACCTTTGAAAGACCTCGCTTCGGAGAGTAAGGCGAGGACCCTCCGGATGTCCGTGTCATATACGGAGCTCAAGCATTCCTCGCGAACGAACAAAATAGATATGGACGAAGCCACTGGACGGGTAGTCATCTGGGGATGGGACAAGGGCGAGACTAAGGTCTTCGTTGGAGATTTGGTGTAGCATTCTTCAACCCAAGCTGGACGGATGACCAGGCGCCTAAGTGTCTTCGACCATATCATTCTCCCCAACGGGGTTTAACTATTCGAGGTTACGGTCCAGATAGATCTGTCCAGATTTGGCTACTGTACACCTATTATCGTGCCATCCACGAATACAAAGTCACGCCAATACTATAGTCACTGCCAGCCGTTTCTTCCCACGTTGCCGTGGC
>Ga0307517_10006047_pt1 | contig 18033 bp, 13 predicted proteins | sample 23_EM_MG_FD_194515 | JGI IMG/M metagenome (GOLD analysis project Ga0307517, IMG submission 194515) | Populus trichocarpa ectomycorrhiza microbial communities from riparian zone in the Pacific Northwest, United States - 23_EM | ecosystem: Host-associated > Plants > Roots > Unclassified | place... | reverse complement strand
AGAATATAGGATATGACTTGGTGTTAGACTCACGTACATTTGAACTTGACATGTAGTTAGGTTTAAAAAAGTTAGGTCTAGCATCATGCTAACTCTTTTATCCATGTGTTTTAACTTGCTTTTTTGTAAAATCCTTTTTGTCTTAGTTTCTTTAGCCTAAAGGTTTTTTAAAAAAAGATTTTTTTTTGTACGAAATTCAACCAACAATCGCAACCTGTCCTCTTTAAATTAAAAGATTAATTGCTTGACAACGATGTAAATGCAATTACAGTGAATTTGGGCCACCCACAAACATTACAGCATTAATAACTCCCACTCTTACCGTTTATTTTAAAAGGGTGCGATTTAGGAAAAAAATCGAAAATTAAATGGGTAATATATATACACGTGTCAACCAAAAAATATTAAAATTTTAAAGGATTTGGTAGTTTTAAGCATGGATACCTATTCAACCCTAATGCTTAGTTTAGCGATAATATTTTGATTTTGCATCAGTTACACCCTTATTGTTTTCCAATCAAGTATTTTATTAATTAAAATATGATGTTTTGTATAAAATAATAAGTCAATTATTTAACAGTCTTCATTTTTATATATATAATTATGTAGATATTTTTAATTTATACATCGTGGATTAATGCAACAATACAAGGAATTCATACAAGGAGTTGAAGGGACTGTGATCTACGGCAGCTTCGTTACATAGTTACGAGTAAGTAAAACCAGACGAAAAAAGTAATCGAATCAGGAAGTATTTTTTTTATTTTTAATTTAATGTAGATATTTAAATCAGTTTGTGCACATTTTAATTAATAAAAAATATTTAATTTTATAATTACGTTATTTCATTAGTCTATGCAAGTTTTTATTTTATTTTTTCTCCTCGTTACAAAAGTCCAAAAGGGGCCAAATCGAGGCCCGTCAACAGCAAAACAGTTACCTAAATTCTCCAATATGTTAACAGGTATTGTTACACAGTTATTAACTTATTATATACATATGGCTTGACAGTCTCGACTGGAAACCCAATTACCGATAGAGTTTTTTGAAATTGATTTAATTTATGTAAATTGATCTGGTTGGTCAATTAATTATCTAATCAAAATATAATTTATTTATTTTTAAAAAAATCTCGAGTAATCAACCAAGCAGGGGTTAATATTTTTTTTTAGATTAACGTGGGTGTTTGGGTTAGCTTGCGCGCATCTCGACTAATCCTACAAACCTTAAAATTAACGATCATATAAACTTTCAGTGGTCCTGAAATTTGTGGGACTCAAACTGGTGACTTCTGTAAAACAAATTTAAAATCTAACTAGTTGAGCTACACCTTTCAAGATTAGAAGTTAATGTCTTTGCTATCGTAATACGGTAGCAAATCTTAATTTGCATGATTAAATTAAATCTATAAATCTACTAAATATTGAGCCAGTAGATAATAATAATAATAATAATAATAATAATAATAAAAAGTCCATCACCTGACACCTCGACATTCAACGAGTAGCTGCCCAGACTGCTGTCACTCTAATGGCACAACCAACCTCAAGGGTTTGGGAATAAGATTGCTGACCAATTAACTTTAAATACAAGCTTGTGGTGAGCTATATATCAAAGCAACTTCATTATTGCTTTGGTCCACCATTTTTTACCAGCCATGTATAACTGTATTTTTTGTTAAAAAAAAATCTACACATGTTTGTATACGTGTGTATTAAATTTTTTTAGACACAAACCAGACAATTGGTCTCCATCGGATCAATTTTTTTTTTAATATAAAAAAATATTTAAATATTACTAACTTTAGTAGATTTTTTTTAATAAATTCATTATTAAAAAATAAAATCTTTATTTTTTATTAAAAAAACAAAATATTGTTGAAGTGAGTGGTTTGCTAGAAAAGAAACAGTAATTTCATTGTTTTACTTAAAAAAAATCCGGGGCTTAACGGACAAATTAGTTGGTGTTAATTATATTGACCTGCCTACTTTTTTAAAAATCCACACATACACCTTTAATTCAACTATATAAAGAGGTTGTGTGAACAAAAGAAAGAAGCACCCGGAGAAGCTCAAATAAAAAAAAAATTACGACTTCTAGCTTCTCATCCATGGCACCACCCAATTCTGTGAAAATTCTGGAGCTCTGCCAGGTTGCCCCAGCCTGCAGCTCAACTAATCCTTCAAACACCGAGTTCACTCTCCCCCTCACTTTCATAGATATCATTTGGCTCAAATTTCCTCCAGCCGAGAGCATTTTCTTTTATGAACTCACCGAGTCAAGTCCTACTGTTTTCAAATCAATTATCCTTCCAAAACTCAAAAAATCACTCTCTCATGCGCTAGTCAATTTTCTTCCACTAGCTGGCAATCTCATATGGCCTCAAGATTCTCCTAAACCCATAATCTTATGCACTCCAAATGATGCAGTTTCACTAACCATTGCCGAGTCCAGTGCAGAATTCGGTCGTCTCTCGAGCAATGAAATTCGTGAAGCTATCGAGTCACGTCCTTACATACCCGAGCTGTGTATATCTGACACTAAGGCTTCAGTTCTTGCTTTGCAAATAACATTGTTTCCTAATAAAGGGTTTAGCATAAGCTTCGTTACCCACCATGCAGTTCTTGATGGGAAAACTACGGCCATGTTCATTAAGGCATGGGTTTATATATGCAAACACCAAGAACTTGAAAAAAATGATCAACCACCCTTGTTGCCTGATGAGTTAATCCCTTCTTTTGATAGGTCAGTTATCAAAGATGTAGCTAGGATTGAGACGGCACACTTGAATTACTGGTCAGTAATGAACGAGTTGGTTCTGAAGTCCGATCGTAGAAGTTTGAAGGTGTTGCCAAACATGGGAGAGTCAGGGCCATCCGACTTAGTTCGAGCCACCTTTGGGTTGTCTCGTGAAGACATAAAGTTCCTAAGGAAAAAAGTGCAGTCCCAGTTCGATAGCATCCTCAAAGAAGAGCAAAACCATCCGAAACAAATGCATTTGTCGACCTTTGTGCTCACATGTGCTTACACTTTAGCTTCCATGATGAAAGCAATAGGGGATGGTAGTAAAAAAGTTTACTTCTTGTTCACTGTCGATTTGAGGAGCCGATCACTGGACCCTCCAATTCCAAACAATTATTTTGGTAACTGTATTGCTGGCCAACACGTTGCCGCTGAAGCAAGATTTTTTATGGAAGAAAATGGGGTTGCCATGATAGCAGAGAGGTTTAGTGAAATTATAAAAGGAATGGAGATCAGGGGATTTTTTGAAGGAGCTAAGGAGAGGCTAGTTGACCTGGCTTCTTTAGAACCAGGAACACATTGCCTTGGGGTTGCTGGATCGACCCGTTTTGATTTTTACAGGTCAGATTTCGGTTGGGGAGAGCCCAAGAAGGTGGAGATTGCATCCATAGACAGGACAAGCTCTATTTCTCTGTTAGAGAGCAGAGATGGAATAACAGGAGGTGTTGAGATTGGTCTGGTTTTAAAGAGGCATGAAATGGAGACTTTTGCTTCTCTATTTGTTAATGGCCTAAAAGATTATTAAAGCTGCATTTGTTTCTCTGATGCTCAAGAGATCAACTCCGATATCGTTTCCCTGCATAATCATTTTCAATTGTTCAAATAAATGTACTGTTCATCGGTCTACTACTGCTTTGTTATGGGTCTACATATTCTTCGAGGCCTTTAAACTCTTTTTATATACTACTGTACGAGCATAAGGGTGTTTATTTGTGCTCTCACGGTATCGGAGCAGAGGTTAGCTCTCTTTGTTCTTGGATATAACATGTGGTTTTCTCGTCTTCCCATTGCCATTCATTCATGGAGTCAAATCCATGATGGTTATTGTTCTTTGTCTCTGCAATTCGCCTCCTTGATACGATGAAGTGATTCATCGTGCACACCGTCTCCTTGCTTGCCCTTTTGCTTCATGCTTGATAATCGGGGTCTTGAGCCCTTTTTGTATGTATCCATATACATAAATACATATAAATATACGGTGTGAGATCCATTTTCTTGACGTCTTTGTGCAATTTGCTTTGCCTTGTGATATCAGATAATTTTACCATTTTTGTGTGTGTAATTTGTAGCTTATTAATCAATTAAACACAATGGGTGGACTATACTCACACAAATATGGAATGAGTTGAATGCACTTATTTGAAGCATCGTGAATTAAAGCACCAGATTGAATTTTCTTCCCAGTAAATAACTTGCAAAATCTCTCAAGCATCTTGCTTTTCTAAGTTTCTCCAACTCACCATAAATGCAATTCTTTTACTCTATTTTCCATAACTATAATCCAATGTAATTAACAATTTAAAATAAACAAAATAGAGGGGAAAAAAAAAACTTTGATAAGGAGCCTATCTTAGGTGACCAAATCCAATTTTCCCAGGCCGAAAAAAACGAGTCCACTGGTCACCGGGGGTTCCAGTATGATGTAGGACCAAATCTACTAGCCCTATCCGGTCAAAGTGGGACCCAAGTGCATCTCATATAAAATACACGTGGCACTCAGCTAGGCACGTTTAAGGAAGCATTTCGGGCCCTCCAAAAACCCGATGCATATATATCCACTTAAAACCCCGCTCTCTTCTTTCACTCTGTTTCAATCTACAAAACCCTGAACTCCATAACAAGAAGAAAGCGGATAAATATCCGAAAATGTCCAGCTTACTGGATATGTCACTTGACGACCTCATCCGCAAGGGCAAAGAAAATGGAGGGCGTGACAGTGATTTCAGAGGCAGTGGCAGAGGAGCAGGCTCCGGTTCGGTTTTGGGTCCGGGCCCCGATCGTTTGGTCTTCCGTCGTGACCCGACCCGACCCAAACCCTACTCAGTAAGACCAGTGCAGGTAATGCAAGTGCAGCAGGAGCCATTAATGTTAGCAGCAAGTGAAGGGTCTAATGGAGAGGCTAAGTTATATATATCAAACTTGGATTATGGTGTTTCTAATGAGGATATCAAGGTACTTAAGTTAGCACTATGCTGCTTAAGTTTTTAATTGAAGCTTTTTTTAAGTGTTGTTAATTATGTTTATTTTTTTGGGATATTATAATTTTGATGTTTTGATGCGTTTTACTATTATTTTGAATTATATAAGCAATTAGGGTTTTTCTAGGGGTGTAAGAATTTTTTAAAAAATTCTTTTTAAAATTTCAACCCATTAATATGTGTCCTTAGGGCTCATTTTAGAAAAATCCAAGTAATTTTGGTTATACTGTTGTTTATGAGTTTTTTTTATACATATTCATAATCTTGACCTAATAAGGACAAGGTCCCTGTGCCGAATGTGAATGGCAGTGGGTTCTGTAGTTATGTTCGGGGGTTGGCAACAACGGTAGTGAATAATGATGATGTTAGGGTTTGGGGCTAGGGAGTCAGGGAGTGAATGTGTGCAGTACTGCAAGTTGTGATGGTAGAGTATCCATGTGAGCATTTGTTTTTTTGGAGGAGCTTATTAATGCAGTGTAGATTGCTCTTTAGCATCGCACTGCTTGATAGTAGCTTTTGAGAGGACTTGAAGAGTCTTGTCATGATCATTGCTGAAGTTGTTTTGAAAATAGGGCAGTAGGCACTATAATTTTCATGTGCTATACATTATGGTGAGTCTGTTTAAATCATCAAGATGCAAGAGTTTAAGGACTGTCGATACATCATTTAACATAATGTAGTCCCTATACAGGTGCTTTTCTCCGAGGTTGGTGAATTGTTGAGGTACTCACTTCATTATGATATGAGTGGGAGATCAAAGGTATATATTTAAACTGATGTTTGACTCTTTTCAAGAAGTTTTAGTGTGTCTCGCTGCGGCTGAAAAAAGTTGTTTCTTATAGGGAACAGCTGAAGTTGTATTTTCACGCCAAACAGATGCTCTAGCAGCTATCAGGAGATATAATAATGTTCAGCTTGATGGGAAGCCACTGAAAATTGAGCTTGTAGGAGTTAATGTGATAACCCCTGTCCCTGTTACCGTGCCTGTAACTGCAATTACCAATGTGGCAAACCCAAATGGTGCTGTTAGAAGGTAAAACTTTACTGGTGTTTGTTCCAGTTGTTTTTACATATTTATTAACAAACAATATAAAGCATGATAAATTAACAAACAACATGCGTGTGGAGAAACTATGGAAAATTCTTAAGTTTAGGATGTCAAACTTCGACCCAATACTTTCGTGCACACACTGGGTCTTTTCTATCGAGGTGGAAAAGGCAATTGAAAATAAATTGTTGATCAGATATGCAGAGACATTGAGTCTGGCCTTACTGTATGCGTGTCTGTTTGATGCTAAGTTCACCACATAAAAAAAAAGACGACAAAAATGAATATATTAAAATTCTTACAAATAGTCTTCCTAATCCGAGTTTGAGATGAAATAAGACCCAGATGTAGAGTCCCGCTAGCCAAGAAGGGATTTTTTCTATTGATTTATTGACTCCCTTCTGGAAAAGCCCTTTTCCAAATGGAGTGGTGCATCTCTATCTTGAAAGCCTGCGCTATAGATAGGAAATCCTATCTTTACTGGCTATCCAACCCAAAATTACGAGCTCTGTCATCCAGTTTATGGCCTTTTCCTGGATGATGGTATGATATATTTAAGCATGCTTTAAAACTTGTGATTCACTAGCATTGAATAACCTCAGTGGATTCTCCGTGTAGACAGGCCTAATTGACTCAAGTGCACCTAAACATGTACCCTGTCTATTTTTTCGATCACTAGAGTTCCATGCTGTTGCATATATGAGTCGTTCAAGTTGCTGCTTCATGAAGAAACTTTAGGAAACTTTGATTAACTCATTAAATTTGCTTTCTTCAACTAGGGAAGAAAAAAGAAAAGTTTAGAAGTGCTAACCAGTTGCATGATGTAATTGCATTAGCAATATTTGCATGCATGCATGCATTTGATGCAAAACAGAGACATAATCCATCACGTGAGTAGGAATAATGCAACATAACATCTCATACTCACTTATTGGAAAGGGTAGAAAAAAAAGGGAATAAATGAGAATTACAGGGTTTATGAAGATTCCATTTTATTTATCTACCACTTCTCTGTGTGGGGGTGGCCTTAGTTTTCAGGGGAAATTGCATCTTGGTGCTTTTCATTGGTAGTATATTGATGCATGTGATCTTTGAATTGTGAAGGAGAGTTTACTGTTTTTAATCTTTTGTTTTGCATCTGTTATTATTGCTAGTAGTACAATACTTCTCATCTCAATGAGCTAATTTTTGTTTTTCACTGGACAGTGTTCATGAAAGAATTGGTGCAAGGGGAAGAGGCCATGGTGGTGGTGCTGGCGGCAGGGGCGGTGGCAGTGTTCAAGAATTTGCCAGGGGCCAGGGGCAGGTGAGACGCCGTGTCGAGAAGCTAACTGCAGAAGCACTTGATTCTGACTTGGACAAATACCACTTTGAAGCCATGAAATTAAAGTGATCTCACTGACTAGTCAAGGATATTCGCTTGCATATTCGTCTTTCATTACACTATGTTTGTAGGTGCTACTAGTCATATGGTATAACCAGGGGACCTTTGGTTAATAGTTGCATTTAAACACCACCATTATGTTCGGAAAATGTGCAGTGTAGTGCTATTTCTGTTCTTGAATTTGGCAGCTAGTGCTCTATCATTTATGCTGCAGGATAAAAAACTTGAAACTACAACACCCATTCTCCTGACCGTCAATATTTATAGTAAGAAAGGTTTTGTGAAAGACGAGCGACTTACATTGCCATATTTATGGTTCTTCTTTAGCTTTATGTGAATGGTGCGGCTCATTTATTCTGGGTTCATTTCGCTATAATGTTTTGGTACTGTGAAAATATCATCATCTTGTGTCCAGAGCCTTTAATCATGCATTTTGCTTGGTTGAAGTACTTCCCTATAACAGATACCAACTTGTGTTATTGCATGCCTAAAACATCAGGCATAATCCAATTATGGATCTTCAAGGCTTTGTCAAATGTCCCCCGGATGAGTGAAAGATCACGGGTGACGAGAGTGAAGAACTTCGAATGGCTCATCATTGCGGTGTCTCCAAGAGTCATTGTATTACAGCCCATCATTTGAGAGTTGAAGCAGGCCACGCATATGAAGGTATGGATTTTCGGATAAATTGGCACAAAATAGAAAATGTTGGTGGATTGACATAGAAACAAAAAGTTCTGGTGAAATAGTAAAGTGTGGTCATTTTATTTATTAAATAACAAGATAATTAATTTTATGGGACTCGCTTTATTTTCTTAAAAATGGACATGTAATATAATTATAAACACTGAAATAATTGCATTGGAATATATTAAAATTCTTACAAATAGGCTCCCTAATCCGAGTTTGAGATGGAATAAAACCCAGACGTAGAGTCCCGCTAGCCGGGAAGGGATTTTTTCTATTGATTTATTGACTCCCTTCTGGAAAAGCCCTTTTCCAGATGGAGCAGCGCATCTCCCTTCTGGAAAAGCCCTTTTACTCTATTTTCCGATCACTAGAGTTCCATGCTGATGCATACATGAGTTGCTGCTTCATGAAGAGACTTTAGGAAACTTTCGTCTACTCGTTAAACTTTCTTTCTTCAATTAGGGGAGAAAAAAGAAAGTTTAGAGGTGCTAGCCATTGGCTTGATGTAACTGCAATAGCAATGTTTGCGTAAATGGATTTGACACAAAACAGAGACATAATCCATCACGTGAGTAGAATAATGCAACATAACATCTCATGGTGACTGAATGGAACGGGTAGAAAAAAAGAGGGAATGGAATTCATTATAGGGTTTAGGATAATCCCATTTATTGTTACTGGTATTTCATATGATAATTGTTCACGAAAGAATTGGTGCAAGGATAAGGGGCCATGGCAGTGGTGCTGGCGGCAGGGGGCTGCGGCAGTATTCAAGAATTTGCCAGGGGCTGGGGCAGGTGAGACGCCGTGTCGAGAAGCTAACTGCAGAAGCACTAGATTCTGACTTGGACAGATACCACTTTGAAGCGCCATGAAATTAAGGTAATCTTACTGACTAGCCTGGGATATTCGCTTGCATATTTAAATAAGGTACCAGCTGACACTTTTATTTAAATCAGCTTGCACGCTCAAAACTCGGTAAAAGAAAATTCTCAACAGCAATTATACAAAGAATCACACCAAGTTGGAGGAGGCGCACCAAAAACGATGAAAAATTACATCTTTACAACGTAAAAAGAAAAAAAAAGAGTAAGAAACAACACAGGCCCAAAAGAAAAAAAGGGACACTCTGAAGACGGCCTAAATTACATTTCCTAAACAAGACAGCTGGAGAGCCTTGTGATCCAGGTCAGCTAGCACCTACAGGTCCTGGTCACTGAGCGAACATAATTCAGTGTCTTGTCACGACAAAATTGATAGCCTCCCTTTGAGTTAAAAACAAACTCCAAGGTTTATATTAAGAATGATGGCTGTGTAAAAAAGGAAGCCTGAATTCAACACTGCCCTTGGGTATACAAATAAAATAAAAGAAGCCTGGATTCGATTCAATGATTCTGCACAAAAGAAAAGATTGACTAAGCTGCCTGAAAGCCTTCTCTAAACAGTATGCACACAATAACTGCATCCACATGAAAAGGATTCATTCGTTAGTACAGGTAAATGACAACATGGCAGCACAGATGAACTCTCTCTTGAACTTAAATTCCATGACAGAAATCGTGCAAGTTTCATTCAAGTTGTTAAGCATCCATCAAGATTATAAGTTTGAATATAAAAACAAAAAAAAGGTCATTACTGAGTTACTGTGCCACAGCCAAAGCAAGCCCAGTTAGGAACCACAGAAAATAGTGTATCTTTCAAAATGTTTGCAGAAAGTGATTGGATTAGAGCTTCGACCACCAAAATCTTGGTTTCAAGTCCAAAACAGTTACAATTACATCTTACAATGGCCCTTGAATGTGAACCTATAAACAACTTTTAGGGTTTCATCACATGCAAAGATGGAGAGGTGGTGTTCAGAAGCAAAATAAACAAGTGAAAAATACACAAAGCGATAACAATTAAGGACTGAAGACAATACCTGATTATATTTTAAGTCTCTGAACTCTGTTAGATTTAAGTGGAAAAAACCAATGACCGGAATTGTTGACTAGGTTACTCCAAAAAAATTCCTGAAAATCTTTTAATCTGGCCAGTCTTTTAGTGTCCGTGCCAGTTCAAACCTTCAGATACATTTCAAACTTGGTCCTCCAGTTGAAAATTATGTCTGGTTAACGCACAATTATCTTAGGCATCTTGATGCAACAATTGAAGAGGCAGCTGATCTTGGAACATATGTAGTCCACAGAAATTTCTCAGCTTCTCCAATTTCTCAGTTCATCTTGTGTCCAGAGCCTTTTTCTTATTTCACTGGTACATGGTGGAGGAGGGTCTAGAGACCCATACTCCACTTTAATCAAATATTTTGCCTGGTTGACGTACTTCCATATAACAGAAACCAACTTGTGTTATTGCATGCCTAAAACACCAGGCACAATCCAATTATGGATCCTCAAGACTTTGTCAAATGTCCCCGGGTGAGTGAAAGATCATGGGAGACAAGAGTGGAGAATTTCAAATGACTCAGCATTGCAGTGTCTCCAAGAGTCATTATATTACAGCCCATCATTTGAGAGTTGAAGCAGGCCACGCATCTGAAGGTACGGATTTTCCAACAGCTTCTCATTGTTGCTCTGCATAAAACAAAAGCAAGCACACAAGTGATGTTTGACCTCTGCTATTTCATGATTAGAGCAACTGGAATACAACAGAACTAGACATTGTCATAATGAAACTTTATGAGAACTTGTCAATATTCTATGTCAATACTTCAAACACAAACTGGCCATACAATGGTCTCCTCTCATACATCCCATCCCCAAATCAGCTTACCATATTGGCATTCCCAACTGATAATATTCCGAGACAAACATTCATGGGTTCATTCACATATTAACAACTTTTTCCATATGATGAGCATTCCAAATTTAAAATTGCATTATTGAAAGCAAAAATAACGCTTTACCTGCTGTGCTTTAAAGATGAGATTCTGAAGCATGTGCTTGTACTCATCAGGTTTTTCTGTCATCATTCTCTGAAAAATCCAGATTTGAAGGAGTCAGCAAAATTCAACTAACAATAAAGAAAAAAACAATTCAAGTTTTCTAGTCGAGGAATGACAGCATCTTGCCTTTAAAAGAAAAGCTGAAGAGTAATACGCTACCCTTGAATCTGTATCATCTAAAAGTTCCCTGCCAGAAACAAAGAGCCAAAAGTGTTGGCACAATTTAAACAATGGCACAGCAAATCATAGTAGGAAGTAGAGAAATGAATCACCTAAAAAATTCTTCTCCACCGACTTCTTGGAAAGCAGAAGGATCTGCCGTGCATTTACCGATTAGAAGCAACAGAAGAGTTGCCCTAATATCTGACGCTGCACCAGGAAGGTTTCCTCTTCCTTTGCTTCCAACAGCAACACCCAAAGCAATATTGTCTGTTGCTGCACCAGCTAGCTGAATAAGTGGCCAATAAAACAACGCAGCAGGAACACGTGCAACTAATTGCATAGGAACAATAGCCTGTCCTTGGAGAAGCAGTGCTGTCATTGATGTTGTATTGCACATGAGAGAACTATTAATGCTGTAGCTGGATCTGCTATCAGCTTTTTCCATGAATTCATTCCAGCGAAAGTCATCAATTTTTTCTAATCGAGAGATGCGCTCACCGGTATCAATTTTTTTATTTTCATCCGCTCCACCATTAACTTTACTCTTTTGCATTCCTTCACCATTTGGGATTGCAGTTGCAGGGAGAACTTTCAGGCACAATTGAGAGAATAATATATCACACATCTGCTTAGAAACACCAATGCAACATTAGTGGAAAATAAATCTTATAGGAGAATTTCAATGTGGTACATATTATGAATTGAAAGATCAAAAAAGCAGATGCAATCAGTTTAGTTCCTGCAACCAAGTCAATTAAACAGAAGAACCTAGTTGCTTCCCGAAGAGAAGACCAGAATGTAAATAGAAAACATTGTATTATATTGCATCTTTTATTTACTTTTTTTATTCCTGGATACTGGTATCAGTGCATTCTTTATCTTTTCAGAAACCTTTGAATACAAGGGAAGATGCAACGTATTAATCTCCAGGGCATCCAAGGCAAAACAAATTGGTAGCAATGCCAGCTATCCAGTCAAATTATTCTAAGAAGAAAAACGATGAGAAATATATTAGGCCGATCATTTCTTCTTCCTTTTTGGCATTGTCCCTGGTATCACGAAGCTATTTAGGTTGGTTAATTGCAGTACTAGTTGATCAACAAATTACCTTCAAAATGTTGATGCGATCTGTTTCATTTATTTGAGCCACCAAGGATAGAGCACTGCTCATAATGTCTATCACAGCATTTGCTTTATCAAGTCGGCTATCTGCATGCTCGTGACTGGCATCATTGCTCCTTGAGGATTGCATTTCATTCTCGTCTAACAAAAATTTGCAGCGCATGAGAAGTCTCTCTAGAACAAACAGGAAGCCCCATCTGATGATATTATGTTTGGACTTCAAAAGACCACACATAAGCCAAATTGACACAGGAACATCTGACGAAACTGAAGAATCATGTACACCAGCATAGGCAATTTTACCCTGCAATTCTTTGACATTTAACCATACATTCACATTGCTTCCCTCGGTAATTTCAGCAATAAGCAAATCACCCAACCAGGTATAGCCATTCCGACGGTAAGCAATCCTTTCTGAGTGAAGAAGAGAATGCAAAGTGGCCCAAGATAGTTTTGATTTCATGCCGACACCATTTTTTAGTATTGCACTCTCCAAACTTTCCAGAAACTTGTAAGATTGGGTTATTTCAATTAGATGAGAGAACTCTTTGTCCAAATGAGTAAAGGAACTGATTATTGCATTAAATTTATCTGCTATATTCTCCAAGAGCTGGAAGAAACAAATTAGATTCAGAAAGAAGCCAATAATAAACAGACTGTAATTGATCAGCATTTCATGGAAAGATACATGTGCCCATAAAGTCTATGAACTGGTGCAATATATATCAGCAATTACATACCAAAACCACTGAAATGAACGAGGATAAATGCTATGCAATTTAATGTGATGAGCATAAATTACGTTATACAAAGCTTAAGATGTGCCTGTTCATGTGTAAACACGAGTGTGCACATCTGCACCAATCCAAAACCAGCACTGCATAGTAACATTGCCAAAAGCTAGGCATTGAATATCTAGATAATGTAGCAGAAATATATATATATATACTTTCAATTCATTCTATCTTCAGCTTACCAAATTCAGTCGTTCATTGTTGGGATATCTAGATAATGCAGAAGAAATTGATCTTCTCAGAAGCTCCCCAATGCCTTCAACACCCAACTTAACAGACATGTAAAGAGCTTCAGGTGCATTAGCAAGAGTGAGGAGAGTTGCAATAGGTTGAATCTCATTGTCACCATATTCAGACAGCCCAGCAACTATGCAAGCTTCATTTATTTGATGCAACACATATTCAAAAAGAATCAAGTATAGATTCCTCCTCTCTTCTCTCAAGTTAGCCAGAGAATACTGCAAAACATAACAAAGGATATGGGTCAAGGCGTAAAAGGTGCAAAAGGATTCATTATAACTACTAAATGCCTACAGATTATATCAGCAAAAGGATAGATGATTTGCACACCTCATAGAAAATGAACTCAATTCCCCCAATCAGGTCAAGCTGGTCCATGAGAAACACCGGGTTTGTTGAGACAAACATCATAGACCCATCAGAAACTTGATAAAACATATTTGTTAACATGCAAATGAGCTTGCTATGAACCAATTCTGCCCAAGAATTCTTCCTGCTAGTCTCTATTAAGGCTTTAATGACCTGAAAATGGACATTAAAATTTATCAATCAAACTCCTGAAGATGTTTAGCTAAGCACAATATTAAGTAGGAGTTTCAAACACTAGATAGGACAACTACATACTGTTGCAGCATGCCATAAAAAGAGGAATCTACATCAAGCCATAAAACTTCACTAAAAAAGGTGGACCTAACAGCTTATGAAGTTAAACAAGACATGAAAATATTCTGTCCCCCTAGTTTAATTTTACACTATTTATAAGTCAGGTTGCAATTCACCATCCAACAAAAACACAAATATGAACATGACTACAGAAGCAATAAACAGAGACAAAGGTATTAGCTGGTCGAAGCAGGTAATAAGAGGAAGAATAAGAAAAATCCATTCCCATGATGCAATTGTTGCAATAAAAATAGACAAACTTAACCGGAGAGGGAAGGTAAGAAAGTTACATTTTCATGATAGTAACCTGAAGTAGTCGAGCTAGGAAAGAAATACAAGCTTACCCTTATGTCAAGGCCTTCTAATCGGTTTCTTAGGATTTTGCCTCTATCACATACAAAATAAAGCAAACAGCTTAAAGCAGAGGCCCAAACAGATTGTTCTTTCTCCTCTGTCTGACAAAACAAATTCAAGGCATAAGATAGTAAAGCATCATGCATCATGCATCATGCAAAGTCAACAAGGGAATACAAAAATCCAAGACATTACCTCTACTTTACATAAAGGTGAATAAAAGTGAGTACATCAATTAACCAAAAACATGGTTCCAAGTGGAACTTTACCTGGACAAGAAGAAGAAGTATCTCGTATAAAATATTTAAAATCCATGACTCAAAGTTATCAATTGCTGATGAAGTGCCCAGCTTGTCAACAGAATCGGCTTTCTGGTTCCCCTGTGTTGGAAGTTGTTCTTCACAATCATAAAATGATTCTTGTGAATACTCTTCTTCAATTGTAGTAGAAGTATCATTGATCAACATTGGTTCCAACAAATGAGCATGAACCCCGAGGTTCAGAATTAAATCAAAGGCACGGACCCTACAAGCAGCTTTTGAAGAATTAAGCATTTCCTGAAAGGCAAATTCAAAACAAATAAAAAATCAGAAGCTTCCACCATGTTATCAAAATAAAAAGAATCGATATTTTATTCATGCAGCACCTCAAGCATTGACAGAGTGAGAGGAGCAGCTGTCCCAGAGTCCAGAACATACCTACAAAAAAAATCAAGTGACCTTCTATAAGCAGTTCATGATCATCACAAAATTCTTTCTTAAATAAAACACATTAAAGGAACCCCGGGCCAAATTAAAGAAGTGGTTGAAAAATCCAAGCACAACTCAACCTGGCATCAGAGAAGGACTCATGGTAACTTTTTATGAAACATTTGCTTCTGTTTGCCGTATTCTTGGCTCAAGAAAAGCTATGTTTAAGTCAATTTAACTGCAAGAAATGCTTGGTCAAATTTAATTATTTTAATCTGCTTTGACAGATTTCATACAATTTTTGTTACAACTTCTATCTCCAAAACTACAATGGATCAAGAGTTAAAAAATAGATGTCCATGTTAACTAAACATTAAGCACATTATTGGAAAAATCAAAATTTGCACCATTTACAATCACAAGTTATCCAACTGAAGCGCTTAATTTGAAGATTAACTTTGCTCCAATAGAATTTTGCAATTATAAATCACATTTTTTTTTTATCAATGGTTCATAGTTGAAACAATTCCATTCTAGTATCACTGATCACAGTGAGCTAAAAATTTTCCTGTTTCTTAGCCCGTCTAATGGCATTAACTTCCAGTACCAGCTCTCCTTCCCAGCAATATTGCATTTCACAGAAGTACATATTCTAGGTAACTCAGTTCTCAGCATAGAATCACAAAAGCCACTAATATATGATTATTTCCAGGGCAATTATAATAACATATAGTCACCATTGCAAATTTGAAAAGCTCCCACCCTTTTCATGTAGATGACAATAATCTGAATAGGATATGTAACATATGACTGCATTAATTAATCATGTACAGAGCATAAGTTAGTATGTGTGTGCAGATAGATAGCAAAGGATGAAGTGCCAGGTTGAGAATCGAATATACAAGAAAAAAAAACATGCAAGCTAATAAATCATAAATGAATTAAAACTTAAAACTTACATGTCAATGACAAGTTTAATAAGAACACTCACAGCCACATCCATTGACGGCTTTCCACTGTTATTACTTAATCTAGATGATATAGTCAAATGATTGGCACTAGAAGAATATGTCTCTGAGCTAACTGCAGCAATGACCTCACATACCTCAGCAGGGTTTAATCGTAAAGGTTGTTGTTCACTGATAGCAATTAAGAAGAAAAAGATGAGAGAAAGGAGAGTGGTCAAATAAAATACCCTGAACTCATAACAGAAAAGGAACTTGGGTATTAAAATCCAAAACAGGAAAATGAAGCCACCAGCAGAAAACTATTAATTTAACACCAAAAAGATAAAGATGCTAGTTGAATTTCAAGATTCAACTTCAAAAGAACATTATGCATTTATGAAAAATGTGGTAATACGACTGCTTATAACAAGGGCAAGGGTAGAAATGCATAGGATTAGAAACAACAAAAAAACACAGGACATTTCATGTAATTATGGAAAATGCTGATAGAGGTTATGTCATAACAAGGGAAGCAAAAGTGATTCCTGTCGCAAATACATATCCAATAAAGTCAAATACAAAAACCGAGACCAGGTTATCTAGATGTGAAGAGAACACTGGAACCATAACGGAGAGGATCTGTCCTTTTGTACCTGTAGTGACGATATTGGAAGAGCGGTCGGGCACGTGGGCGAAACGTACTCACAGGAGAATCCTCCCTGCAACAAGAATGAATTTGCTCAGAAGTATAATCAGCATTTTCATACCAAAGTTATGTTTATATCATCATCTACACCATTGTAAAAAAAATTCAAGCAAGAGGAAGTGGTATAAAGTTCGATCAAAACTAAATGACGAACAACCACCCTACTGCCCAAATTAGAGCACAGGTTACTTTACAATCACATGAACTTGGCAACCTTTATCACGCAACTTTTCCATAGCACAAAAGTCGCTAGTATATGTATAGAGATAAAATGAGTTTACATGCAAAGGAAAAACTAATCTTAATTGGAACAAAATTCTCCTAGCTTGACAAAGCAATAATTTGAGTAAGAAGAACATGCCAGATTTGTCGAGGTCCTGCTTTACTGCGCTTAGATGCTGTTATTGCTCTCAGGTGGGGACGAGCTGAGGTTGAATTGGTAATTGTTGTGGCTGATGAAGGCTGCAATAATTGATCAAGATAAGGCATATCAGATGTTCCAAAATATTTCCAAGGCTGACCCTGCATTTTAGCTTCCATGTCTCCTACAAGCAGAGCTGCAGCACCTAATTCTAGGAATTTGCATATGCTCACATCATGGAGATCCACAGGACGATCACTGCATTACCAAATAGCACACATTCAACCCATGCCTAAAGCAACAGAATACAAGACATCACCAAAATTCAACCAAATAGCTGAGAAAACAGTACACACAAAAGTTGGTTACCTCTCAGTTGATAGAAATGGTCCCCCAACCCAACGCCACTGCAAAACATCAACCGCAATGTAATCAAGATCCTCTGCCATCTCAACATTTTCAACATTTGATAAGTTTGAAACAGGTAAAGTAGTAGTGTCTTTCTTCTCCGAGGATTCCACCCCATTTGCAGGGCTTAATTGGGAATTAAAAGATCTACTCAACAAAGATGATAGAGTTGGAAGTGACTGCCTTGACACAGAGGGAGCTCCAGCAAAAGCTGCTGGCTGGAAAGATCGCTTTGGAATATGTTGGCCCACAAGGGAACGCACATAATTTAATGACTTTACAAGAGCTCCAGAAGCAAAAATGCACACAGGAGGAGAAGGTGAATAAATTGTAGATGTTGATGAAACAGATTGTTGATTTGGAGATCCAGACCATGTTAACAATCTTCGTTTTAGGCTAATATCACACTCGGCAATTAAGCTCACACAAAACCGATCAATCTGAAATAATGTCTCCTCACTTGGTTTATATCTGTGGCAAAAGAAAAAAAAAAGATCATAAACTAATCATAGAATCTAACA
>Ga0307517_10006046_pt1 | contig 18033 bp, 16 predicted proteins | sample 23_EM_MG_FD_194515 | JGI IMG/M metagenome (GOLD analysis project Ga0307517, IMG submission 194515) | Populus trichocarpa ectomycorrhiza microbial communities from riparian zone in the Pacific Northwest, United States - 23_EM | ecosystem: Host-associated > Plants > Roots > Unclassified | place... | reverse complement strand
GGTCTGGGACCAGTTCAAACCGGACCGGACCACCCAAGTTAGTCGGGTCCAGTCATCGCCATCACCAGGACTGGCCAGCCCGGTCCCGCCTCCAAGACTTGACCGGTCGGACTATTCGGAACCCTGTGGATCTCCATAACAAAACAAAACAGCCTTATCAGGGCAACCTTCCCCACTCAATCCGCACCATCTTCTGAATTCCTTAGCTTGTATTAGCCATTCCCCAACATTCTTCACACGCCGCTCTTGGATATCCCAATGCCGCAAGCCCGGATCTAGGGGTGATAGCCAGGTTAGGAGTTGAGACCGATCATCGGCAACAGAATAGTTCGAGACATTAGTAATATAAGAATTCGTAGTATTGAGGCAGTTTGTATTATCCTTGATGGTATATCGGGACATATTCGATTGTTTGTTGCGTTCTCCGTCGAAGGGCTGTAGTTACTGAACACCGTTAGTTGATGACATTCCCGGCAGTAGAGGGAGCGGGGTCTGGTTAAACAAAGTGGGGTTGGCTGATGTCACACCAAATTCATACCGAAATACTTGCACAGCCGCCAGTACAGAACTTTTGAGAGCAGAGCGCCAAGTAGAATCCCAGCTAAGCCACCTGGGATGTATTTACAAGTATCCCTTGGACTGTCTGAAACAATAAAATTTTCTACTCGAGTACAATGTACCTAGGCGCTCGGTCCAGATTAGTTAAAAGGGGGTCTGGGCTCTGGATAAGCAACTTTCTCATGATTTGTCGACTGTTAAAGCCACTGAGCCAAAGCATAGAGCTACCGCATACGGAGGGCGCGTAATCTGCATGTCTCATCAGTCTATGGGATACTGTTTCCGACATACCGATAGAAACTGCACTCTTCTCGCGGCAACATTACTGTATCGATACGGTCCTCGTAATTTCCTGATTTTTGCAAACACGACTGCTATTGCATACAGCGAAGATTTTGAGGCTCCGGGCTATTTTTTGCCCATATGCAATGGCGGTTGTGTTCGCAAGCGTCAGAAAATTACGAGTAGAGTGAGGCGGCTTCTCTATTGGTTTCTACTCGTGGTGAGATTGAGTCATGAGTCAACCGGCGCAATTACCTTCCAGTGCTAAGTTGGTCATGTGATCTTAGCTTTAGAATTCCGACGATTTTCATAGGCAATTGAGGGCTTCTTCCTTTTTCGTCTTTGGTTAAAGATATGAGGAGAGTCAAGGTTTTCTTTTGGACTTCTTATCACTTCCAATGTCGAGGAATCTTCGGAATCATTAAATTTTAGAATCGACGATCAAGTGACCAACTCAGCACACGGCAGCATGAGCACTACCGTAGGGTGTGAGCAAAAGTACGGCGAAGTCTTTCTATGCCGTTTACATAGAAATTCTGCGAGCCACGTTCGCCAGACTTACCCACAACCCCCCCAGTACTCGGGGGTGCATGAGAGTGATAAATATTGTGTTGCGTTGAGTTGCACAAAGTGACAGGACTACGCAGGTACGATCTGTACCCGAGTAGTCCAACCACTCTCTGCTATAATGCCTCACAAAATGTTTACCACTTTCATGCACCCCCGAGTACTATTCCCTGCAACAGCCATCCCAATAAATAGCTAAATTCTAAAGTCAGGTGAGAAAAAAGCTCGAGCCGACCACCATTTTCCACCAAAACCGAGCCCGCTTCACCAAATATTTAATCACCACCAATAGATCTGGCGGTTCAACTTTAGGCCAAATAAAACCGGGGAGCAGGTAGAGAGCAGTTTTCAAGAGAGAGAATTTCCTGCAGGGTTTATAGAATTGGGAAACCGGGGAGAATCTACAAGAAAGGTCGCTGTCAAACATATTTCGGAGGAAAGCCTCATACAAAATCTCAAGTCCCTCCCTGATTTACCACACTATTGCACACAAAATCACAAGTTATTAATTTATTTACTTTATATTTCCTTGATAGAAAGTAATAGTGTTTCTGATGGCCCTTGTGACTTCTTGAAATTTCTTACCATAAGTTGTACCAAGGTATGAGTTTCTAAAAATGCCTATTTTTGGTGTGAAATAGGCAACAGTACGAGCTTTTTGTCACCCGGCTTTCTTCTTACTATTTTATGATACTATGGAAGAAACCAAAAGTCTATAAGCAACTTAGTGCTCGCTGATATGCGAGCAGACCCGGAATCTAGTTGAAAAATACTCTCTGAGTGGTCTGGGCCTAGCTAAGCGAGCTGGGGAGTCTCCTATCCAGGTGAGCTCAGGAAATGCTAGCCATCACCAAATCTACCGTATACCGATAAGAGTAGCTTAACAATCCCTTCGCTAACCGGAAATCTCACAAAAATAGTCTATGATCAGTAGTGAGTCTTGGGGTCCTTATCCTTTCTGTGCTGCTAGCAGCGTCCTATATATACACAAAACTCTCCTACACGAAAAACTTTTCTTGTCCTCCGCTCCAGTCCATTTTCTTCCATAACGGTCTCTTTCTTTCCAAACCACATCCTCAACTGTCCAACACATCTCATCTCTGAATCCCGTGACTTCCTTTCGACTACATGCAGAGTTTTTCCTTCCTGAACATTCCTGATGCCTGTGCCTGTTTCGCTAACATCATAGTGTGACACTCGATCGTTCCATCTTCTAACTAACCTTAGTTCGAAACCCTCAACCCCCTCTAGTACGATTCCTAAATGTTCTCAAAACATCCTCGCTGCACCTAACCCTTCGTCCATAAGTTACAGGCCATCGCTTCAACTTCCATACTTCCAAACACTTTCCAAACGAAAACTCCCCTCATCCAAACGTTTGGTGTAGTAGCACTGTCGTAGATATGGAACCTTCGTGAATATTCTAACAAAATCTAACTCAATTCCTACTACTGTCTACGGAGGTACAGCGTATAAGTTTTGTAGGTTACACAGGGGGTGAGGGGTGGCAGTCCTGATTTGTGGAACCTACAAAACTTACACGCTGTACCTCCGTAGTGCATCTACAAGTCAAATTCGACCCTCATCTAGTGTTGGAAAGCACCGGTAATCACTGCGTGGTCAACTATATTGTGTGTTCGTACCTTTTCCTATATTTCTTAGTCGTTAGTTACTAGTTCCTTTGTCAGTCATTATCAATCTCGGGGGAGGGGCAAGTATACTTGGTTTGTATAGTAGTCGAAGGATTCGCAGAGGTGGCCGGAAATGCGCAGAGAGGAAAGCGAGGAATGGGTCGGAACAGAGTGCGAGTTGGGGAGCGATATTGTCCACAGAAGGATTCCCGCAAAAGAAGATATGTGGTGGGGTTCTTTGTATTTAAACCATCTGCTCTGCCATAGATATACGGATAAGATTGGCACACCTTCGATCAAGCTATACACATTTCCCCCTTGGCTTCTTTGTACTTCTTCATCTTCCCACGGCGTACTTCTCCCACCCAGATCTCATAGCAATATCTAGTAACCACTATTCTATGTCGGGTTAACAGTCGGCACTGTCTCGAGCTGGACGGCCGTCTGCAAGTAAAGGAGCCCTGAGACGTCCGAAATTATCACTTACAGAGGAGAGCGAAATCAGCGTCCTGAACCCCCATATTAAGACAAAACACAAGACAAAGCTCCAGACTTCAGCACATGCAACTCCAACATCTCATAATACCGCGAGGTCCATTATTTAAGTTCGTACGGTATAGGACAAGTTCTATGCTCGGGTAAGGATAAAAAAATCGGAAATCAATGCCCTACCCTCTATCGGGATTTACAAGCGATCGACAGAAATAAAATAATTTCCTAAACTTTTCTCCCTCGCCGAACTAGTAACGTAATTTACGGGGATTTGGCTCATCACAGGGATCCGGCTCACCCATAGCAACCATTGGAAAATCAAATCTAGATTTGATTATCACAACAAATAAATGAGATACCACCCTGAGAATCAAGCCACAGGTACTTTGAAATATAGAGAATCTGAAAATCTAGTCTTTATTTTCTGGTGATAAATTGTTATTCTGATATAGTGGTTTAAAGATTGCCTATTTTATATACAAAGTGTGGTTTTTCATAAGCATAAAAAGATTGAAACCCCTGGAAGAATTACATAATAAAATAGATAGAAGGATAGTATAAGTCTTAGATATTCAGAATAACCAGGTTTTAATTTTCTTGATAATCATTTTTGAAAGCCACAGTGATTAAAAAAGAGGTAGAAAATACGTGCAAATTACATACAAATTGGATCAATTTTATCATGTAATATCTACATACGTAGTTGGCCTATGAACTCAATATCTTGGAATAACCTTTATGATGACATCTGAAGTTAGTATAAGAAGTTTGAAGTCAGATAAATATTGCCTTCTATATTTCATACAGGTCCTTAAAGATTATTGCAATTTAACCAAAAAACTGTATGTTAATCGTGAACTGGGTGGGGTCGAATCTTGGGCTTGCTACAAGTCAATTACCAATAACCTCAGGTTTAGTAGACTACAGTACACAGTATGGGACATAGTTTGGAGTCTATATTAATTATAATAAGTAGTAGAAAGAGAATTATTGATTGTAACTAAAAGCCATTAATATAGAATCTAATCAACAGCTATTATTGATCCTAGCTCTAAACACTACTGCTAGACTCTCTAGAACCTATAACTCAATCTAATAACTCAGTGTTTCTTTAAATAAGTTATTATAGCAAAATAAATATACGATAAGAATTTATTCTAACCATTTGATAGTTTGATAATTATCAATGCACAAAGTATGATATGTAAAACGTTTTTATTTACCTTGAAAATTTATATACCATCTTAGGATATGATAGTCAAAGGGATTCCAAGATATTGAGTTCATAGGCCAACTACGTATGTAGATATTACATGATAAAATTGATCCAATTTGTATGTAATTTGCACGTATTTTCTACCTCTTTTTTAATCACTGTGGCTTTCAAAAATAATTATCAAGAAAATTAAAACCTGGTTATTCTGAATATCTAAGACTTATACTATCCTTCTATCTATTTTATTATGTAATTCTTCCAGGGGTTTCAATCTTTTTATGCTTATGAAAAACCACACTTTATATATAAAATAGGCAATCTTTAAACCACTATATCAGAATAACAATTTATCACCAGAAAATAAAGACTAGATTTTCAGATTCTCTATATTTCAAAGTACCTGTGGCTTGATTCTCAGGGTGGTATCTCATTTATTTGTTGTGATAATCAAATCTAGATTTGATTTTCCAATGGTTGCTATGGGTGAGCCGGATCCCTGTGATGAGCCACATCCCCGTAAAGTACGTTACTGAATATTGTTCAATCTTGGCAAGAAGCTTAATGTTATCATCACCCACCCGATTTTACACCTGAAATGGCAGATTTTAAGCACTTACGACTGGTCTGCAAGCGATATGGGGGTAATTAAACCTTAAATTTCTGGGAAGAACTTATGAGACTTTTTTCACTCCACTAAGGGTATTCAAAGTTGATGAACGGAAAATTTTGTTCAAAACTTGGAGGTTGAAAGGTGCATAAGTGCGAGCGCTATTTGCTTGATGAGGTTGGTTTGACAAAAAAATTTTCAACAGAAATATCTGTAGGTGCTCGTGGTGGAGAGCTTGGTAGACAACGTAACTATGTTGTCATAATTATTATCATACCAATACGATGCAACGCAAACCTTATTGAAACCCTTTCACGCCGAAAAGCACGTTGTCAACGCTGCGGAAGAATACCACTCCTATCGTATTATTTATACATCTTCCCCTTTTCCCCCTAGCTCCTCTTTTTGTGTTCGCTGCAACAGTCCCATGTTACTCAAAGGCTCAACTCCCAAAAATTTACATTCAGGCCTCCTATTGGCCATCTAGCTCTCGCTGTACATGTAGGCCAAGAACCTTTTTTCCGTTCCCCCCTTCAACCGTCATTTTCCGTTCCTAACTTTGAATACCCTTACTATGTGGGCTGAGGGGTGTAGATTAGCATTGGATTGTGTTGCAATGGTTCTTGCGTGGGCAGCTCATGTAAATGAGAGGTAACTTTTGTCTACTATCATTTCCTCAAGCATTGTACTATGGGCATTGGGTAGGAGAGCTTGCCACTTATTAGCCATATCCGGGTTACTCTACGGGCTCTGCTGGGTTTTGAATCCTTTTAATGATAAATTAGGGTGAGATTTTGTAATGTAGAATGAGGAGGGTGCTCATGACCTTTATAGCCAAGACGGCTCAACAAAATTAACCGAGGATCAACAAACTAGCCACAAGCACTGTACCGCAGGAGAATAGGAATAGGTATCTATCAAAAGCCTTAATTAATATGGCTGGTGATGTGAAACTTGTTTATTTAATTCCTTAGGCCGGGACCGGAAGCGTCCAGGGCAGCGATAGCATTGTGCGTTTCAACTTGGGATATGCCAATGCTGCCTGCGTAGCACTATAAGAGCCCTCCTAAGCGAAGCGTAGGCTTTCTCATCAAGGGAACAAGTACTCGAGTAAATGGTAGCGACCCGAATCGTCTAGTGAAAAGAATCCCGAAGTCTTTACACTGGGCGCATAAGGGATCCCCGCGTGCCTACCCAGTATCCCATATTAGAGCGCATGTATCACACTGTTACAGTGTCCCCTCCATGTTTCCCGAGGTCGATTGGTCTCCGCAAACGGCTTTGACCGGGCTCCCCTCTGGCCTATTTATTATAGCTTGATGTATCCATAGGGTCGAGATTGTGCGACCGAGGGTTGGTACCCAGCGTTGCAAAGCATGGACTCGGGGGTGGATGAAAGTGATTAACATCTGGTCACAAAGTGCTCACAAAGTTAATCATAATAATAAAAGTGACAGGACCAGTCAGGCATGGCCACACCAGACCAGCCCTGTCACTTTGCGCCACACTGCCCCACAAAATTGCTAATCACTTTCATGCACCCCCGAGTACGGTATCTCGACTCAAGACGATATGAAATCATAAGGAAAATATAGAAATAGAAACAATAATAGGTTCGATAGAAGCAGATACGCTGCGCACCACTAGCCAGTGTTTTTCCCCCTCAAGCATGCCACTGGCTAGACCGCGGAAGGGATCAGACGTCAATAGCCTGACTATTAATGTAGTGAGCACCCCGGGGGGGTGAACTAGCTGTGTGGAGTTGAGTTGGGGTACATCAGTCGCAACTCTTGCTACCTACCATCGATCGCGTAATTTTGACTCCCGTAGATAAACAGTTACGATCGCGAAATGCAGGACCAACTTAGAGCACTGCGGGGAAGTTTTACCTGGCATGTCGAAAGATTGGAGAGCTATTGCTCACACGAATGCGATGTGCGATGAAAGCACCCCGGGATCATATTTCCCGGCCATTATCGACACAACCGAATACTTGTATTGTGCGAGCACTCGGGGGAGCAGCAGGGAAATTTCAGTTACCCACTCCCCAGGTAGATGCATCAAAACAGAAACCTGTATACAAGGTAGCGTTTGCCGGTAGGCGAGCACACCGGATCAAGACCATCACTCGTCTGACTTGGATTCCTTCCAGGCGTTAGCGAACACTCTAGTAACTTTACAATTTTGTATTTTCCTTGGCTGCTCGATTTTCCACTTCGATAGTCAAGCCTACATTTTGGAAGTGGGAAGAGCTGATATTGCATTTCCTTGACACTTTATTCTAATTTAGTGACTTGGAAAGGGCTCTATTGTTGCTGGGTAACATTGGGGCAAGTGATACGGAGATGCATAATACTTTTCCATCGACCTCGCAAGATATACTGTTACTAGATTGGGCATTCAGTCTTAGGCTAGGTTCTGCAAGAAGAGGGCAATTCTCTCTCGCTATCCATTACCGTCTGTCTTCTTGGTGCGTTCACCACTAACATTCTCCCCCCTATCAAGTGGTTCCCGACATCGGTGAAATCGGTGAGCGCCATCAGATACATATCACTTGGCTCCCCCCGCCCTTCCTACTCACTGTTCGGCAGCGGGAGTTATCAGGTATCCACCAAGGGCAATATCCGTACCACTAATTAACTAATATCATTTATGGTAACCGGTGCCCTGTTGTAGATAAATACGGGATATAAAGTATGGGTGCGAAAATACTCGTTCGATGCCCTTTTTACACCAAAAATAGACATTTTTGAACGAACAATTCTCAACACCGCTTATATAAAAACACTTGAAACCTTTCCATCAGCTAGGGAATCACTATCTATTCAAACCTCTAAACGTAGAAGTGTAGAGAATCAAATCTATCTTCAGGGTTCATGATTGTGTCAACTAGTGTAAAAGTGACTTAAGTTTTTGTATGGGGCTCCAACAAAAAAGTACATGGCAACCGCTACCAGATACTTAAACGACCTTTTCTCCATCACTTGGTAATATTTAAGGATTCTGTAACTTTCTTCGTGTTATCTATGGGTTTGGTAATGCAAGGATAAATTTTCGCTGATTCTCATAGACTTTGCGCAATGAGAGAGGGTGGTGAAGATGGGCACTTTTTGTGTAAAAAGGGCATCGGACGAATACCTTTGCCCTAGTACTGTAGTTCAAAATTGCCTTAACAATCTTAGCGTAATTCTACACCGCCTCCGCTATCTAAAAAAAATTAAAAAAAAATAACTATAAAAAGTTACGCCCTATCTATCACCCAGAATTATATTACAGAGAAAATAGTAGGGAAGGGAGAAGAGGGAGGGAGGGAAAACAGAAGAAGGAAGAAGACGGAGGAAAGAATTGGGAAGCAGAGGAAGATTGAGTGGGGCAGGATGGAAACTGCGCCATAAACTGAACCCTCTCAGAATAATCAAACTATTTACCACCGAATAGACGCTACTGTACCCCCGACACACCCAAGTTAGACACGGAGTTTCAGTTGGGTGTAATAAGAGCCATTTTATATACGCCCCCATCCCACAGGATTTCAGTCCTGCGGAGAGGATAGGGTCCAACAACAGCTTCTACAAGCAACGCCTTCCAAAGGGAGGGAATAGTGGTGATCGCTAAGGGATGATGTGTCCGCGGCCTGAGAGCGCAGCGCCATGAGTTACGGCTGGGGATGCTCTAGTAGCTTGATCACTCCATGATGGCCATGCTTAGCTGCGTGCTGGAGTGGCGTTTGGCCATCATTATCGACCTTGTTAGGGTTGACGTCTTCCCGCCCAAGTAGTATTTTTACCACATCCTCATGTCCAAGCTGGGCAGCAAGGGAGAGCGGGGTTTGGCCGGCATGATTTGGCTTGTCGGGGTTAGCCCCTTCCTGCTCGAGTAGTATTATTACCACTGCCTCGCGTCCGCTGAAGGCAGCACATGCGAGCGGTGTGTCGCCATCATTATCTAGATTCTCGGGATCGACCCCTTCACTGTTGAGTAGTACTTTTACCACATCCTCATGTCCACGATGAGCAGCCCAGGAGAGAGGGGTATTGCCGTGATTGTCTGGCTTGTCGGGGTTAACATCGTCCAGTTGGAGTAGTATTCTCACCACTCCCTCATGTCCCTCCTGAGCGGCATAAGAGAGCGGTGTCCTGCCGGAACCGTCTGGCTTGTCAGGGTCGACCTCTTCCCGCCCGAGTAGTATTCTCACCACTCCCTCATGCCCCCACAGAGCGGCATGCGAGAGCGGTGTCCTGCCGGAACGGTCTGGCTTGTCAGGGTGGACCTCTTCCCGCCCGAGTAGTATTCTCACCAGTCCCTGATGTCCCTTCATAGCGGCATACGAGAGCGGTGTCATGCCGGAACGGTCTGGCTTGTCAGGGTGGACCTCTTCCCGCCCGAGTAGTATTCTCACCAGTCCCTGATGTCCCTTCATAGCGGCATACGAGAGCGGTGTCATTCCAGAATTGTTTGGCTTGTCAGGGTCGACCTCCTCCCGCCCGAGTAGTATTCTCACCACTCCCTCATGCCCCCACAGAGCGGCATACGAGAGCGGTGTCATGCCAAAATTGTCTAGCTTATCAAGGTTGACCACTTCCCGCCCTAGTAGCATTCTCACCACTGCCTCATGTCCCTCCCTTGCGGCATTCGAGAGTGGTGTCCTGCCGTAATCGTCTGGCTTGTCAGGGTTGACCACTTCCCGCCCTAGTAGCATTCTCACTACTGCCTCATGTCCCTCCCCTGCGGCATTCGAGAGTGGTGTCATTCCGTGATGGTCTGGCTTGTTAGGGTTGACCTCTTCCCGCCCGAGTAGTAATTTTACCACTCCCTCATGTCCACCGCTAGCGGCGCGCCAGAGTGGTGTTTGTCTGTAATTACATGGCTTGTCGGGATCGATCGCTTTTTGTTCAAGCAATATTTTCACCACCTCCTCATGTCCGTTACAAGCAGCCCATGAAAGCGGAGTATATCCCTCAAAGTCTCCTCCGTTAAGATCGTTATGTCCCATCTCTATTAAAGCGGCCACAACCTCAACAATTCCAAAAAACGATGCGCAGTGTAGTCCATCGAACGGAAGATAGGCCTCAAAGTGCCGGTCGCCCAGCGCCCCACCCACAAGTAATTCGGTTGATAGCTGGCCCGGACCATCGTTTTCCTGAAATAGTTTCATCGCAAGTGACTTGGCGTGGTCCGAATGTTCTTTTTTCGCATGGGCTCCCCAGTATAGAGAGCAATATTCTACAAAGGGTGTTTCCTTGAATTGAGAAAAGGGGTTGACTGGAAGGGCCTTGACATGTTTCGAATTCAGATAGGTGAGACAGATCTCTGCCATTACCGCGTGAGGTCTACTAAAAATATCATTATGGGTGGAGATATATTCTTTGAGTGTAAAGTGGATCAGTCGTACAACTGACGCCTCTTTATCCAAACCAATAAGACCTTGGCAGCAGCTCAAAACTGTTGATATGGAAGGGACGTTGCCAGCATTGAAGTCCTTGGAGCCTGGCTCAACTGCCAGGGCGTAGCGGAGCTCATCTGCCGTCAAGGGCCGTTCCGCATGACTTGTCCACATCAAGGCCGCAATTCCGAGCCGCGACATGCCCCCACCCTGCGCCATTATCCTCCCTATCGTCGCACCGTAGGCGTCCTCTAACCTTGGACTATCTGTCATTTTCCTGAGCCGTTCCCGTCTCTGATATAGGGTTGTTTCTTGCAAGATAGAGTCGATATTTAGAGACACGAGTAGGAACCTAGAGCCACGCATTAGCAGAGGGGGAAACATGGTATTCCGAGCACTGTTGCTTCAACCTACATTGCTGATAAATTCTTAGGAATCTTCTCCAAAATTTCTGCCTCCAGACTCTCATCCATTTCATCAGGAATTTCGTCCTCGCTCAATCTGGCACGAAGGTATTCGATGATGTCACCTCTGTTGGGATATATAGACACAATTGTCATTCGTTCACGAAGCCGCTTTTCCATTTCAGCCCGAATGTGTAGCCTTCCTGTGACGAATATTCGCGTCCTCGGAGACCTCTCAAGTATCTGTTTCAATGAATCGAGGACCCTGGTTCGTTGCACTCCCTGACACTCGTCGAGAGCATCAACGCACACAAATGTGGGTTGTGAAGATGTGGCGGCCTGTAGCATCTTTACGAGATCGGCAAGTTGTGGTCTGCATCCACCGATAATCTTTTTCTGCTCTTGGAATGCTCTCGATATTTCGTCCGGAATCTTTTCCATTCCGCTGACAACTTGCTTCACCAAAGAGCCCAAAATACTGGTGGCAGACTGCTCCTTCCTGGCTGCGAAGTCGAAGTAAAAACACGTGACGGCGGCGATTTGTCCTTTGACCTGGTCGCCCAACTTATCCACTACTAGTGAGCTACAACCGCGACTTGTTAGCACAGCCCCCCTCTCTCTCCCCAGGGAATTGTCCTGGTTACCTGATAAACGTCTTACCAACCCCTGGGCCTCCACAGCAAAATAGTACTGCGCTCTCAGCCTCACCTTCCCCGCTCAACCCGCGCCATCTCTTAAATTCCTCAGTTTGAATGAGCCATTCCCCGATATCGTCGACACGGCGCTCTCGAACATCCCGATGCCGTAGGCTGGGCTCTAGGGGTGATAACCAGTTTAGGAGTTGGGACCGATCATCGCCATAATAGTTCTGCACATTATAAGAGTTCGTAGTATTGAGGATGTTGCTGCTGTCGTTGATGGTATACTGAGGCATCTTCTACCCCTGGTATCTTTCTCTGTTGAACAGGAGGAGCTATTGAGAACGGTTGGTCGACGATACTCAGTGGAGAGGAAGAAAGGCGGGGTCGTGTTAAACTCAAGCGGGGATCTGCTGGTGTTACACTAGCTTGGCAAGTCCGGCTACTGAAACCATCCTGCACGAGATTCGATATTCTTCAACCAAAATCTAACTAATAGTGACACAAGCGATTGCAAGGAACAAAGGCGGAAGGGAGAATAGGGTAACCAGAGTTACGAATTGGGAAGTGTGAAGCGATTGTGAATTGTGATGTGCCGTACTTGTAAGAACTCGAATAATTGAGCCCGTAGCTGAGGCGACCGTAATTCCCTCGCTTGCATATGGGGGCAAGCGCACAGCAAAAGCTGACCCCTCAGACCGAGCTTAAGAGAAAAGAAAAAGAAAAACCGAGCCAGAGCATGCTATTGCAGTTAAAATTTGGCTTCACACACTTTGCAGTTTTTGGCCAGTCTACAAATAACTTGAGTATGATAGTAGAAGCAGTTCGTGATCTTTGCTTGGGAAGGGGTGGGTGGATGGTGCCTAGTCTTGGCAGACAGGGGGCTCTATGTAAGGTTGCGATCCTTCACTTAGCTCGCGCTTTCTCCCCACGACAACAGCACCATAGCACAACGGAGGGACCGATTGGACTGTGAAGCGAGGAAGGAAAATCTGTGATAGCGGATATCAAGAGAAGGGTCTCCTGTATCTAGATAGTCGGACAACCGCTAAAGTTGGACTTTCTTTCGGTTCGATTTTTTTCTCTTCTTTGCTGTTCTTCAGGTTTGGTTTGAATAATATGTTTCTTGGTTAGCATAGTGAACCTGAGGTGATCGTGATTTGTGGGGTTTTTTTTTCTTGGAGGGGTTTCCCGGGAATTTTTGTTTTCGATACCAGCAAAGGTGACTCCAACGTCCTAGCCTCGCATCCATTCATCCGAGTTACGGTATGCGTTGCTAGCATAGAACGAGTACCGCAAAAACTGGAAATGCGCTAGAGCAACTATGCAAAGCTGGCCACAATGGGCGAGCGAAATTTGCAAAGAAAATTGCCCGCTAGGGTTAGATCTTGAACAATCAGTTCCCTCAGTGCGTTGTTTCTACCAAAGTTTTGACTCCTTCAAGGGAAAGAGTTTCCCATAGCGGTTTACTCTCACTCGCTTGTTGAGCCACATTTTATTTGACTGCTCTAGCGCCATTTCCAGTTTTCCCAGTTTTTGCTGGTAGTCCACAACAACTTATTTTCCGCGGGGTATCACACCCATATCATTTCTATCTACCGGTACTTGTACTCGGGTAATGTGGTTGTGCGACATAGCGGGGTGATGGTTCCGGACATGGGTGAGGGGGTTCCGCTTGTCCAGGTCCTTGTCTATTACAGGGGTCTCTTCTGCATGTAGTATTGTCTTACGGAGGTACAAGGGGCCGGCATTTAGCGATCGCACACACCAAAGTGGCTTACCAGCAAAAAATCCGTGAAAACTGGTGGGTCACAAAGTAGCGTGTGCGATCGCTATATGCCTGTCCCTTGTACAAGTACAGCGCCTAAGTTTGTGGGTTCCACAAGGCGAATTTGCTGCCCTTACACCCTGCGGGGCATACAAAACTTACGAGCTGTACTCGCGTACCTCCATACTCGAGTAGTGACGAGAGGAATTGACCCACCTGGGTTTTCCATACAAAATGGCCATCTTAAAAACTGCTTGTTTAACACCGGAAAAATCCAGGGATTTCTGGATAGTACAGTCCAACACGGAGATTCACATACATGAACACCAGGTTACAGAAAACATGCTAGGAATTCTCAGTGTCGGGTTTCTAACCCAGAGCCCGGGAACACGGCCAAGACAGTCAATTTGTATGTGAATTCTTATCTCCCTGACCGGTGCGACAGCGGAAAATGTTGTGCCGACCCCGCTGTCATGTCTTGGACAGAGATGACTAAGGGACCTTAGTATTTTTCAGTGATAACATGCGTAAGCATGATCACATATTGAATATTAACCATTATCTGAGGTTTGCACAACCGCGAATTTGTGATAACCAACAAATGTTGGCCATGTGATCAAGGCTGCGCACATTATCGCTGGGGAATACTGAGGCCCCCCCAGTCATCCCTGCCCACGACATAACAGGGGGGTCGGCACGACATTCTCCACTGTCGTACCAGTCAAGGAGATAATAGCTACCCACCAAAAACTTACTAGTACAAGGATCAGGCATTTAGTTTTCGAACACACCAAAGTGGCTTACCCGCAAAAAATCCTCAAAAACTGGTGAGGTCACAAAGTGGTGTGTTCGATCGCTATACTTGTATGCCTGCCCCTAGTACCCACGGTGGAGTACTCGCAATTTCCTGACTTTGTACAAGGCACAGGGGGTATGTTTTCGCACACACCACTTTGTGACCCACCAATTTTCTAGTGTTTTTTGCTGGTCAGCCACTTTGGTGTGTGCGAAAACATACCCCCTGTAACTTGTAAAAACGACTGCTATTGCATGCCACCAAAATCCTGAGGCTCTGGTCGATCTTTTGCCCGTACGCTATAGCAGTCGTATTTACAAACGTCAGAAAATTGCGAGTACCTATTCTAAACAACCTTTTTGCATACATAATAAATCTGTTAGTTTTTCTTTTGTTGTCCCTTCAGACGGGCTCCCAGGTCATGGCCTACCACACCCGGAAGAACTCGCGTAATTGAACCTCGCGACACTCGGATAACCGCCCGTTTACATAATGGTCCAGTTCTAAAATTTGGGTCATAAAGCTAGACTGTGCTGTGACGTTGCAACAGGCATGGTCGGTTAGGGGGTCTGCCGTATGGGGGGCCAAGGTGGCGGTTAATAGGAAAAGGACCTAGGTGCAAGGATGAGTTTGCGCAATAGGAGTGGGTAGCTCGATTGCTAGATGATGCTGGATTGAGTAGGGTAATACCTGTCCCGCATTGTCCTCAAATTCTTTCCCTGCTCAAATTCGGACACCCCCGGCTAAACAAGTTGGATGTCGACCATACTGGCTACAATAGAACAGGGGATAATCTGCCACTGAATGCCCAATAATATCATCATTAAAATCTCTTAATAAATGGTAAATAGAGAGCTGCTGCTCACTTTGTTCTGCAGCGATTGGATTTCTGCAGGTCTGAAAAGTCCTATTTTTACACTTCTTCCTGGTCTCGCTACCCCCTGGGTGCCCAAGACTTTTAGGTTAACAGAAAATAACCTGTTTTCCTGCCACCTAAGTCTCCTTGCGAAAACTCTCTATTATCCGATAAGGGTGCAAAAGTGTTACCTAATTTTCTACCGTCCTACTTGTAAATTCTTGTACCTAGACAGTCAACACCTGATATTGCATCGCTGATGTGATTACAAATCCCACCAGACCGGTGATGGCACTCTACTCGCTGCGGGAATAAATTCTGGGACAATATCCGCATCCGCGATTCCCCGCAACACCCAACCATCACAATACCACCACGACTTCGGCCAATGCCAGAGAAAAAGTGAGAAGTCCAATTGCGAGATGTAATGCCACTAGAGAGAAGTAGTGACGCTGATAGACAGTCTTCGGTGTTAATGGTAGTTTTGGTTGTGGTTGGAGTTCTAACCGCGGTTATGGTTATCCTCGTGGCTGAACTTTAAGGCGGATCGTTGAAGTGTCCACTGTGTCGGGACTTATTCTCGCCCCAGGTGTTATTGTACTTGTACTTAGGCCCGAATTGAAAATTAGGATGGGGTTGCATTGACATCCATGTGGCAACCCCTGTTCCCGGCTGTCACCGCACCCGATCGCAAGATTGAACTTGACCTTAGTCTACCGTAGGTATTTGTTGAATACTAGCCTATTCTCAAATTTGCGCTTGGCGTCCATCATAGCACATCACTCAATAACTCCGAAGTTGGTTGATGATCCACATACTTGGCATATACAAAACAGGAAGGTCCAGAAAATGCGGGCCTCAGCCCTCCATCCCTTACCTTGTGGCCGAAATTCATGGCTGCGTAGCGTGCCGGGAAGTGAGATTGGGTTCACGGCTGGCTGTTTTTCCGGTGCCCATTAGCCTATTTTAGAATCTGGGAGCAAATCTACGCAGACACTCTTGTTTCCGTCATGGCAATGCTGAACGGTACTGATTATGTGGGATTCTCAGCACTACACCACTTCTAAAACAACGTTTTTCCTGTCACGATTACTGAAATAAGCTAGTAGTAGTATCTAGCGCTGGCCATGATTACGAGGTAAGGGATGGGGAAGTGCCAATAGTAGCCACAAAATGATGTCAGTTTCACACTTTTCGCGTAAGTGAATTGAACTCTTCTTGGCAGTAAAGAGTAGCTGGACCTGCCAGACTGTTTTATCGGAATCCCACTTTTCCCTAACAAGGCCCCCTTTACCTTCCGCTCTCAGGAATCACATCAGCCAACCGCGCACAGAAACTCCTCCTCTTCAACAGATCAAGCGCAAAACGAGTAGAAAATGTCTCAATATACCATCACTCAAAGTACAAACTGCCTCAATACGACAACCTTTTATAACACTATGGCAAACAACTATACCCTTGCTGATGATCTGTCACAGCTGCTAATCTGGCTATCACCACTTGACCCCTGTTTGCGACATTCCGACATCCAAGAGCGGCGTGTCAACTATGTCGGGGAATGGCTGATGGAGACTGAGGAATTCAGGAGGTGGTGTGGATTGGATGCGGAGAGTGAAGATGATAGATCAGTTCTGTTTTGCTACGGAAATCCTGGCGTCGGCAAGACATTTATTAGGTAATAAGGATTATTCTCCAGAAAGAAGGGTGAAATCGGCTAACAAGACGCCATAACAGTTCGCTGGTAGTAGTCAGGTTGTGTGATTGGACTAGGGGGCAGAACACGGCAGTTACATGTTTTTACTTCGACTTTGCGGCACGGAGGGAGCAGACTGCCACCAGTATGCTGGGTTCCTTGCTAAAGCAAATAGTCAGCGCAACGGGAAGGGTTCCACGGGGTATATGGCTGGAATTGCGAGAGCAGCTTTCCACCCATCCCGATATTTTTAGTGGACCTCACTCGGCAATAGCAGAGATCTGCTTGACATATCTGAATTGCCAACAGGTCAAGACCATTTCAGTTGCTACCAAAGACGATCTCTGTACCCTCACCAATAACGAACCCTTTCTGGTTTATTGTTCTCTGTACTGGGGAGTCCATGCGAAAAAAGAGCTCTCGGACCACGCCAAGTCACTTGCCCTGCAGCTATTCAGGGAATACGATGGCCACATATCGGTGGCATTACTTGCGGTGACGAGCTTATGTTATCCTGAGGGTCCATATACGGGTTCCCTGTGGAGTCCACTGCACTCCGCATCTTACTTTGGGATTGTTGAGGTTGTAACTGCTTTGGTACAGATGGGGTGTTATGGTCTCAGCGACCGGGATTATTGGGGGTATACTGCACTTGCATGGGCTGCTGATATGGGACACAAGGAGGTGGTGGAAATACTACGCGGACTAGAAGGGGTCACCCCCGAGCCGGACGAGTGCGGCGGAACACTGCTCTTGCTTTCTGCTGTTAAAGGGCACGCGGGGGTGGTGAAAATACTACTCGAGCGAGAAGATGTGAACCCCGACAAACCAAATGATCGCGGTAGAACGCCGCTCTCGTACGCAGCTCAAGCTGGGGAGGAGGAAGTAGTAAAAATACTACTCGGGCGGGAAGAGGTCAACCTCGATAAGCCAGATAATCGCGGCAGAACGCCACTCTGGTACACCCAGTGTTCCCAACGGGCCAGGCCGATGGTAGGCCGGCCTATAGGCCGTGGGCCGGGCTAAGGCAGGCCGCTCCGGAAGACAGCCTAGGCCCATATAGGCCGAATTCGATCGGCCTACGAAAGCCTATCAGGCCTGATAGGCGCCTATAGGCCCGGAGATTAGCGTTGAGAACAGAT
>Ga0307517_10006045_pt1 | contig 18034 bp, 10 predicted proteins | sample 23_EM_MG_FD_194515 | JGI IMG/M metagenome (GOLD analysis project Ga0307517, IMG submission 194515) | Populus trichocarpa ectomycorrhiza microbial communities from riparian zone in the Pacific Northwest, United States - 23_EM | ecosystem: Host-associated > Plants > Roots > Unclassified | place... | reverse complement strand
AGTAACTAATTACTTATTTTCAATATCAAGAGAATAGATTAATTTAATATGACAAATCATAAGGACTAAATTATAATTAAATGGTATGTAGATTTATCATTTTTTTAATGAATTTTTTGTCCCTCAAATTAAAAAAAAATACAATTTTATTATTTGTTATTAGTGATTTGCTTTTGCTTTCTCAGTCACACGCCCCTATCTTGGGTTTTCTTTACCTTAAAAAAATATTTCATAAAAAAAATTTTCATGCGCTTTGTTAACATATAATTAAATGAAGAACAATGAGTTGCTTTTTACCAATTTCATCTTTCAATACTGAATTAATTAAGGATTGGGCTTTTCAATTTATATTTTTCAAGATTATCCCCTGCAAGTTTCACATGTCAACCTAAATTAACTTAAGTAATTCCAAAATATTTTCATCTCAATATTAGATAAAAATATATTCCAGCATGCAACTGATTTTGAATTCATGGTTAAAATCCTTTTTGTTTTTGGATACACGTTATCAATACCTAAACAATTTATTATGAGATACTAAGTTATTAGATATAATTGGTACATGTCTAATGTTGTGAGATCAAATTTTTTTAATCTACATATATCTTTTTATTTTTTGAGTTTAGTCTTTAGTTACCGTTAATGATTTGTTTTTATGTTTTATTGACATAAATTATTGTTTGATTACATAAAATTTTTATTTAAATAAATAAAGTTATTAAACACGACTGGATAAATTCTCGTGTTGTGAGATTAAATATCTTAATTTATATTCATCTCTCGATTTTTCCAGTTTAAGTTTTATTTGTCATTAATGATTTTTTTTTTTTTACATTTACAAACATGAATAATTATCGATTTATTTAGTTAGATGTATGCATAAATTTTTTGATATTTTATTGTGAAATTTTGTATGACTAAAAATATATTAAAAAAACATGTATATTTATTTATTTATTAAATAAATTATTCTTGATAGAGCACGTATCACATATCTAATTAATTCTATATAAAAACGAATTTTAACAAGTAGCTAAAGAGAACAGGGTAGTGTGTACCAAGCAAAAAGAGGTGGTGTCCAGTAGAACAGACAATCGCAAGGCATGCTTACCGAACCAAAGGGATTTGATCATCTATAGTTATGCGATGCCATTAATTGGTCCATTAAGGACAAAACCTTCATATATGCCAGGTTGGTTGTCATGACGTTTTCCCATTTGGCATTTTGCAGTATATGTGTATGAGTGCCTTTGACTGAGTAATTAATCATGAATTCAAGTTGATAATTAATTAATTAGCAATGTAATATATAGAGACAAGAGTGGCTTATAACTTGGATTATAGAACTGCTTCCCTCTTACTCCCTCATGCCGAAGCATCTGGTCCCTGGCTCTAACTTGCAGAATCCCAAAAGTAAACCAAAATGTGTTTTTTTTAAAGACACTGAGAGCTTTGATAAAGACATAGCTCAGGCCAAGATAGGAGGCTCTGCCAGCTCAAGTCGATCCATGGTTGTATCGCATGTACTATATTCGAATGTTAATCCCTAACGAGGGGACCAGTCAGCATCGCAGACAACACGAGATTAAAATAACACAGGAGGCACCAAAAGACGGGGACGTGTGGACCCGATTGCACTCCACGTGGGATTTCTTTTTTTCTTTTATGGAGGGGTGGTGTTTGATAGTGCAGACACAGGAGATACGGCGGATGTTCGGGATGCTTTTGATGGCGGACCACGGTGTTGCAAGGAGGTGCACATGCCTAGATCGATGACCAATTGCTACAAACTCAATGCAGGGAGTCTCTTTTATGTCTTTTTAATATACCAAGATTTCTTTAAATCTCTGGATACGCAGTTTTGTTTTACCAGTAAACTCTTCTTTCTTGGTGTTGAAGTGTAGATAGGTGTTAATATATTGATTTGGTGCAACTCAAGAACTTTTTCAAGTTTGTTTAATAGGCAGTATGAAACTATTTGTTAAGAGAGTCGGTCACGCCTGCCTAGCACTGCTTTATTTAGGTCTATCAACGCCCTGAGCATACTTTCTGGAATTTAGAAATATTGATTCACACACACGTATACATAGAACACTTGGCCACATCAAATCCATTTTATATCTACCAGTATCACCATTCAACGAGGATTAACATGTTAAAGGACAGTGGAGTACAGGGACGTTAACATTGCATTTAATGGTAAACAGCGACAACAACAACATGGGTGAATGAATGGTTTCAACTCGAGGATTAATTTTTTCAAACTCGTGAAAATGATGTAGGTGGTTTTGAACGGTAGATTGTGAATCTGATGTAATTGCACTACATGGATAGCTTTGCAAGGATATTTATGGCCCGACGAGAATGGATAAAATCTAAAAAAATACATGAGATGTGTAGAATGATTGATCTGATGAAAGGACTATAACTTTTAACTCGATCGTTAAATGACGCTCAAATGTGTTGTAACCAATTGAGATTCAAAAAGCCTCCAAATTAGTTCTAGAAGATGCTATTTAAACTAGTTTTATTATTTTCTCTTTATTTTTAAATTTTCTAACTATCTTAGGATTTTTATTGATTTTTCCTTTTCTAACCACGACTTTTAGGTTTGTTTTTAAAAATTATGTAAGAAGTTGTAACCTTTTTAAGAAGCAAACTATTTGAAGAGAAATATTTGATAATATAATTTTAATTAGAATTTCTGTGTGGTAACCTATTCGGTAAAATGATGATGATATTAGAAGATTCCTAATCTAGTTAGGAAAAATGATTTTTTTTAGAATCTTTATTTAACTAGTTAATTATAATAACTAATATTTAGAATTCTTGCTAAAATAAGATAGTTTAAGCTTATAAACTTTCTATAAATATAAAAAGCCATGTGTTTAGAAATTTTGTGTGTTGAATATCAATCAATAAAAAAAATAAGGTTAAATACTTTGTGTTTAGTTCTTTTAAGAATTGGTATCAAAGCTAGAAAGAAAAAGGAGAGCATAAACGAATCAACAAAAACACACACATGGCAACAAATCATACCTTTTCATAGCAACAAGAAGAGCAGCCTTCTCCCAATGCAAAAGCTGAAATTCCAGCAACAATTCAACGTGAAAAGCAAGAACAAGCAAATTGGCAGCAAATAAAGAGTTTTCTAAGGAGAGAATAAAGATTGATCAACTAGGGGCGGACAAGGTAAAATAAATGCCAAAATCAATTCATTATTTACCCGCATGTTAAAATAGATTCTCATTTGCCTAGAGAAAACTTAGTTAGAGAAATAAAATTTAGTGCGGTAATTAGTAATGAAAACTACAAGTAATTAATGAAGTTTAGTGTGGTAACTAATTATTCATATATTATCAAATTAAAAAATATATCCTTATGTTATATGAAGTTGCGAACCTGTATATATATCCCTCATAAATTATAATATAGAAGAAGATAATCATAGGTTGAAGAAGCTGCTCAGAAAACTATGAGAGTTCCTCAATACTAAATTGAATGTTTACGAACATTAATTTATGAGAATAATTATTGAGGTAGAAGAAGGATTTCTAATTGAGTTAAGAGAAATTTTCTAAATAAAAAATGATATGTGTTTAGAATTTTTATTTAACTAATTAATTAGAATCCTTATTAAATTAGTATTTATAATCTTTGTTCGAATATAATAGTTTGAGTTTATGATGTAGATTAAATACTTTGTGCGTTAAGTGCTGTTTTCAACATATATATGCAATTAGAGTTTATTTATGATTCTTCACCAGTTTTCATTGTCAAATTATCTTTTTTTTTTTTTAATAATCATCGAGAGTATATTAAGAAGGTTATAAAACTAATAGTCAAAGAAAAATACAAAGGATATATTACAACAAACAACAAAAAAAAACTCTCTAAAATTTTTTATTACACTATAATTTAGAAAAGACCGCCATCGTAGCTCAGTGGCTTGTCTGTCATTGTCAAATTATCTTAGCTGCTCCTATTCTTTAACAGTTACCTAGTTATCCTTTTGTTCTGACTTGATTTTCAAGGAGGATCCACTCTATTTTCATTACCAATGCCTTATTGAGAATATCTCATGCATTAATTACTTGAAGTTGGGTTTTTGGATTAATTTTTGTTTTCTCTTAATTTTTCCTGTGGAGGAGGATCAGAAGTTTGTAGTAAGCTGAATCTTCTTATTTTTCATACTAATTAGTATTATAAAGGTTTGATATGTGCTTTTCTTCTACCTTCACTTCATAATTTCTAGATGATTATCTTAATTCTTTCACGATATTAAAGTAAATATAAATACATATGTCATATACAACTATGTGAAGCAATTGTGGTAAACTAATCTCCGTTAAAAGCTGTTGGATATATATACGAGTGGGTAAAAACATTTTAAAAAAAAATTAAAATATGATTAAATTTTAAAAAATTTTAAAAAATAAAAAAATCAAACCGAAAAAAAAACCAAATCAATCGATTAGATAACCCAATATATAAAATATTGATACCAAGTTGAAAAAAAAATAGCATAAAAGTTTCTTAACTAAGTACTTTGAACCACAATTTCTTGACATAGATTTATTATGATTTTGTTTTTCTTAAATTAATAAAAGCCCATAACATAAGTTTTAGTTTAAGATGTATATTGAATATTTTTCAATAAAATGTAAAAGCAAAAGAATTAAGAACCAGTCTCTTATCCTATATCAACCTATGTCAAAATTCTTAAAATTATTCAAAAATTTATGATAATACACGAGTTTATTTATGTATTATTTGATTTCTTATTATTTTTTAATTTAATTATGAAATTAATTAATACAATAGTATTTCTTTAGAAGTAAAGCAATTAAAAATTTAAAGTCAACATGAATAAAAAAATAAATATATTATATAGTTTTTTAAAAATTTACTAAGCTTTGATTTTAGTTTAAGGATAGAAATTTCTAAATTCAATTTCAAAAAATAAAAATAAATTTAAAAAATGATATAAAGTTTAGGTTGAATATTTTTATGGATTGATGATACACAAACAAGATTATGATAAAATAATCAAATAATTAATTATATACCAATCGAATAACTAAAATTGTATATATTATCTCTGTAACGTGGGACATGCAGCTAGTTTCAGGAGGGGTGACAGATTTTTTTTCTTTGTTAGGGGGGACTAAATTTCACTAGTTTTTAGCACTAAAATTCAAAACTTCGTTGGATTTATGGAGGGGAGTATTGTTAATTATTTTTTTTCAGGGGCAGGGCCCTACTAGTGGGGCCACTGAATTTTCTATGATAAAGTGATAAAATTATGTATACATTTTAAAGGCTAGAAAAAAAAATGATAGAATCACGAGTAGGATTATTTGTGTTACACTAAGTAGAAATGGTAGAAATTAATGGCAATGATTTTTGTAACTTTACTAAATCTGCTAATCATTATTGTTTTTTGAGTTCTTTTTATATATGTAATTGCTGTGTAGCAGGGTGAGCTACTACTACCTTGTTCTTTTTGATTAATATTGACAGTTCTCATTCATTGGGAGAGGGAGAGAGAGAGAGAGAGAGAGAGAGAGAGAGAGAGAGAGCTTATCCAAGTATTTTCGAATATTTCCTCAATGATGCAAAAAACAAGATGAAACCTGTTTTACTAATTGTTATTATATATTTTCAACATTATGTGAAATTTTCTAACAACTGTGTGGATCTCCATGAGAGCAAACAGAAGCATGTATCGAAGGGAATGCCCCATCAGACACGAGAAAGAAAAAAGATTAATAAGATGGTACTATATTCACGTAACCAAATAACAAAATGAGGAATGGGAATCCTGCATTACGTGATGTATTGTTAAAGAAAAAGGTTGTATAAGCGTGTATCGGGTTTTTTCTTTCTTTCTTTTCTCTCCCCTTCTGCCTTGTGTGAGACAGTGCAGTGGCAAAGAGATTCAGTCAAATGCAGAATATTGGGTTAATCCTGGTCATGATCATATGACCTGACATTGGGTTTCTAGCAGTAAAAATAAAGGAGAAATTAGATCAATGGATAGGTTAAAATATTGGGGTAGTGGGTGTGAAAATGTGGATGACACTCTGTTAAGCTCGGATCTCAAACGGCAAGAGAAGACTCTCTTTAGACCGAAGATGTGAATTGTTATAGGAACAGTGGGGGGCCTCGCTCGTGCCTCTCAGCTCTCATTTTCTAATGGAACAGAGTCTTCGAAATTAGCACAGAACTGACACGAGCCATATGAGGAGAAAGTGTCTCATTTTTTTAAGTTGACAGGATTTTTGAGAGTGAAAACTGCGAAAGTGGAAAAACACGAAGAAAAGGTAAAATTCAAAGTAAAGAAAAAGAGCATTTCAAAGAAGTGATAAGCGAGAAAAGGGTTAGAAATTTGTGTCCTTAAAGCCTCTTTAGAGACCCATTTTTAAGCACATGTCCATGAAAGCAATATCAAGGATCCTAAGTTAAAAACCCTTATCATCTACTGTTAATCTTTACCGGATTTTACTGTATCGCGTCTTGCGCATTTTATTAGATCCGTAGGGATGATCAGCCCCCATTAATTAAGTCTCTACTACTTGATCAAGCACCTGTTGTTGCAATGGGGTTATATGATCTATCAGTAATGAATATATATACTGCAGGTTTTCGATACAATACCTTCACCAAATACCCTAGCTCTTAAACGTGGCCAGCAAGCCATCATTCTCAAATAGAAGGATAAAGATTTTATAGTACATCTAGAGAAAAGCGAAATTGACCCCAAATTCTCCGGGCTATAGCAGAACAAAATTGGTAGACAATGGATCACTCAGCCAACAAAACCTAGTCGAGGGGCATCTAGTGAAGAAAATGAAACCATTGGACCAACTGTTTGGAGATCTTGCTGCTTGTATGACCCTAAAGTTGGTCTTGACTTGCAATAACGGTGATTCAAACTCGTTCTTGCACCATTCCCTAGTAAAGTTAATGATGGTTTTGTTAAAGACTTGTGGTGAATGTACTTAGCTTCATAATCACATTTAAAATCCTCTAATTGCCCTTGATAAAACTTGTTTATCTTCCTGATTAACCATGCCATCCAAATCGAGCAGTCATTACTGGATGTTGGAGACAACTTGTACTTTTTAAGATTTTTACGTTTACAAAAACTAAAGGAGACGCTCCTAAAGGTGGAAAAAAAAAAGCGAAAGGACAGCTCTTTTTGTGATTCTTTGGCCAGTAAAAGACCACCCTTTAATTCCCACACCATAGATTTTGGATGATTTTGAGAAAATTTTCTAAATTCATCATTGAATTCTAGCTTTTTTTATGAAAGGGGCTGGGACATTTGGGTACAGGTGTCGCTAAAATGCAACGCATGCCTTGAACCCCCTTCTTTCTCATTGGAAATTTTAGATTCTCCTCGTTGCCTGAAATTAGTCAGTTACGAGGGAAATTTCCTCTCAGTGAATAACACGACTCCATCGTTCACCCGCTATTGACAAAATTCAATGAATCCATCCATCCAAAATAAAACAACATAATTAATTAAAGACTCTGCATTCTTTACTGGTAATTAACCCGGATAATGAACACGTCATGATCGATCCAACGAGCATTCCCCTGTCCGAGCTTGATGTGCATTTGAAGCTCCAAGCGAGAGATGAAGAACGATGCAAGAAATAAAACTCTTTGATCATGATTCAATTTCGTACAGATTTCACAACCACTGCTGCTAGAACATGTAATCCTGTGCGTGCGATGAAAGATGACCAATGCTTAAACAATAACAATATTAATGTAACCTGTTATTTATCCATATATAATTCTAATGATTTCATGCATTATCTTTTCCTTTTCAAAAGTGGGTTTCGCAGCCTATATATACTCTTTTCTTTTGTTCGATTCTCTTCGATGAATAGTAATAAATAAATAGATGAGTGATCGTCATATAACATGGTATATTACGAGAATGAACAGTACTGAGATTTAGTGAGTGTCCATTAATTTCATCAGATCGCTCTATCGATCAAGAGAAGTCTTTAGGTATAATTTGATATCATCATGGTTGAACGTTGCTCATCATTGAGTTATATCACATATATATGCGTCCTAAAATGAAGTATGAAAATTAATCATATATAGAAAAATAACTTCAAAAGTTTCTAAAAGGGGTTTTTTTTAGTATTACTGTGCTGTACTTTGCCTACAGTATTATGGGGTTGTGTATTAAAAATAAAAAATCAATTTATCAAGAAACTTGTTGTTTTATTAAGTAGAATTATTGTAATTTAAAACTACATCGATCCACTTAATTATTAAACACTGCTTCTGCTAATCTTATTTTAAAATCACACCATGTCACATTAATAGAAAACAAGCCTATACATGAGTACATCTACTCGAAGAAAAATAAAATAAAAAATAGATAACTATAACTATTTTTTATCACGACTAGATAAGCATAATTTCTGACTAGCCGATCCCTCTCCTTTTTATCTGCGAGCATGGTCTGAAATCCCTATTTTATATATATATATATATATATAAAATAAAAAAGTGAGAGAAGAGGAAGAAGAACGGTCGAAAATCCATCCAAATTTGTTGCTCTTCGCACATTCTTTTTAATTATTGTTCTAGACTCTCCAAACTCGCATCAGTTTCGACCGAGGAATGCTCTCGGTAAGATCATAAAAAATAAACCACAAAGGTTCTTTTTGGTAAACTGATAGTTACAGAATCGATCATCATGACCATGGTATATAGTAGGATTTATTTATCGGTGTGGCCCTGCTGAAGAAATAAAGCGGTGCGATATTCATCAAATACCACTACCGTTTTATTACTTTGATCCATCATGGCATTGCGGTGGTATTCATAGAAAGCTTGACAGAATTGTGGCAAATTACGGCTACCTTTTAGGCAACCAAATTTAATCTCCGAGGTAACTTGTAAAATGCCTTGCCAGAGATGGCTTCTACTGTATCGGTCAATTCCTCAACGTTTCGATGGTCGACGGCAACGTATAAAAATATGGAAAAAACACTCCAATACTCCATAAGCAACAACTAATCAAGCAATTTCCATCGAATCGAGCCACGTAACCTTTTCTTCTTTTTTTTGCTTGATTGTAGGAGATGTTATCTTACAGATCAGTGGACTGTCTTAATCTATTCCCAAACTAAATTCAACAAAATCAAAACACGTGATTCCTCTTCCAACTCCATTCTCAATTAAAACGCATCATTCCCGGATAATATTTCATATTGTAATATTAATTATTTTTTAAAGAAATTTTGTTCCAAAATATATTAAAATAATATATTTTTATTTTTAAAATTTTATTTTTAATATTAACACATCAAAATAAATATATATAAATTAACTTTAAACAAGAAAAAAATCAGATTTTTGTCAAATAGTGATTCAAATACACTCTCAAACACTAGCACAAATAACAATATTTTGTGAGGAGAGAGAGAGATGTGACAACAATACTAATGTCACTTATTTGGTATTTGGATCCTCGGAGGATTTTAAGATAAATGAGAAAAATTCTGCCATAAATTAGAGATTATATATATATATATATATAGGTGACTCCGTTCGCCAAATATTTTCTAACGCTAAAAAATGATATATTAGGTGATGATAATACAATAAAATTGTAGTTAAATTTACTAAATGTGATTCGGGATATAAGACCAAACAACCCACATAAAAAATCAAAAAGAAATTATAAAGTGATTGAAAGATTGAAGATTAAAACTGGATAAAAATCAAATGAAATTAAATATTAAATGATAAAATTAAAAAAAAAAACAAATCAAGAAAAAGAATATGAATATAGCAATCGAAAGAATAAGGATAAAAAGTAGATTAAGAAAATAAATGCAATAAATGGTAATGGATGAAATTGCAAAAAACAAAATCAAGAAGATTATAAAACACATAAATAGATCGATCAAAAGTAGAGAAATCAAATTGGATAAAAGAATCAGATTGAATAAAATGCCTATGGACAAAATAATAAAAAAGGCTAAACTTCAAAAGGCATTAAAAACCAAATAAATAGTAATCAAAACAAGGAGAACTAAAATCGATAAAACTACAAACCAGATGATCAACACGATTGTTTTTTGAAAAGTCGTACGTGAATTTCAAGGGCACGAGAGAAAAAAGAGAAAAACACTTCACCACAACTTAATCAGATATTCTCCGTGAGCACGCGCCGCACCGCTAGAAAGAGAACAATTTGCCGCTCCCAATGCTACCGGGGAAGCAAGATTTTGGTAATTGAACAAGTCATATGCACTATCTAAATAGTGTCGGGCTCGTTATGCGACTGCAACTTTTTTATTAATAACTAAAAATTACTAAACAACCCACAATCAAATTGAAAAATAACAAAAAAACAAGAAGAAAATTATTAAAACACCCTTAAAATTAACCCCTTTTTTTTCAGATATCAAGGATAATCTCGACATCTCACTGTTTAAAAAAAAAAACAAATAAGCCTCTTTGTGCATTTTCATTCTTTTCTCTCCAAAGTGCATGGCCATAATTTTATTGTATTTTTATTTTTGAAAAGACCAAAAAGTTCTTTACCAAAAGCTTAATTTGTTTTTAATGTTTAAGGATAAAATAGTTATTTTATTATTTTAATAAAGATATTTTGATTAATTTATCAAAAATTAATTTTACAATGAATAATGTATTATTTAGAAAAGACAAATCTATCTGCATGACAGGTCAAATGAGTTTTTTTTATAAAGGGAAAAAACATATTTACATTGCTCCGGTAAATTGAAACTTGTGTTTAGGATGATAAATCACTTATGTCATTTAGTTTTTTTTTAATATATATATATATATGAAGCGAAAAAGTTACCATTAAGGGCACAAAAGGTGTAATAAATAAAAATATACCCAATCTTAGTTTCGACCTATTCTCTACTGTGCCATCAATGGGGTGGTAGGTGTTAAAGAAGTAAAGAACTGTCCTTGGACAGGCAATAAATCCCTACAAAATCTTGTAAATGCCCTTGTGTTGTGTAATATTTTGCTCGTACTATTCCATTTCTCTGTGATTCTCATGCCTATATTGCCCCCACCCTCCTCTCTCTACCTGCCTTTTACCCTAAAAAGAGCCACTCATTCTCCCTTCATAAACCCCTGCTTGGAGTAGCGGTCTTTTCAGCCCCCAACTTCGATAGATACTGGGTGAGAGACTGATAAACAGATATACAGAGAGAAACACTTCACCTATATAGGTTTTGTTTTCACCTTCTTTTGTAAAAGACTATTCTTTGTTCTTCTATTCTTTGATATAAAAATCTGTTCTTTGTTCTAAAACACATCTAAAATCTCTACACACACACAAAAATCCTTGCTTTGACACGCTTGCTGCTTGATGAACTTTATTGCCTAGATATACAACAGAGAAAAGGAGTGATTTTTCGGAGAGGTATTATTAAATATGGCACCAAGTTTTGATTGTGCAGTTTCAAACCTTCTATGTGCGGAAGATAATAATAGCATCTTCGATGATAACGATCACTATGATGCTACCGTGGAGGAGTTTGAGGCCACGTGGCATCATGGGAATCATCAAATCTGTAATCAAAACGGTGGTGGAGATGGCGGGTGTTTGCCGATGCAGAGTGATGAGTGTTTGGTTTTGATGGTTGAAAAGGAGTGTCAGCATTTACCTAATGGTGATTACTTGAAGAGACTGAGAAATGGAGACCTGGACATGGGGGCTAGAAAAGAGGCTGTTGATTGGATTGCAAAGGCGGGTTCATTTTTTTTTCTTTTTTTTTTCACTATAGTTTGATGTTCTAAAATGGCGATTATATGGGATTTTCTATTTTTATATTTTTCTTGACTGGTTTTCAAAATATGAGATTTGGTTATCCAAAAGGGGTTTTTTTTTTCACCGTATAGTGTATAGGACTTCTTTTCATTTTCGGATTGGTATATCGTGATGATTACAGTGATATCTGTGCTGGATGTGTGGAGATAGATTTGTATTTGCTGTATATTTTGATTGATGTAAAGCTATTTTTCTAGTGTTGATTGTGCTGAGTGACTCTTTCATATCGGTGTTGTGAGTACTTCGAGGCTTTTGATGAAATAGGTTGCGTTTTTTTCTTTTTGTTTGGTGTTCTTTTTTCTTCTCCATCTACTTAATCTGAAGTGGGTCTGGTGGGTTCCCTTCTTTTTTCCCTTTTTTGGGGCCGGTGCTAATTTGTTAATTGCATTTCTATGTGGTCTTTTCTATTTTTCCTAGAAGATTTTTTGTGCATTTATTTTTTCCTTCCCCTTTTCCTTACATTTGATTTGCCTCGCACTAATGCTGATTGTTGTTTATGAGCTGTTAGGTTCTTTTTTGTTCTGTTCGATTATCTCGATTCCTCAATTGAGCTTTTGTTGATGATCAATACTAATGGTCTTGTTGCTCAACAGGTTCATGCCCACTTTGGTTTTGGACCACTTTGTGCGTATCTATCAATAAACTACTTGGATAGATTTCTCTCTGCCTATGAATTGCCTGTAAGTTGAAATCAAGCAATCATGGCATTGTTGTTTGGCATCTCTCTTGCGATCCTTTATGTTTTTACTGGTGTGCTGCGCCTAATTCCATTTTGATTTCATTTAGTTTAATCCTGCTGTGTGTAATCTGCAGAATGGTAAACCTTGGATGATGCAGTTACTAGCTGTGGCATGTTTATCTCTTGCGGCCAAAATGGAGGAGACTGAAGTTCCACTATCTCTAGATCTACAGGTATAGATCCATCAGAGTTTCCGTTTGCATTACCTGTGAAGTTCATCTAATAAATTTAAGGATCCTGATATTTGATAGGTGGGCGAATCAAGATTTGTATTTGAAGCAAGAACTATACAAAGGATGGAGCTTCTTGTATTGAGCACATTGAGTTGGAGAATGCAAGCAATTACTCCTTTCTCCTTCATAGACTATTTCCTTAGCAAGATCAATAATGATCAGACCCCCCCACCTAAGTCTTTAATCTTGCAATCAATCCATCTCATACTGAGCACAATTAGAGGTCCCTTTCTCACTCTTATGCACACATTGGCAATGTACTATCTAAAATAATTTCTCCTTGCAGTTGGAAAAACTTTATGATGGAGATATTTGAGAGGGGGTATCTTATGTTTTTGGTGGGTGGGAATTCAATGCAGGGATTTACTTCTTGGAATTTAGGCCTTCTGAGATTGCAGCAGCTGTGGCAATAGCTGTTGTGGGGGAAACCAAAACAGTGGACGCTGAGCAAGCAATTTCTGTACTCGCTCAACCTGTACAAAAGGTAAAGTTGGTGCCTTGTGGTCCAAAACAATAAAGGGACATAAATGATGACTCTTTTTGGTTATATCATTTTGAGTTTGATTACTTACATGTGCGATCACCTGAGACATGTTAAATACATGAACCATTGAATATGTTCTTTTGTATTTTTTTTTTGGCAGGAGAGAGTGCTGAAGTGTCTTCAACTGATTCATGATTTGTCGTTGTTTGGTGGATCTGTTAAGGGCACAAGTGCGTCACTCCTATCAGTGCCCCAAAGCCCCATTGGGGTGTTGGATGCTGCATGCTTGAGCTATAGCAGTAACCACACAACTGTTGAGCCATGTGCAAATTCTTCACACAATACCCCGGATGCTAAAAGGAGGAAGCTAGACAAACCCTGCGAGGCGTAGTTACAAAATGAAAGTTGGATTCTTTTACCTAGCTTCTATTTTATTTTGTTACATAGGAGTTTTTGGTGTGCTATGAAGGTGTTGCCAAAGAAAATCCCCCTAAATCCAACAAAAGGAAGGCAGAAAGAGATGATGGTAGAGAGGGATGGAGTTGAAAAGAACAAAAAAAATCTGAAAAAAGCTTTTATAAATGGAGTTCAATAAGTTGGGTCATGATTAGAGGATGGATGCAGAGTGGGATCGAGCTGCGGCATGCACTTGGCATGAAAAGGACAGTCACTGCTGTTAAATTAGACTTCTTAACGGCTATAGACAAGGAGTAGAAAAGATTAAAAAAAAAAAGTTTTTTTTTAGATACAGTTTGTCCCCGGGTTTGGTTCTTTGGTTAAAAGAAAATTTAAAAAGGAAAAAAAAAGAGAGAAGGGTAGTGGTATGAGATATATCGTCGTAGTATTTGCAGAAAATTCAGCTGGATATTCATTTCCAGTTTGTTCAATCATTTTTGCTTTTTATCGAGGATTGGAAGAAAAAAGAGAAATATGGTACAGAACAATCAATATGAACTGATATAAAGTATATAGTGTTTTTGTTTTGGTCTTTTTTCAAATGTAAGATAACTTATAAAATATGGATTTCTTCTCTGGGTTGTTTTATTTCATCGCTCTCTGAACTAATCGAGTATCCTGGGTCTGTTACCAGTACCATACCTTTGTATGACCTTGTGTCTGGTTAGACCATGAGCTTTGTTGGTTTTTTGTAATAGAAAAACATCATTCATCAATTGGTGAGATACTTCAGGGCTGCAATACAGCAATGATTACACAGCCACCGTCCGTGTTGGAGGGGTGGATCAAACTGTGTCAGATGTTATCTTGATCCAGTAACTGGGCAAGCGTCATCCATCCGTTTATAGGTTTCATTGTAGGGATGATGAAAAGCCTCAGTGACGAGTGTGGGTGGGCACACTTTGTCGTATGGTCATCTCTGTGGCTGGTTAATGGATACCCATGAGTTTTGGTTTGGGTTGGTAAGTCGCTTTTGACTGAAAAAGGAGAAGAAAGAGCCGAACGAAGGAACAGGAAAATAGTGGAGGCAGGCAGGCACCTGCGATTTGACCCCCGAGCACTCGCTGCCAAGGTCACAAAAATGTAAACCAGAAAATGCGCCACATCATCACCTAATAAAGGGCTTCTGGGGATTATTCCTGACATACGGACATTTCTAACCAGTTTGAAAAATCAAACCACCAATCACATGGGCGTTCTGTGTCCCAAATATATGAGAAGAGAAAACGATGGCGACAATTTTCTTTTCTTTAATAAAGTAATTGGGAAAATATTGATTGTCTTATTTTTTACTCTTTGGTTATTAGCTACAGCGGTGTCTGAGCTCTCGTGTTTTCCAATCGAATTTTTGAAGGATCTCCGCTTTTTTCCGACGAAGGCCTTTTCTTTTCTTCTCAAGAAAGGAAAATCCAAATCTCTCACTGTGAGAAATTGTCAAACTTTTCAAACCATCTTTCCTGTCATAAACTAGTTTGGCCCATATCCAAGAAAATTTATGAAATGTGTATGCTTTAGTAATGTCCCGATCAAACAGGGATGGAGTAGACATTTTCCCTTTTCCAAATCACAACCATATTCTTGAGAAAAAACATGCACAGAAGACCAGAGAACAGTGATGATAGTCAATTGTCAGGGTTTTTCCCAATTTCAGAGTCTTCAGAAAAAAAATGGAGAAAAAATGAAACAACCATGCCAGTACTATTATAAAAGCGACAAGAATAAGATTGACAAATAAAATATCACTTCAATAAGGAGGAGTGCACTGATGGAGAGTTCTTGATTCGAGTTGCATAGCACCCTTGTTGAAATTTGATTTTTTTTGTCCTGGTCGAAAATCGACGAGCGGCTTCATTGATTAATTAATTATAATTAGAGGAACAATAGAGATGGCAAATCAAGTAACTGGCTCCTCGGGTTTCACCGGTTCAATTTGAATTTGATTGACAAAATCAAATCTGACAATACTGGCTCAAATTAGCTTCAAAAAAATGCATTTGTTAACTCAAATAATAGCTATTGTTTTATGATTATAGCCTAAAATACACTAGGATGAAAAATAATAAAGGAAACTTTTAAATATAAAATAAAATTATATAAAAAAATAAAATTATTGACCTCGGCAAACCGGGGTTTTGGCCAGGTTTGAACTAGGTAAAACTCAGGACTAGAATTGGCTTGGTAAGACCCTAATGACATGTCAGCAAAGGTTTTTCTCTTACTCAATTCAGCCTTATGATTCTTTTTTTATTGGTAACTATTCTATACCAAAGTTTATTATGTAAATATTAAAAGAAAATTTTATTTTTTTAATACGAGATTAAAAGCCGATTAGTAAATATTTTATGTAAACAAGAAGAAATTTATGTTTTTTTAATGTAAAATAAAGATTTTTTATTGTTTAAAAACTTCAATTTTAAAATTAATTTTTCCAATAAAATTTCATCTTTACAACTAAACAAAAAGGTTATCTTTCCTCAACAAAAACAATACACATTTGATAAAATGTTATGGTGAAAGGAGAACGATTGTGTAATGCTTGCTAGTTTTGAATTTCGATACGGAAATATTCCTACCACTGTATTCGTACTTCAATATTGAGTGGGTTTCTGAGCTGATGTTTCCAAACTGACACTAAAAGCATGGCCACTCCCATTTAAAATCCTTGCATCGAAGTAATGGAGTATCCTCGAAAAGTGTACAGAAGATGGACAAACAAGTCAAAACAGAAAACACGAGTCTCAAAACTGTAAAATGCCGATGCCTGGAAATCAATATTTTTCATAAGGGACTGTTTGAAATGATTATTCAATGTTCACTTGTTTCTGTAAAAGTTCAGATATCTTATGAACAAAGCTCTCTCTACCTAACACATGCGTGAAAGTCTGTTTTGCTGTCCAACGGAGCAGTGCTGCTGTTGAACCTGGGTTGAGATTTGGATCTTCCATGAGAGAACAAACTCAAAACCAAAAATCTATATTATTATTCAGAAATTTATATTTTTGACAACTGATATGGATAAAATGACAGAGAACTGTAACTCTACTCTACCAACGGAACAAATTCTCCCGGAAATTACAGAGAAAATACCGTGCTTTTCACAACTTCGATGCCAAAACTTTTTCTTTGAAGTAGAGAGAATTCTCGTGGCTCGACTTGATCTAGAAAAAATCTTTTGCAAACTTTGTTGATAAGGTAATTCATATTTAACCTACACTTATTTCCTATATTGTTACCAAAGCATGTATTAGGGTTGTTTAAAAATATCAGTTTATCTATAATATTTGTATTGTCTCACCCCGAATCAACAAATTAATATTAAATAATATGAATAATATAGATAATAGTGAATCTAAAAACATAATAAATAAACATTACATGTCAGGGACAAGTTGGGATTTTTTAAACCCACTCAACCCGTATAAACTTGATATAAGTAATTTTATCTCTTCTCTATCAAACCACGAACTTAAAAAGTAAGAAAATTAAAATTTTAAATTAAAATTGACTTTTTTGGAATTTTGAAAACTAAGTCAAGCCATACATGATTTTTCTAGTATTTAAATAAGCATGACATACTATTAAACGGTACACTTGATTTATAAATATAGATCAATCAATTATTAAATTAATAATAAATTACATTGTTTAATCCTGGTTGTTTAGGATTATAATTTATTTTTTAATTAACTTATTCAGGTGAAAAATTAATATTTTATTAATTATAAAATTATTAATTTTTTTCTATAAATAAAATATGATGTATCATATTTTATATACAAAATATATTATACACAATCATCCTATCCATAACCATCCCTACAAAGATTTTAGGGAACCCAACGGAAGAGACATTATTGCTTTATTGAAAGCAAAGTATACAAGACCTTGTAATATGATATGTATTGTATAACACTAGATAAATTTAATAATAATTTAATTTGTGGTTAATTATAAACACATTAGCTTATGCATAATAAAGTATTAATATACAAAAGGATATATAATTAAATAGAGATTGAGTCTTATCCTGATCATAATAGTTACGAATCAAGATAATAAATTTATTTGTATTTGTGTTTCAAAAATATTTTTAAAAAAATAAAAAATATTATTTTAAATAAAAAATATATTAAAAAATAATTATTATTATATTATCAGACACCTTCGAAATGATATAAGGGATAATAAATATATTACTATGAGAAGTGTCTCTTTGACCAGGATCTAGATGAGGTCTGGGTATAGAATAGATTGAACATGACAAT
>Ga0307517_10006043_pt1 | contig 18035 bp, 27 predicted proteins | sample 23_EM_MG_FD_194515 | JGI IMG/M metagenome (GOLD analysis project Ga0307517, IMG submission 194515) | Populus trichocarpa ectomycorrhiza microbial communities from riparian zone in the Pacific Northwest, United States - 23_EM | ecosystem: Host-associated > Plants > Roots > Unclassified | place... | reverse complement strand
TTGCATGGGAGTAGGAGTAATAAACGGCCGACCAACCGCCAACCAACCCAATGAAACTTGACCTTTCGGCGCCACCGCCATACCCCACGTTGCTTTGCGTGGGTGTTCGTTGCGCCAACGGCGCGAAGAGATCCCGGGGACTCACCCGGAGTCGGTTGATCACGGGAGGTTCGTTGGCGAAGGACAAGGGTACCAGTCCATACCTTCATCTCGTACAATCGTCATGCAATGCAAATGTTAAGTGGTCCACAATATAACGTGTATATCATCGTGTTCTATCTTCCAGGTGTCGGCGTCCACCGAATCTTACTCAAATCCTTCTCCTTCGCTGACGAATCTCCCTGCCGATTCGACGTCTTCTCCATCGCCTCCGACCTCCTCGAAGCCATCGTCCTATTCAACAACCTCTTCGCCGCAGGGGTGAGGTTCCCCGCCGCCTCGGTCCTCTTCGGTGTCCATGTCGGTGGTCCCATATTCCCTCGTGTACGCTCTACAGACGTGCGTGAGATACCTGGCGTTTTACCACCACCGCCCAATAGGATCGCCTTCGCACGAAGGCTCTTCGAGGCATTCGCAGAGAGCTTGTGGGAGATCCGTTCTCGACTTGATGGGCCAGCGATGCGGAATGGTGTACTCGGTTCGGGAACGTCGGCAGGATCATCTGAACATATTATTCGGGGTGTAGCGTCTAGAGTACCCCAGGTCATGAGCTGTTTGACAGCCGCAGGACCCAGCTCCTCTGGGGTCGGTGAGGGCATCGCTGGGACTAATCCAAGCCCGTTGTTCTTAGGAGAGCTCGGTTTGTCTGTAACGTAAATGTCGTGAGTGGGACGGGGAAAAAAGGAGGGGAACTCGTGTCACATACATGGTACCCCAGCAATTGCCGCATCGATTCTACTTCGAGTCGGGCTGGGAGGCTCTGAACGACCGGAAGACATGGACTCTTCTTGTTCAGGCAATCTCGTATTCCCATGTTTGATACTCCCGGGTTCAGGAGGTGCTCCAGAAGCGTTCTTCCCTATGTGCGGTGATACGTTTGCGTCCGGAGCAAACATAAGAGCATTTCTCGCCTGAAAATCCCCTCGGTACATGCAAGTCTGGTATTTAAGTGGAGGTACTCACCTTGAACTTCCACCCATCTACGCCGGCAGCTCTCGTATCCTTCTTCGGGGCCATAACATCCATAACCTCCTCGTCCTTCGTTCCAGAAACAACGGTCACCTCTTCACCCTCCCCCTCCCCTTCCACATCCTCGCTCTCTCCCTGCGTAATCAGCCCCACCGGTTTCGGAGCCTCGATCCTAAACTTCTCCTTCACACCCGTGAAAGTTTCCTGGGAAGGTTCAATCAACAGCCTTTCCCTCCCCTTCAACAATCTCTCCCTCTGTTCCTCCACCCTCCTCTGCGCATGATACGCCCACCCATACGTTTCCTTCCTCTTCTCGTTCTCGTTGTTCAGGATCTCCAAAAAGCTCGCGTTGTCCTCCGAAGTATACTTCGCCTGGAAGTTATCCAAGCTCATATCTGTATCGAACTTCCTCCGCTTCGGAAAAGGCTCGCCTCCCTCACCATCGCCAGCCCCGTACCGGTCGGAATCGTAAGGTGTCCTAAGTGGCGTATCGTACACCCCACGACTACCATACGGAGTAGGCGTAGCACCGACAGTTGCGCCGCCCCGCCGATTCGTAACGGGTGTATTAATCTCCTCCAACCTCCGTACAGTCGCCTGAATTCGAGTGGGATCCTGACTTTTGAGCGCGTCGAGGTAGTTATTCGTGGCATCCAGATGTACAAGAGACGGAAAGAAGTCTCGTGCGATAATGTGTGAGAGCGCCTCGGTGTACTCGTCCTCTTCAAGTACGGCCTGTCGATCCAGAGACCGAGGGGGTCCGTCTGTTTTGGGGCTCAACCCGCTAGCCATGAGAAGTAAAGCAGATAGATGATGAGGTTGGGGCGAGTGAAGGTCAAAGGCTGATGTTGCAAGGCCACAGTGCCACTACGATCAAACCGAAGTCACACTTTCTCACGATAGCTCATCCGAAACCATTATATTTGACTCTGCACGCTGGACACAACGGACGGTGTTGAAAAGACGGGTGTGATTCACAGAGGTTGCTTGCGTTGTGAACAGAGGAAAGGAGAAAAAAACGAAGAGAGGAAATCCAACGGATGAAGAGAGTGTGAGAAACGAGTGAACAAATATGTCAAATAAAATATGTATGTAAACGAAGACCGCGATGGGAGCAAGGAGCGACCGCATGCAGCCAACCGCACGTATAGGTGAGGAGAATCCGAAGACCCGAACACATGAGAAATTTGTAAGATTAGGTTTTCGATGCTGGTATATGCAGATTAATCGCTGAGCAACCCGGGTCAGCACCTCACCTGGGGGAGGAGACGAGACTTGCTTACCCCTATACCAGTTCAGGGCTTCAGATGGGGTAGGTGCGTCAAAGTAAAGGACAGCCTTGTTATCTACCAACCGTAGTGCTAAAAACCGGGCGTCAATCCTAAGCACGTCGATTTTGTGAATCGGAGAACACTAACCATTTCCATGGACGATACTGGCCGGCTGTGGCAACGTCTGCATCCTTAGGACAGCCCACAGGTCCACCGGAGAGTTGGGGTCCTGGCCTTGAGATGGATCCCGGCACAGGACGAGCAAGTCATTGCAGAGAATTCCGATAAGTGCACGGGGTGTCATTTCTGGGGCCAGGCACTCTACTTGAACCGTCGATGTATCCCCATGGGAGTCGATCACCTCGAACGCGATGGTAGCTTTCCGAACGACTCTCGTCAGGCTCAAGGCCCCATCCATAATCAGACGCCTAGCAACCGCGTTAGTAACCGCATCAGGGGGATAATCGCAAGTACTCAAACCGGTGAGGTTGTACTAGGGGGCTCGGGAATCTACCCCGGATTCGAGCCTGCCACTGGACAAGTTTTCTGCGACCTTCCGCCTCTCGCTTGCCTTCGTTCATCCCTGTGGCCAATGAAGAAATCTCGGTAAGAGCCCGCTCGATCGGATCCCCCATGTATTGGGGCGGTTGCGGAGAACATTTCACAAGTTCCTCAAGCTGACCCAGAGTCAATGCATCGGGCAACATAATCCAATATAAACGCCACTCACCAACAATCGATATCGCGGAATCCTTTGCACGGGCAACAGCAAATACCCCTCGAGGTTCAATTGGGAGTGCCGAGGATTCATCCTGCATCTCTTCAGGTATGACTTGATGCGCTTTCTCTGACTTGAGGTTAGCTGCGCAGCGTTCGTAGGTGTAGGATCGGTCATGACGGTTGGGCCAGCCATGGAAGCTAACGACAATCCGACCAATTGTGCCGTACTTGATGAAGGTGAAAGTGAGGAAGGCGGCGGGACTGGGGCTGCCCGTTCCGATACCCAATACTTGATCCGATGGACAGAGTTATCCATGTTGCTGAATGGTGTACGTGCAGTTAGCCAATCACCGAAAAAGTACGTCAAGCACCGTACTTACTTGATATATGTCGAATACATCCTCATGAATGCAGCATGGGAAAGAAAGCAATTCCCTACTGTTCTGGCAACATTCATCGACATAGCCCCATCTTTGTCTGCCTCGGCAACGACTTCAGACGGCTGCATGACCGGCGTAGCAGATTTCTCAAGTGCAGGCAAGAAACTCTCCTTGTGGAAGGAGAAAAGAGCCTCAAGACCGCTGAATACGATCTTACGTTCGATAGGGGGAACCACAGTCTCCCTACTTCCACCAGTTAAGGCATTCACAGGGGCGGATGCTGGCCTAATGTAGATGTCAACCAACTCCTGAAGACCTTTGACATACGTCCTCTCGGTCCTGGGATGAAAGATCAGCATCAGGTTTAGGAAAAGAAAGAGGATACGCACTCGACGATCTCACGGACAATTCTCAATCTCTTGCCCTTATCAGCCTTAGCCTGCTTCTCCTTCTCCTCAACACTCCCGGTGCTATCGACCGTGGTCGTGCTGTTGGTCGACTGATCTATCCCATTCCTCAATGCCCCTCCCGAATCCGCCGAACGCAACTGACTGCTGGAATCCATAGACGAGATGGAAAGTTCAGAAACTCCACGGTTTGTCTCGACTATAGTAGGGCGCCTGGACCTCGAGCCATTCAAATCCGGTGTGGAAGACCCATACACACTTAGGACGTTAAGTTGAGATTGGCTTAAATCGTGCATGTCTCGGAGGTAGGCCATCACAGATCGCAGGGCTCGAGTGTAGAATTCACGAGCACGTTCTTCCTCCCTTCGTTGGAAGGACCCTGCAACTTCTATTGTCGAGGGTCTGGGACTTGGAGTGGCTCTCGAATCTGATCGAGCATCTTCAGAGATCATGGAGTTGGTTGCAGGAGAAATATTCGAGTCTCGCAAAGACAAATCGATTGGGAGGAAGCTCCTACGTTTCGATGCACGAGGCGTTGGTCCAGTGGATGGGGGTACGAGTGAGGTGGTCGGAGGATTCACGTTCGGATGGATCGGAGGCAGCCCTTTCAAGAAATCCGTGGATGGCGTACGCTTGAGCGAGTCTGCGGAGAATTTCGACAAAATATCAGATGATGCCTTCTTTTCGAGGAAATGGGGAGTGGTGGAGTCTTTTGGGGGGGAGTCAAGCATCGGGGTGGTGGGTATGAGTACGTTGATCGAAGGCGGACCGTGTTCAGCAGCGCGGCTGGCCTGCGATCGCCCGAAAGACTGGGTATACGAACCAGAGGTGGGTAACTGCGGCAGTTCCTGTTTGGGGGGAATATCGGGTTTCATCTTGCCCATCGACATCTTCTTTAAGAATCCCCATCGGCTCGACCTGTCCTTCTCTTCCTTCCTGAGACGCCGCTCGAATTCATCTCCTGGCGAAGAAGGTGGTCGAGGCTTGATGAGAGATTTACGTTGGGGTGGAGTGGGTGAGTTGGAAGAGGCAGCGAAGGTGGAAGAAGTGGAGGAAGAGGGTCCAGCTGAATGCTCTTCCTCGAGAACAGTGTCCCAGCCGGTACTGCTGAGCGGAGGACGAAATCTGTTCGCAGACATGCGAGTAGGGCTGCCGGTTACACCCAAACTGGCGAAACGTTTCGGCGGAACCTTCGTTTCCAGGGGAGGTGACTGGGACATTGTCTGCGGCGAAGTCGTCATCAAAAGGTTTGAACTGGACAAAGAGGTCGCATAATGGGTGAACGTGGGCCGAGATGGGGAGGGTCCTTGAGACTTTGTCTCTCGCAACTCGGTCGCACTCTTCATCCGTCGAACTTCCCGTTCCCCGAGAAAATCCTTATTAGATCCCGCTGACTGAGGATTATCGAGCTTGGGACTGTTCGCGGGGCTCCGACCCTTCTCGTAGTAGGCTCGGTTAGGAGTGGTCCGGGTCCGAGATAAGCCGCCACCTGAACCCCTGGGACCAGAGTCAAATGGGTAAGGGGAAGTGGTGGCCCTTTCAAGCTGAGCTCTAGCGGGAGTCATGGTGTGGTCCTCGTCCTCGGGCGGGACAGAGTTCAAACCAATATCAGGCGATCGTTCCAAGTCCGTATCAGTGTCAGTATCGGCCGAGGTGGTGCTCCCCGCTGTCGAGGGGAATACTGGCGTTGAAGGCGGGTATAGCGGTGAGTTCGGAACAACCTTAGTGAGCAATGGCTCTACTAATGCCTTCCACGGTCCCTGAAAGGGGTTTCCATCCACAAGCAATGTCTCCAACGCAGACAAGAGACAGAGCCAACCCGGAAGTGAGTGCATCTTATTTCTCCGGATGCTAAGAGTGTGCAGCTTATCGAGGGAGGTGAGGGAGTCGGGAAGGGTGTGGATTCCAGTGGCATCTGCTATAAGGACTCGAAGAGAAGTGAGATTGGACAGGAACGAAGGCAGCGCTCGGAGGGGATTAGAGGCGATATTGAGTTCCTCCAGGTTGTGACACATGGAGAGAGCCGGGGAAAGGGCACCGAGGAAATTCGCAGAGACGTCCAACGCCAAAAGAGTATCGCAGATCTGGGGTATCATGTTCGCGAGGAACGCGGGAACCGCGTTTGGCGTTGACGAGGACGCGATCAGTAGGTGCGTTGTGCCTAGACAAGGGACTGAGCGGTGAGTACACATGTGTAAGAAACGTGGGACTCACCTGGCGGGGCCTGGATGTTGTGAACCGATCCACCTTCACCTCTCACAATTACTCCGCGACCCTCTTCCGCGATAACCATGGCGCTAGTCGGTTGCTCCTCCTCATCTCCATCTTCATCGTCCAAATCGAGGCAAGCATCATCATCAGTTTCTGATTCGCTTGTCTCTTCCCTTTCACCCAACACGCGCCAGTCTCCATCACTCCCTGGCTTGCTGCTGGAACTCAATGCAAGGCTGTTCGCCCTACTGTCAGCAACCGAAGAAGACCTTGATCGGGGTCCACTCTGCAATTGAGACCACCTAGTGGGTGCATCCACAGGCGTTCGTGACGACGAAGAGGAGGAGTGCTGACCCAACAATTGAACAACCTCGTCCGAAGTAATCCCGACTCCGACGGATGGGTCATCCTCTCCATTGGCCACGACCACATGACCGTAATCGAGAGAGGTTACGCCACTTCCGAAATTGGTATATGCGGAGGAACGTGTGGAGGCTGAGGACGAGTCGGTGGAAGAGAGCGGGGGAGGAACGAGGTGTTGGTGTGGGGCACGGTACGTGTACGAGTCGGTAAATTGAGGTAAGTCTGGTGGGATGGGTGATGGAGGTGGACGGAGAAAGAGGTGACTGGGGCCAGCACCCGAGGAAAAATCGCTATCGGAAGTCTTCCGAGGGAAGACAGGGGACGGATGGATGGTAGATGGAGAAGAAAGCATGGGGGAGCTGGGAGAATCTACTGCACACTCGGACGGGGGTGGCTGCGGGTCTTGAGTTTGAAGAAACGGCACCGTTGGGTGTTGCTGCTGCTGATCTTGGGACCACATTACGTCGGAAAACTGGGGGTATCTGCAAACCGAGAGAAGGGAGCAGGTGGGCGATTGGGGGGGGTTTGTCGCCTGAGGCGTGACGGCGCAGTAAGGTAGTAAACCGCCGAGATATTAACTATCTGTTATCAGGTTTACAGAATCAGACATTCGTTCGACACGTTTCTCAGACACTTGAGGTCGAAGAGCAGGCTGTGGTTGCCAAGATTGGAGAAGGGACAGATTGACTCGAGGCCAGTGGGGACTCGAGATGCTAGTGGTGGCCGCAAGGCTTGGTTCGGAGGATCGTGCGTAGAAAAAGCTCACCTGGTTGGAATACGTTGGCGTCGTCTGCTGGGACCTGTGAGGTGGAACGGCCCTCCGCTTGCTGGAAGCGGGCAGCCTTGGGGTCGAGTGCTTTAAGGAAGGATGGAAGGAAGGACAGCAGCTCGCGTGGCGGGTGGCTGCTTTGATGGGGCCGGTAACCAACAACCATGAAGGGCCTGGATTGCTCCCTCCCCCGTATACACATGCGCCCCCAGAAAATCACACACGAACTTTTCTATACATACGAAACGCAGTTTATTGTCAGAATTCGTATGAAATATCCGGCCTCTCCGACGCGAACCCAACAGCCTTTTTCTTTTTCCCCCGCGCAACGGCAGCCGACCCAGGCCGTCCTTCCCCTGAATGAATTTTGACTCCGGCTTCCCTGTTGTCTCCCTCCTTTTGATCAGCGTCGCTGATGGCATTCACCCACGTATTTGGTCCCGGCGTGGTCCGTCTCTCACCCACCCCACCTTCTAGATCGAGGTGCAGCGTTTCGAATATCATCCGCTTCCGCATACATTTGAACGCGAGATTGTTCTCTCCCCCTCCAGCCCCCGACGGGGATGACAAAAGACCCCGTAAGGTCGAGAGTTTATCGCTAGGGGCTAGCACCGTGTGAGGAGCGGGCAGCGTGGAAATCTGTACAAGTCCATGGTGTGTGGGGAAAAGCGCCAGTGATGATGGATTTGCTGATATTAAGGTCTCACATCAACGAGTTTGTTCAATTCTCACAAGTATCATCTCACCTGTAAAGGCTTTCATTGTGATGCAGGCGTCGACCGCCCAGCCCAACTTTTGAGTCCAGCCCGGACCTCCCCAAGCGTCTGTTACAACAGATGGTGATAACCACACCATTGCACAGCCGAGCGGGTGCTTTCGAAGAAGCCCCCTAAGCGTAACGAGGAGGGACAAAATGTCCTTCCACAATCGTTAGGCTGAGGATTCATCCGTCCACTGCCAAAGCCGCGACGGGTGACATACCTGCGGAACTAAATCGCCCCATGACGACGACCCCAGAGATGAAACACAGACTCTTGTGGGGCTACACGACGCCCGCAAAATAGCAGCAACCTTCTCCGTTACCGATTGGACCTGTGGCCGTCCAGACCCGAAGCCGTCGGTCAGATCAACCAAGCTCAATTGACCTGATTGTAATGCTTGATCCACGATTTGTCGAGGTGCACGACATGTTAGATCAAATGTCCGGCAGTATTCTTCCTCAGAAGCTCTAGTTATAGATGGGTCTCAGACAGAGGAAGCCGATGGGCCGGGACTGGGGGGAAACGTACTGATTAGACTCTACTGTAGTTTGGAACTGCTTCATGGTTTCGTACCTCCATGCGATCTTGATTTTTTCTTCCTGTTGGTCCGCTTCAAGCTCCTTTCTATCCTGTTCGGCAACGAACGAGGCGGGGGTCCACATGCATTCGTTGAACACACGAAGCGGCTCCTCGTCGACCAAGACGACATTGTGGCCAACGGCGAGCCCCTGAGCGAGGAAGTAGTTGTGAACGAGGTCTCCATATGCGGAATGTAAGTCCGGAGCCAGTATCAGGGCAGAACACGAAAGGGGCAGACCGCCACCCAGAATGTCATCGAGAGAAGGGATGCCAGTTGATGTTAGAAACGTCGATGGAGAGGATGGAGAGGGACGTGTCCCAACGGGCACCTCAGTCTTGATCCCTATCTTTCTCTTGAAGGAAGACATCAGAGTCGCCAGCAACGATCTTGCTCGGGCTCCGAATCGATCAGCCCGACAGCCGCGAGATGTCTTTGAGGAACACTTTCATCCACCATGTTCGCCGGTGCACTCTGACCACACTCAAGGTGCGCATCCATCATAGCTCCCAAAGTGGCACAAGCTCGTGCTGAGAGTTCAACGTTCACAGCTCGCGAACTTTGCCTTCGCCGTCCATTTTTTCTCAGAATACGTGGCCGCGATCGAATATGTGAGCCGAAACGCATTCCATCACGACTTTCACGCGTTTATTCATCACCGTTTCCAAGCCTTCAGGGCCATCGATGCTCCCAACAATCTCTGCTGAAGGCGAGCTGGTTTTATCCAACAAACTCACGTGCCGGCTATTTCCAGAGCGTTTGTCAAGAGGGGATATTGTGGCCTTTGTTTCGCCGTTAGACCCACAGAGGGTCGTTTGCAAGCGGATATTGGGCCTCCCAGGCGACACAATTTGTGTGGACCCTACCGGTGAGGAGGCACCTTCTACAGAACATGTCATTATACCCGTGGGTCATTATTGGATGGGTGGTGACAACGCCGCTTGGTCTAGAGACTCTAGAGATTATGGTCCTGTCCCCGCGGCGCTATTGAAGGGACGGCTTGTCGCCAAGGTACGCCGCCCCCTTTACCCTGATTTCATTCAGTTGTGAACTATTCAACCAGATCTGGCCGTTGCGAAATGCCACGGTATTCCGAAACCCGTCCACATACATTTCCTGAATCCCGTGATACGTACGGGCCTCCACACCGTTTTCAGCTGAGTCGGGTGACCAGCTGTTGATTAGGGTTGGCGGGGGTCGGGTCCATTCTACAAATTGAGTACTTGACGGTTCAATCCCGCTCTCGCGCTTCGGAAGTGCAATGATTTGGATACCCTATGAAGCGTCACCAGAGAGTAACGATCACCTCGAGAAGTTGACAGAATATCCTCCTTGCCCGTTCGGTTCGAATTTGAAGTTGTCTGTCGAGAGACCGAAGTTGCCTATGGGTTTTTGTCAAATCTCGTCCTGAGGAGTCTCGTCGCGAGGCAAACCTAAGAAAGTGTTTCCGAGTTCCTTCAAGTTGCCCATCATCTCGCCCATTTCTTGCTTCCGTTGATTCTCTATCCGGGGCTCTAGGTTCCTAAGCGTCCGATTTATCTCAGACCGTTGTGTGGACGACTCCGGTAAGAGACCAAGCAACGCGCGGTAGTCTGTAGACCTTGTGAGCGTGAGAAACGTGGCTTCAGAATCTTCATGGTACCTTCTTGGGCACTTGTCAACGCAGACCACGATGCGATGATTTGGTTCGAAGCAGCTCGTCGTTGGAGCGCTTTGATATAATGTGGATCGTCCACCAACGCTATTGGAAAGACCCGTCAACCTCGTTGGTCAAAACGAGGGGGGCGGTACCGTACCTTCTGTGCATGCTTCGACGACCTTTTTGTGTTCCCCCTGCGACGGATGGAGTGTGAACACGAAGGGGCAACATGGAAGAGCCATCCTACCAGCTGCACATAGCACGCCCCAATGTTTGCATTGAGAACAGCCCTCGCTTTAATTATCTCGGGGGGCTCCTCATTCCTCGGCTGAGAAGGTGTGGCGGGTAGTGCTTCGGACGTTGATCTCCCTACCTCTTCAGGGTCCGATGGTTCCGGGGGCTCAACAGGCTCTCGCGGAGGTTCACGTTCGCGTCTCGGAAGGTGCCCAAGTGCACTCTTATACTGCGCGAGAGCCTCTTCCCAAGCCTTTGAACGGAAGTGATTAGTCCCTTCTTGTTTCAGTCGTTCAGCCTCCTGCAAGATGTCAGTCGAGTACGGTGCAGATAACGAATCCGTAGTACCTCGAGGTTTGTCGTGTTTGTTTCTGTTCCCTTCCCCTCGTAATCGGTCGGGTCCTCTGCCGACATGATGGTCTCGATCGAAAGGGAATGTCTGATCATCTCTCTGATCGAGTTCAAGATTGTGGCAGGTAAACATAAGGACAAAGTACACAAGGCAGCATCGGTTCGAGATAAGGCGATCTAATTCAAGACAGAAAAAACAGAGATTCAAGATACGAAGCCGCATGGACATCGCGCAACAAAAAAACATCAAGACCTATGTCCGAAAAAATCACCCTCCCCTTCGTGCAGGAGAATTCTGGATTTCGACATTCAGATCCCCATCGAAAACTCGAAACTCTAGCCTAGAGCAGGGGACCTTGTAGATGCCATATTGGAACTGATGACGGATGGACAAGTGTCCCGTTCCCTTCTCAAGCTTGCGGAGGCTGCATTCCGATGACAAGCCCTTGGACAAAACGGTTTGTACAGCGCAGTCTTTTCCCTAATTAAAGAATCAGTTGGAACTTGGCCTGGAAACCCGACCCAAGAAAACGGAGAAGCGTACCTCCTTCGACAATCTCTCCCAGGGAACTGGATCCAACTTCACGGCAGCGTAGTTACCCAGGTAGGCGAATGATGTCCGGGTCTCGTTGGGGTTGCGAACGAAGAGTGGGAACACGATACCGCTGAAGGTAACTTCGTTATCTGTCAGGCCAAATCCAAACACTGCTTCAGCCACGTCCTGCTCGCGAGAGGGGTTCTGACCGAAGAGGTGCGCCCCTACGTCGAGCAAGACGTGGTGTGTGTATGCGATCCCAGTGCGGCTCCTTTCATCGAATTCTCAACGAAACCAGGAGGCGCGGGTGAGAGCGCAAACATACCGCATCGAACCCCACCCTCGATCGGCGCCCCCCAACGCGTCCCTTATTCTCTCCCGCGAGTGCAAACCCAGATCGGCTACCTGCGCATGCGGGGGATCCTCCGAGCAGCCGACTTCTCGATCTGGGCTCTGAACCCGCTGTCGCTTCCGCGGTGTGGCTGCCGGGGCCTTATCCCTGGAGCGCACCGCATCATGTGCACGAAGCTGCTGTTGGAGGCTGGTATTTTGACGTTGAATCACATCGAAGTCCCCCTTGAGCTTCACGATCTATTCGACAAGGCGAACGGTTAGTACGTGAACGATAGGCGAACCGGATGCCGAGCATTTTCAGAAGATCTGAGTACTCTGACACCCTCACCTCCTGCCTCATCTGCTGCTGTTCTCTCGTGGACTCGACGCGATATCGAAAGAACTGTGCGGGGGATTGGAGTCAGCCGACATGATGAAAGATCGTTCCCAACACTCACCTTGACCTCACACTCTTTTTTATCATTCAGTAGCTCTGCGCACTGCATCGATTCAGTGATCCGCGCCGTGAAATTAACCAAGTTAAACACACATACCTGGCGCTTTGCCTCGCGACCATCTTTCACCACCCCCAAGAACTTTCTCCTAAGCTCCAGGGGCTCAATCTGGGTAGCGATCTCTAACACCGTTCCCCACCACTCATCCAGTTCCTTTGTCTCGTCGGCCCGATTTCGTGCGTTATGGGCCTCGGGTTCTGTTTCCCCACTAACAGACCTGGTCACAGCAGTTCTTGCCATAGCGCGCTGATTGAGGTGGATGGGGTTGAGATGGGGAAGTGCGAAGTGATAATCACATTCGGCCATATCTGGTATGCGATCCCGATAGAGTAACGAGATATTGTAATGTAGAGTCTACGACACCAATAAGGGAACGGACTATCATCACCCAACCGTCAACCATCTAAGCGGCCTCTCACAGCATAAAGGTCAACGGATTCTCTAAGTATCCCCTGAAGGCAGTCAACCACCTGGCGCCGACAGCACCGTCAACCGTTCTGTGATCTGAGCTCAACGTGACCTTCATTATCTGAGCAGTCTTGAAGCCCTTCTCGGCCTCTGGGGCAGGCACCAGGGTTGGGACGGTAGCACCGATAGCAAGGATGCATGATTGCGGTGGGTTGATGATGGCAGTGAAGTGGCTGATACCAAACATGCCCAAGTTAGAGACCGTGAAAGATCCACCCTGTTGAGGACCTTGTTTAACTGGGGCAAGTTTGTCGTGTGCCAATGAACACACCTGGTATTCCTGGGGCTGGAGCTTGCCATCCCTCGCCTTTTTGGCCAAAGCCTTAGCCTCGGCGGAGATGGTGGTGAGGCCTTTTGACCCAACGTCGGTGACGATTGGAGTGATCAATCCCGTTGGGGTCGCGACAGCAATAGACACGTCAGCCTTCTTCCACCTGCGAATGCCATCAGTAAATTCGACAATTCTTGAGTGAGTGAAATACGTACTGTCTGATGTACTCGCCCATCCACGAAGTGTTAGCCTCAGGGACGTCGGCAAGAGCCAGTCCGACTGCCTTGACAATGAAGTCATTCACGCTCAGCTTAGCACCCTTATCCTTTTCAGCAAGTGCCTTGTTGAAGACCTCCCGAAGCTTGAGCACTTTGCCCATATCGATATCGACGGTGAGGTAGTAGTGAGGTCGATCACGTTTGGCCTCAGTGAGACGCAAACCAATTGTGCGCCTCATATTCGTCAAAGGAATGTCGGTGTATTCAGAAGAGCTGGCGGCTGGCTGGGGAGTTGACACGCCGGCGCTCTCTGCAGAGGGCTTGAACTTCTCAACATCCTCCCGGAGGATCCTTCCGTTGGGACCGGTACCCTTGACCTTCGCGAGAGGAATACCGCGTTCAAGGGCAATCTTCTTGGCAACGGGGGTGGCAAAGATGACGTTCCCGGTGGGAAGTTCGACCTTGGAAGTGGTGGGGGTGGGTTTGGGCTCCTCCCTGGGCGTCTCCTTGGGTTCCGGTTCCTTCTCTTCAGCTTTTGTTGGCTCGGGTTGAGGCTTTGAAGCCTCGGAGGCAAGAGCGTCGGCACCCGAGATGTCATCACCTTCCTCACCAACAATAGCGATGGGGGATCCGACAGATACACCCTTAGAACCGTCGGGTGACTTCGGGAGGGAGTGAGATATGCTCTCGCACGCCCTGGTGAGTGCTTACAATAATTTTTGCGAGAATACCATCCTCCGGCGCCTCCACATCGATGGTAGCCTTGTCCGTTTCCTGGTACAAAATTTGAGACATGACCCGGAAAGAGCAAAAAATAGGATGCGCACAATTTCGAGAAGAACATCCCCGACGGAATACTTTTGGCCCTCCTTGACCTTCCATTGAGCGATGCCACCTTCGGTCATGGTAGGACTCATCGCTGGCATAGTAAACTTGGACAACGCATTTCTGCGCGCCGACGCGTGTATCTCTAGAGCAAATGGGTAAGGCGTCCGGAGCATTGCCTGGTGAGGAGGGTGACGCACGCCTAGAGAGAATACGGGCGAGTTGGGAGGCCATGAGAGGGACCGATGAGTTGCAGGTCAAGGATGATTTGTCCCGACGACGGGTCGGCAGACATCGGTCTACGCCACGGCAGCCAAATACTGACAAACATTCTCCTCCGTCCTCCGCCTCCACCATGGATGTTGACCTCAAACTACCAGGGCAACCGATACAGATCCCGCGTGGTCCTGCACCTCAGCTATCTAACGGAGTGTACTCTCGTGATGGTCAAGTAAGGGCTAGTCTGGTCGGACTCCCCGTTTATCAGGCTTCTGTCCGTGTTCAGTCTCCTCGACCGACCCTCGGAAAATTGAACACCTGCTGGAATACTAGACGCTATCTATAAGGCGTGTCCGACCGCATCCGCCTACTCCAAACTCAATCGTGCTCGGGACTGTGACGCGTTTGTCGCCGATGCAGGCGACGGTGTCTATCACCGTTGTGGATGGGATTCCTCTCCCACCTGGCGAAGAGTTTACAGGCGTCATCCGGGTGCAGGATGTGCGTGCAACAGATAAGGACAGGGTGAAGATCGGTGACTGTTTTCGGGGTGGGGACGTCATTAAAGGTCTCGTGGTACGCACGCGAGCACATTACCCGCAGGCATTCATTGATGGCTCGATTAGATTTCATTGGGCGATGCCCAGAGCTATTACATTACCACTGCTCGGAACGACCTTGGTGTGATATTTGCCACAAGTGAAGCGGGTGAGTAGTTCTTTGTGCGATTTTCTTTCTCCCTCTCGATCTTTGTTGACGGATGGGTCTTTCAGGATCCACAATGCAACCCGCCTCATGGCAAGAGATGCGGTGTCCAAAGACAGGCAAGATAGAGAAACGGAAATGCGCAAAACCAGAGGGACTGTAGAATTATTTCTGCCTGTATTTTTTCACCAATGTCGAGAGATGGCTGTAAAAGGAAATAAACGCGTTATCCGTCCAACTTGCTCCCTTCAGTCGTCCCCTTCCATCGCACCCCTCCCCCCGACCGCTCCCCCCGCCCTCCCCTCTCCGGAGCGTCCGTCGCTGTCGTAGTAGCGACGATGACCGCCGTCCTCTCTCCCACCAACGCTTTCCGCCGCGAACTTCTTTCGCAGGATGATAGCCTGTGCGTCAATCACCACCGACCGCTTTGTTCAACCTTCCGCTCATACTTTTCTGCCCTCTAGGTATCCTTCGTCCGCGGCAGAATGGAGAGCAAAGTACCAGGAGGTTGCCGACATGCTGGCCGAAACACGAGCTGAGCTCGATGAGTTCCAACAGTCCAGCAAGGAGCTTGAGGAGGAGTTGGAAGCAGAATTGGTACGCACGGAAAAGGCCCAAAAGGACCTTTTGGTGAAGGCTTCCAAGGCTGAAAGCGAGAGGGATGAGTGGAAGGTCCGTCATTATGTCTGCTGTTCGCTGTCGACACCCACACCCAGCTCACATGAGCACCCACACACAGGCCAAGTTCATGTCTCTTCAAACACAACATAACACGACTGTCGCATCTCTTCAGCGTGCGCTAGATCAACTACGTCAGGAACACCAGAAGGTCAAGATACAACTACGTGAGCTCGAGCTGGGTAACGACGATCTGGAACGGAACGAGCGGGCCATAGCATCAAGCTTGCAGGATACCGAGGCCAAATATTCACGCGTATTAGAGGAGAAGATCCTACTCGAACATGAATTGCTGGACAAGGCGAACGTCGAGACAGAATCCCAACGCCTGCGGGACGAACTACGAGGTATGCCGTTCACGTGGTGGGCCTTCGATTCCTTGTCACTGATCCCGCTTGCCCTAGACGCGAACGAAGAGATAGCGATTCTCAAAGAGAAGCTGTCACAGAGAAACTCCCGCTTTTCCGTTGACAGTGCCGAAGAATCCCTCAAGCCCGCTTCGACCCCGTCTACCTCCACTCATCCCTCCGATGAAGATTTGCTGCGAACTGCGCCTCCCCCCGGTCTCAAATTCTCCGATTTTGTCCCCGAAGCTACCTCGACACCGACAAGACCCCGACCGATCTCCCTCAACTCCACTCACAGTTCCTTTTTACAACGCACTCCCCGCTCTCACCTGTCCACTCCCCCGGGTGCCCTCTCCAGCGCTCTCGCGCGATCTGCCACTGTACCCGGTCTCTCTCCCACACCCAAGAGGCTAAAACCCCCCACGCCTCGCCCGATCAGCACCCGCAATGTTTCCGTGGCTAGCACAACCTCCACCAACAGCGCTGCCACTACGACCTCAAGAAGCAAGGGTGTGCAGATGGTTTCTGAGATGAGGGCCAAGGTTAAGAACCTGGAACAACGCATTCACACTCGCGTCCCAAGACTTAGAATGGGGAGCATGAGCAAGGTCACCGCTCCAGCGATGGTCCAGAGCGACACCATGACCAACATCTCCGGTTCTTCCGCCGGTTGTTCAGAAGATCTGGAGAGCACAGTTGTGGCGAGGAGGTCTGCAGGATCGTCTGAACACAAGAAGCCCGCTGGTGATTCTGGCTGGGTTTTGATAATGGAAGACTCCCCGATGAAGGACACTATGAAAGAAGCCAGGTCATCGAGGGAGTCTAGAAGAGATTCAAATCCGTTCTCGACAAATTATCGAGTCCCACCCTCCTCTTACAACGCCAATACCTCCCCAACATCAATAGCCAGCACTCGCAGCTCCAGTGCACTCAGCCAGAGCGCCATGCCTTCAGGTATCCGTCGGCCACAGTCACGTCCCTCGTCAGATGGAAGAACGAGTACGTCGACTGTTAGTTCGATCCCGACTTCCGTTTCCCGTCCCTCAACGCCTACTTTCCTCCCGGTTGCTTCCGCACACCTATATAATTCAACAAATGGCGGGAAACGCTCCGTGGGACCTTCCCCTGCACCGCAAATCTCAGGACTGCTCCCGAAGCGAGGTTTTGTAGGATCGACATCGTCAACGAACTCTCCGTCGCCCTCGACGTTGCCACCCTCGCAGCTGCTGAAGTTCAAGCCTAAATCGAAACTCCCGAGCTTGAACCCTCTTGGACAGAGTAGGATGGGAAAGCCAACCGGTAGAAGGAGCACTGGGCCGGAGTCGCTAAACGTTGAGGCATTGACGGCACTTGACATGGGCCGTTCACGTTCTGGAAGTACCAGCGCTGCCTACTCGAAGAACAAGAATCCTATGTAACACAGTCTGAGGTACTCTCAGTCGTCCGAACAGGGACATCTACTGAAAAGGCTCTCCGAAGGGCGTCGCTGAACGTTCCTGTGTCTTTTTTTTTCCGTCGAAAAGGGCATGGGTGCGATCCGTCGTTTCTCAGCGGGTCTTCAATCCATTCTCTATTCCGATAAGGCACATGCTTCCACCTCGCAACCGATCTGGTTAGTTTTCACTTATCGTCTACGTGATTCACCCGCCCTCCTTCCCCGAGACCCCGCGGAAACTGAACTGATCGGCTAACTCTAACTTTTCTTTCACAGAAAGGGCTTTTCTTGGCGCATATCTCGTTCATATCTGCAATCACATCCATTCCCCCCACCTATCGTATACGGATCGCGTTTGCTTTCTACGCTGGTAACTTCCACCGCAACAGCCGTCTATCTCCCCCTCCACCAGGACCCTTTACTCATCGATCCCGCCTTTCCCTCAAGGATCCCTCTACCCCTCCTCCCGAATCGCGGGTGCAAAAAATGCAAATAGGTATGGATTCTCTCAGGCGGTTCGCGCGTGTGGTGTGTGTCGGTATACATAAACCCCACGTTCCCTGTTCCCCTCCTTCGTCCGCAAGTGTCGATAACTGCTATTAATTATTGTAGTTATATTGAACTTTCACCCCCTTCCTTTTTTTTACCCGTTTGTAATGTTATAATGACTCTTGA
>Ga0307517_10006042_pt1 | contig 18036 bp, 12 predicted proteins | sample 23_EM_MG_FD_194515 | JGI IMG/M metagenome (GOLD analysis project Ga0307517, IMG submission 194515) | Populus trichocarpa ectomycorrhiza microbial communities from riparian zone in the Pacific Northwest, United States - 23_EM | ecosystem: Host-associated > Plants > Roots > Unclassified | place... | reverse complement strand
AGACATATATATATATATATATATATATTAGCAAGCGCTTTTTTCATAGCCCTTTACAATTTTTTTATTTTATTTTATGTTGCTGCTACATTTCTTATTTTAATAAATATTGTTTAATTTTTTTTCATAAAATTTTATGATATTGTTTTTTTATAACATTAGCTGACATTCTAATTTTGCAGGCTTCCATAGTTGTTTTGCCTTGCGATAATTCTTTTTAACCACCGGAAAAAAATCTTGTTGGTACAAAAAATTCTTTGCTAATGACTATATATTATATTTCTATCCAGACTATTAGAACCGGATATAACCGTAGATAAGAACATGAAGTCCGATCTTATACATATTTTTGGTTGCAAGTTGTAAACCGTAAGTATCATCGACCAAGAAAAATAGGGTACAACGAATGGATTGAATCTATTTGCATATAACCCAAGATATATATTTCGTGGTTCCATTGAAAACTAATTATGCACCCTATTAGACTTCTTCTAGGCTTAACCACTGAAAAGGTGTACCATAATTCCATCCACTACATCATGTGAATAATGTCATGTCACATGCTCAAAATTATTGGAGATATGAATAACCTTTGTAGTTTAAGAGTGATTGAGAAATATTTTATTTTTATTTGTACGACAATAGTGCTTTCCCTACCAATTTTGGGTTATACCAAGCATGCATGCCCACAAGTTCTACACTCAGTAAAATTTGTATTTTCACGGTAGTACAACATGCAAAAGTTTGGACACATGTTAATTTTCTGGTATCCTACACCAAGAGGTTTCATTATAGATTTAGCAACATAAAAGTTCTCTTTCAACCTATTTTCTTTAGGTAAAATGATTCTCTTCCATTCGATGATTATGTTATAACTGGCCTTCACAGTCCATGATCTGATTTGATGGTGAACACCTATGCAACGACCGATAATTTATTGTGATTTATGTACCCATCCTATAATGGTTCATCAAAATATTTTAAAAATTAAAAAAAATCTAGTTGCATTTATATTTGGTTCTTCATCTACAATTGAACATTCACTTGCATAAACTTGATTCATTCTCATTGCATTCATCACCATACTCCTATAAGGATTATTATTATCATCTACAACTTCATGCACGTTGCTAGAACTAGAAGTTGAACCAATCATTCTTTCTACCATGGTCTTGTAAGAAATATGGGGTTATCCGTGTGCAAACCAACCCAAGTAGTTTCCCAAAAACTCTTTTTATAAAAGATGTATAGTAACATATGAATTAAGAAATTTTTTTATCTTTACCTATTACATGGATATCTAATAACATCTCCACTAATATTTTTCAAACTAAATAGTGCATAATTAATAAAACCATCAATCCCATTACAATAATCTATCATTCGTAACTTTTCAGGTGAAACTTGATTCCAAGAACAATAATCCATTATTTATATGAAATCCATATAAAATATTATAGACAATATATATTAATTAATTATATAAACTAAATAAATTATTGACACCCAACTAATTAGCTATCCTTACTTAAATTCAAATTTATTCAATCTTCGGTAACTATCAATTTAATGCCTCATTTTATATATGGCAACCTGTTAGTATATCTTTCCACTTCTTAGCTGTTCTTATTTTAAATATATATGCCTTAGTTCTTCTGCAATGCACACTTTTGAAAATAAAATAAAACTCTTTACTAATCAGCATTGTCCATCAATTTTGCGCAGTATTAAATTTTATTTGGAGAACACACACCTTAATTCATTCACTTATTTTGGCCTTTCGAGTGGTTTTTGGGCAAAAGACCACTAATTAAAGGAAAGGTTTACTAAGAAAAAACCTCGGCCCTGTCTTGTTTTGCTCTTGTTTAAGCGAGGCTCGTTGTTTTCCATGTTGTCTTTTCTTGCATTTTTTACTTTTTTTTTCTGTATATTTGACTATCTCAAGTTGCTACAACAACTTGAAAATTATAAAACAATATAAAAATAATAATCTTTCCAACCTGTTAACCAATTCTCAATTGGGTTTCCAATTTTTTTTTCAATTGTGTACTCATTATATAAGAAATTATCAATCAAGTCCCTCATTCAAATTGCTAACACATTATATGCAATAAAATGATGCTACTTTTTTAAAAACATGAACATTCTTTTTGTCAGGACTTTACAATGAATTTAGATGGAAGGACCCCATTGAGGAATCATGGATACATTGAGGACCCAATTGAGAAAATGGCTACCTCATGTTTTTTTATTACTCTAATTCAAGTAACTTGGACCCAAACGCAAAACAAGAACATGTGCTTCTTCCTGCACATTTCGAGTAATTTCATAACTTCCGTAAATTATACTACAACTTGTATCAATTCTTCAAAGCCTATCTAGTCAACGAAAACTGATTTTTCATGCATTATCTCTCGTCAATAACCAGTGAACATGCTCAATTCCGGGGACTCAGTCCAGCTGCCTGTATCTAAATACAAGAAGTTGACATAGGTAGCGTACACTACAGATTTCCAAGCATTTTGCTTTATCCATATTGCGTTCCATTTGACTCTGAAGCCCTCCTGTATTCCACTCAGGCTTGCTCTATATAATCACTTGTGAAGGAGCTTATAAGCAGAAAATATAAGAGAACACACAGATATGTCTCGGTTTTCATCTTCAATATCTCGTTCCTTCAAGATTTTCTTCTTTTTCTTCAATTTTTCCTTCTTAGCCTATGCCACTGTCCCCTCCTCCAAGACTTTCAAATACATCAATCAAGGTGAATTTGGGGAATATAGTGTTGAATACTTGGCAGATTACCGTGTCTTGCCCCTTTCTACATTTCCCTTTCAACTTTGCTTCTACAACACCACCCCAAATGCTTACACCCTCGGACTACGCATGGGCCATCGTCGGTCTGAGTCCATAATGCGCTGGGTCTGGGACGCCAATCGTGGTAAGCCAGTTCATGAAAATGCAACCCTAAGCTTCAAACGAGACGGGAACCTAATCCTAACTGATTTTGATGGCACTATAGCATGGCAAACTGGCACCGCAAACAAGGGTGTGGTGGGTCTCAACTTGCTTCCAGATGGTAATTTGGTTTTGTATGATCAAAGGGGTAAATTTATTTGGCAGAGTTTTGATCACCCAACAGACACACTACTGGTAGGTCAAAACTTGCGTTCCAGTGGCCCAAATAGGCTTGTTAGTCGCGTCTCTAACATGGATGGCTCACTAGGGCCTTACAGCTTTGTAATGGAGCAACGGTATTGGGCCTTGTACTATAAGGTTAAAAATTCACCAAAACCTTTGCTTTATTACAAGTCCGATGAGTTTGGTAATGGCCAAGGTTCATTGGCACATCTCAATTTTTACTGCAAACCCGAGTACGAACAAGCCTATGCTTTTGAGGTAGGATTTACTTACGACATGAACAACTCTCCTAGCTCTGGCACTTACATTCTGACTAGGCCAAAATACAATAGCACATACTCAATGCTCCGTTTGGAATCTGATGGTAACTTGAAAATTTATACTTACAATGAAAATGTGGATTGGGGAGCTTGGGACTTGACATTCAAGCTCTTTGATAGAGATAGTGATCTCGAAATTAGTGAGTGCAAGTTACCACAAAGGTGTGGTTCACTAGGAGTTTGTGAGGACAACCAATGTGTGGCTTGCCCTAGGCCGCAAGGATTTTTGGGGTGGAGCAAGAGCTGCGCACCACCAGTGCTGCCACCGTGCAAAGGCGGAGCCAACGTGGATTACTACAAAGTCGTGGGTGTTGAGCATTTCTTGAACGGGTATAATGAAGGAGAGGGCCCCATGAAGTTGGTTGATTGCAGGAACAAGTGCAACAATGATTGTGGGTGCTTGGGATTTTTCTACAAAGAGGAGTCTTCCAAGTGTTTGTTGGCTCCTGTGCTTGGCACTCTGGTCGGTGTTTCCAGTCCGTCCCATGTTGGCTTTATCAAAATGTCCAAATAGATCTATTAAATCTAAGATTTGTTGAATTATTGTGATGAAATTAAAATAAAGGCAAAAGATGCATGAAAGGATTTGATAGGCAGCGTGATTGTATTATGGTTTTTGTGAATTATATGTGGATATGGCGGAAAATATATCATAGATCTAATCAAATTATAACATTATTAGCAAATGTGCTTTCTATATAACCTTTAATGATTTTTTTCTACATAAATTTTATTTAGTTGCATTTATTGAATATACTTATTTTTATTATTATGTAATTAAATAAAAAATATATGCTAAAAACATTATTCAACCTAAACCAAGTTCATCACCCTACTCGTGAGTTTCATGTTAACTTTGGTTAATCTGGTGGATCCAAAATATTATTATCTAAATATTAAAAAAAGAGAAGATAAATTGGTGTCATCTTAAAATATATATTTTTTTAAAGTCAAACCATGTTTTGAATAAACTGATCAAGTTGTGTTTGAACCTGCTAAGTCAACCGAATTGTATAACATCAAGTTTTAATTGAAATTTATTCAAATGAATTAATCAAAGATTTATTTGGGACATTATTTAATAAACTATCCTTCAATTTTTACTAAACTAATTAAGAAGCCAAGTCAGAAGTTATAATATCAAATTACTTTGTTCAAATTGAAATTGAAATATTACTTTTTTTTTTAAATAATAACATATAATTAAATAAAAATTGATTAGTTTAACGTGACTAGAGATTTTATTTGCATTTATCTCTTTAACTTTTTAATTTAATATTTAATTATAATTAATAATTTTATTTATTTATTAATGTATATAATTATTGATTAATTTTATTAAATATACATGTTAAATCTTGCAATCAAATTCTTCTTGGTTTTAAAAAACTTGCATATATTTATTCACGTCAAAAACAATTTTCTATCCGATCCGATCGGCGCTTCGCTAGGTAAGTTATCTGGTGAAAAGCTACTCTAAACTCTAAAGGAAGAAGAAACGACAGGTTTGCCATTCCTAATTATTTGTTGACAGCTCCCCCCATTTACCTTTTGACAGATGAATTTGCTTATCAATCATTTGGTATTCTGTAATCCTTAATTTCTCCTACCCCTCACGCCCTTCAACATTCAAAGTTCTTAAGCTCAATGGGCCCATAGAGCTCTTCAACCCAACGACGATCATCTTTACATAGCTTTAAAATGATGTAATCCACAAGCCTATAAATAAAATGTTCATCAACATGTTTTGCCCAATAAGCCACACGACAGAATGCTAAGTGCCAAATATTACCCTAATTCGGATCAACTTGGTTGAAGACTAGATAATTTCTGGCAATGGACTGCCCTTGAAGTATAATTACATCCAAAGCTTCTTATAGGAATTGATTATGTTTGATTTGTACATATAAATGCTAGATTCGGGGGTGTTTGAGAGTGTAGTAGCTGTTGCTTTTCAAAATGTTTTTTGCTCAAAAATGTATTGAAATAATATATATTTTTTATTTTTTAAGAAATTATTTTTGATATCAATACGTCAAAATGATCTGAAAACATCAAAAAATATTAATTTGAAACAAAAAAAAATATTTAAATTTTTTTATAAGCGCTTTTGAAATTCAAAAAACAAATAGATTTTTTAATATAAAACCATTTATATAACGAAGAATATATAAAACCAATACATTAGTCTTTATTTTTCTAGTTTAGGTGTATGGTAGGTAAGAGTAATATAAAACCATTTATATATTCCCATTATTTTTGAATTACAATGGTTTTTAGATATGAGATTAGAATTTTATGATTACAACTATTATTTAATTATATTATAAAATCTCAACAAAAAATATTAATAAATTTATGTAAGCTTCAATTCTAAAAATTTGTACTTAAACAAATTATATTGTATAGTAATATAAAATTATTCATAAAGCTTCACCAAACATGTTGAATTTTGTCATTGAAATAGTTTGTTAATGATATGATTGTTTAATTATTTAAAAACAAATGCTATTCTTACAATAATGTCTCATAATGTCAACATCATTTTAAATTCAATTCGTGTTTTTCTTTAGTTTAATATCTTAGAAAAACAAAGTATGTTTGGCCACCATAGTACAATTCCAGCACTGAAAAGTATTAAAACTTAGAGAGATTGGTCCGGTGATTAAAGAGGTATGCTTCATCTCTTAAGTTCTTGAATTTGGATTTTAAAGTTAGCTTGTAGAGAATAATTAAATGAACCAAACTACGAAAAATATATTTATAAAATCACCTAGGCAAAACTCGTGCCTCTAGCTCCGGCGGTGGAAATGGTTTTTAGTATAGTTTTGAAACCCGGCTCGGCCTGGTGAGTCGATCCGGGGCTGGAACCGAGCCGGGTTGAAGAAAAAATAGAGGAAGAAAAAACCCGGTGTGACCCGGTTGACCGGCGGGTTGATCCAGTTACCCGGTCAAAAACCCTGTTGCAACCCGTTGATTTTTATTTTTTTTTTACTAAAATGACGTCGTTTTGATTTTAAAAAATTAGAATTGACCCGGGCGACCCGGTCACCCGGTCAAAACCTAATGACTCGATCAAAACCCGGAACCCGGGTCTTGGACAGAGCTGGCTGCCGAGCCGGGTCTGAAAACTATGGTTTTTAGTTTGGGAAAAATCTCAATTATGAATCAAATAAAACAACATCATTTACTCTTGTATTTTAATCTTTTTTGACGTACATAATATTTTGTTTAAATTAATTCTTATAACTTCAATGAAAATTAATTTTTCTTAAATAGTTTTAAAAACACACTCGAACATCATTATTTACTTTGCAAGCAAGCGTTGGGGGAGGGTTAGAAAAGAATGAACAAGAAAAAAAAGGTATTGGAGGATCCTTGACTAGAAAGTGTAGTGAAAGACAATTGGAGGGGGCCGGAAACGGAGAATTGCTGCCTTGCTGGTCTTCCTGTCAAGGAAATTAAGAACAGTACTGCGAAAAAAAGGTTGCTGCGCATTATTATTTATTGACGGAGAATGGCTAGTCATAAAGTGATTGAGTTTCAGTGCATAACTAATAATTTTCCTTCTAACTTTTTCTTTGAATGAGTAAACGCTGCAAATTGCCTTTGGCTCCTCATTTATTTGAGTGAAAATCGATCTAACCCATTAATTTATTCCAACCAATTCACTGCCCAATGCCTTGGATTTTCCTAGGTAGAAACTGTCCCATCCATTAATTAGTTTAATTTCTTTTTTGGTTTTAATTTTTTAATTGTTTTTTATCCTCAATTTTCTTGATGCTGTTTTCACGGGTTTTTTCCCCTTTTTTTCTTTGAGGAATCTATGAGGAGATGTGCATCCTCTAATTTTTCCACCGTTCCCACTTGTGGACAATGAGCGAGGCAGATGATTATTACGTTTTTTCTGTGAACAAGTATATAAAGAAAAAAAAAAACCCAAGAATATATGTCTATATAATATACTTTTTTCAATTATATTCTCGCATGGAAAATCAATCAAATGATAATCTTTAATTTACTTGTGTTTTTGAATATGTGTTTCTGATAAATCTTTTTCATCAGAATTAATATTCATATATATGAATTGTAGTGATAACTTTTAGTTAAATTGATTTAAATAATCTTTCAAGAGTATATTAAAAAAAATCGAATTTATAAATGCGCATATAACATTATTTTTGAGTTAGTGAATACATTTAGAAGAAAAATTACAAATCATTTGAGTAGTGTAGTAATAGCTATCAATCTTGTATGGAATAAATAAATAATTGAAGAGTATTATATAAAGTTGAGAATGAGTCACAAGCCACAAAGTCTAAAAAAGCAAAAAGAAAAAGAAAATTGAGAAGCAAAATTGAATAAAAGAATAAAATAAAAAAACCAGAATATAAATTAAGTAATAATAATAAAAATATTAAATTCTGAAAGCATTAAAATTATTTAAACTTTTATGGGTTATGAAGCCTAAAAAAAATCAACTAAGAGCTCACTACCACTACCAGAAAATAGCAAAACACCAACGAAATATTCCATTATTATTTAAAGCCTAATAATATTGGAATTACAATTATCAATGGAATCACGAGCATAAATATGTCGTCGAAAAATATATCGTTGGTGATTTCTATTTTGTCAATTATTCCCTTGGAAATATAATCATTGATGAATTTATAGATAAAATTATCACTCCAAACAAAAATATTTACTATCAATAATTATGTCAATAAATCCATTGATGATTTTGGCATATTACTAATGGTATAAACCGATGGTATTAATCAATAAGTGATTATATGTATATTATCGATGAAATTAATTCATCGAAAAATTACATCTAATAATGGCAAGTACTGTAAATTTTTTCTAATTCTCTGGAACTCTTCGAGGGACTATGTCCGTTAGTAATTCTATTGGTATTTCATATTCTGTCGATAATCCCGTCGGTATTATATGTAATTATGTTAAAAAATAAAACAAAAAATAAAATTAAAAAAATAGAAGAATTAAATTTAAATAAAAAAGCAAATTTAAACAGAATTAAATTAAAATACAAAAGAAAATTTTTATTATTAATTTTAAAAATATTATTAAATGCAATTTATTTATCTAGTGGACAAGAGCTGGAGGAGGAGATGGAGGCGGATCTTCACTGGAACTAGGAAAGCGATGAGGTGGAGTACAGGTACCAGTGAGAGTTGTCAACCATTGCTCGAGGACATTCATTTTATCTCTTAGTTTGGTCGTTTCAGATTGAACCACATGTATGACTAATGATTACTGGCTTGATCTGGATTGTGGGGTTCCAATAATCGACACACTATAACCCACCCGTATATCCTCAGTCGTGGTGATACAAACCAAGTCAAGTCCGGATTTGGCCTTAAAATATATGCTGACTAGTTTTGTGAGATTGAACATATCTCCCAAACCATACATCGGAACGAGTTGAAATTTTATAGGGAGATACTAAACACATGAAACTATATTTTGGTAGTTTTTCAAATCAAATGGATTTCGAGAACATATTATCTTAGAGTGTTGAAGTTACTAGACAAATCTTGTCAAATTTATCTGACTACAACTTTTGTACTGTTTGTGACATATCTGAAGCTACAAATGGAATTTTACTGCGATTCAATTTGGACTAGAAACTAAATATATCAAGCTTTCCAACCATATATAGGAGGCCTAATAATTCATTTAAATGAGAGAGAATGATGTGTTTAAAGTTATGACTAAAAATCAGCCAAGAATGGGCGAAAATTGGAGATTTGGGCTAATGGAGGAATTTTAGCATGAAGACTTTGTTTTTATTATTCTATTCTATTTATTTATTTAATGTTAAATAATTTTTTTTTAATTTGGATTTTTTCTGGCCCATTAGACATTGTTTAGGGGTTTATTTCATTATTGGACTTATGTTAGTTGATTATTAGTTTAGACTCGTTAGCTTACAACCCAAAAAGAGTCCATCAGGGTTAGTTAGAGAAGACTACATTATGTATTTTTAAGCTGTAAATTTCAGCAACAAGTTGGAGAATAAACGTGAATTTTTCTTTTGTTTGTTTATGGCAAAACAATATTTCTTCATAGGGATAAAGATCATACACTGACTTATTAAAAATTAACTAGCTTCGTGACACCATTCACATACTTAGGGCTCTTAAATATAAGGTTATTTATGGGTCCAGGTTTTTTTCCAATACCTTCAGTTTTTTAGGTTTAAGGTTACCTATGGGTCAATGTTCTATCAAACCTAATTTTTGGCTTTTTAGGTTGTTATCTACTTCGTTAGGAGTTGCTTTACTATGTGATCAAGAGATCCATATCTGTTGGGATTAGAGCTAGGCTCTAATAATCAAGTTATATCATTTATTTTCTTATTGTTAGTTTCAGCTTCCATAGCTTTAGTTGTCTTTGATTCAGTTTTCAATTATTTCGTGTCAATAGTTTAGTAGTTTGTGTCTAGGTTTTTTTTTTTAAAAAAGGAGTTATTTTAGTTTGTTACTGTTTTAGAATATATCAGTAGCATAAAGAAGTAAAAAAGAAAAAATAAAAAAAGAACGTCCAAAAGTTATTTTTGTCGAATCTACCATAGCACATAAATAATGGAGGATTTGGACCAAACCAATTCATAAAATTCTCAAATTTTATATATGAGTTCTAGGAGTTATAATTACAAATCATATAAAAGTTGAGCTCATTTGGAGATTGTTTGCTATAGTAACCAAGGTCTAGATTAAAAATTATCATAATAAGTTAGATTCGTGTCAGAAGGGGATTTTCGGTCAAATAAATTCGGAAAATTCTTAAATTTTATATGATCAGTTTTAAGTTTCTAATAGCAAGGAATGTAAAATTTGAGATGATTTGGAGTTTTTTTTCTATAGGAACTAAATTCAGGATTGAAACTTGTCGTAACGGGTCTAATTCACGTCAATAATTCAAACTTGTTTTTCTGTTGTTATTTTTCAATTATGATAGTATAATAACATCATGATTGATATATTTAGGTGTCATTTATTTATTTTTATTTATATAACCTTTGCATCTTTTTTCTTTCACGTTTTCAAAAACATCTATTTTTCGTACAAATTTGTTTGTTAATCGTGAAATTGTAATTGTAGTTTTGTCTTTCCTTGTTTTTATATTTTTCTTGCTTATTGTGTCATTTTCATGTATTTGAATATGAAAATGGGTGAGGAATAAGGTGTAGCGAGCATATTTGAGTGAAAAACCTATATTTGAGTAAAACACGAGAAGAGTGCAAAAACTTGAGAAAGTAGGCGAGGAATATATATTTCTTGTCAACTAACCAATTTTAAAATTCAAAAATATTGGAGGCAAGCAACAATATTGCACCATAGAGAGGATACAATGAAACTATAACTCAGTTATACATTATGAATCAGCGGATGGATCAGATGGCCACTGAATTTGAAGATAAGTTGGAGAGGCAACATATTAATGATCATGGTATGGTTCAAATTAATCTTGAGTGAAAATAATTTAATGTTATGAGGGCTGTTAGGCGAGTTAATACTAAATGATATAGCTCATATTATAGAGTTACCCTCATTATGTGGAGTTGAAGGAGATGGTGCATATGGCCATGAAGGTAGAGAAACAATTTAAACGGAAGGGTACCATTGACAAAGCCAACCATTAGGCCCTTCAAAGCCTTTGAAACCTAATTGAAAGGCTAACACTAGGGGTGGGCCGTCACAACAGACTGAGAAGAGCAAGGTTGAATACCCTAGAGAGGAGAAAAACACCCTGACCATTGTTAAAGGTAACAATGTTACTCCTATTTCTCGTAATCATGACATTAAATGCTTTCATTGTCAAGGTTTTGGTCATGTTGCTTCACAATATCCAAATAAAAGAGTCATGATTATAAAAGCTAATAATGAGTTTGAGACCGATATGGAGTATGAAGAGGAGAAAATACCACCATTGAAGGATAATGATGATGTTTATGTTGAGTATCCAGTTGAGGAAAAAACACTTATGGTGAGGAGAGCACTAAATATGCATGTCAATGTGGTTGATTCGAAAGGTTATAGGGAGAACATATTCCAAACGAGATACCATGTTTATAATAAGGTATGTAGCTTAATTATAGATGGTGGTAGTTGCACTAATATAACTAGTGCTAAATTAATGAGAAAGTTGAACTTGCACACTACCAAACATCTCATTCCTTATAAATTATAGTGGTTGAATAATGGTGGTGAAGTGAAAGTGAATAAGCAGGTTTTGATTGTTTTTTCTATTGGTAAATATTGTGATGAGATGTTATATGATGTTGTGTCAATACAAGCTAGTCACTTGTTGCTTGGTACACCATGACAGTATGATAGAAGAGTAATGCATGATGGAGTGACAAATAAGTATTCCTTTGAGATGAATGAAAGACCTATAACTCTTGAATTTTTGACACCTAAGCAAATATATGAGGAGCAACTGAAATTGAAGAAGAAGAAGATAGTTGAAAATAATTGCTTGTATATCAGGGGACCTTCTTTGCTAACAAGGTTCTTCTTGGTTTTGATGATGATGCTATTATTTGGCCTGGTACTGATTTATTAACCTTAGAAGATGTTTTCTATGATACAAACTCGAGGTTAAATCTTTTTAAAGAAGAGGATGATGATACGACTCAAGTCAGGTTTAAATTTAGCCTCAAAATGTCTATTGACCAATTTTGCGAGATCGAGCATATCTCTCAAACTATAAATCAGAACGAGCTAAAACTTTATAGGAATATACTAGACACATGGAAATACATTTTGATAATGTTTTAGGACAAATGGAGTTTAAGAATATATTATTTCAAATGGTCAAAATTACTAAACAAATCTGCCAGACTAGACCTTTATTTACTGTCTGGGACATATCTGGAGCTACAAGTGGAATTTCTATATGATTCATATTGGGCTGGAAACTAGACATCTCAAGCTTTCCAACCATATATGGGAAAACTAATATCGCAAACAATTAGAGATTCATGCTATATGGAGGAATTTTAGCATGAAAACTTTGTTTTTATTATTCTATTCTATTCTATTTATTTATTTTTGAGTAATTATTTTTAATTTGGGTTTTTTTCTGGCCAATTAGACATTTTTTAGGAGTTTATTTCATTATTGGACTTATGTTGGTTAATTACTAGTTTATGCCTCTTAGCTTGAAACTCAAAAGGAGTCCATTAGGGTTAGTTAAAGGAGACTTTATTATGTTTTTTCTTAGCAGCAAATTTAAGTAGTAAATTGGAGAATAAACACGTGTTTTTCTTTTGTTTGCTTGTGACAAAACAATCTTTCCTTTTAGGGACAATGATCGTACACTGACTCATCAAAGATTAACCAGCTTTTTGGTGTCATTTGTATACTTAGGGTTATTAGATACAAGTTTATCTCTGGGTCCAAGTCTTTTTCCAATACCTTTGGTTCTTAGATACATGGTTACCTCTAGGTCAAGCATTTATTAAACCTAATTTTTGGCTTTTAAGGTTGTTATCTACTTCATTAGGGGTTGCTTGACCATGTGATCAAGAGGTTCACATCATGTAGTGTTGAAGATATCGTAAACCCATTTTTTACTGGGTCTACTGGTAGATCCAGCCTCCAACCACAAATGTAACTCGAGTTTTTGATAGGTTGAAAGATCATCCCCGTATCTCTCATGCAATCGGGTGTTATATGTTTCTTGAAAAAATAAAAAGTTAGCATATATAAAAAAATAACTTAAAGAAAAGTTCAAATCTAACTTACTATGAAATTTAGAGCTCGGCTATCCACGAGCTGTTGCATGTCTTTTTGTCTATCCTCTTTCTACATGTGAGTTTCAACAAAAAGCTCTATCAATTTTGGATAACGCCCAAACACCGTGGCCTGCAAAATAAAACTATTGTTAGTTATACATTTTCATATAATAAAACAATTAAAAAAGTGATTAGCATATGAAACAAAATCTTACTATCTGTTTTTGCATGTGAAGCGAACATAATGGATCTGCTAGTGTGTGTTGTCATGGAACCATGAATCTCATTGGTCAGATTCTCCGAACTAAATTGTGACTGCCTCAATAAACTCTCCACCATTATATGCTGGAGATAAGCGTGCCAGATACCATTCAAGACATGCGGAGGATTGAAATCCCTCTACACGACCATGCCTTTCTAGCTTGGAAGACCTTTATCTTTTCCATATTTATTTGCTTTTCTATGGGCATCATACCAAAAATCACACAACCTGGTTAATAGGAAAAAATTGAATAAGATAACAAAAATTAAAATTTTAATATGTTTTTTTTTAAATTATCACAATTTGAATTCAATCTTATCTAATGGTACTGTGATTCTCCCACACTCTTCTGGCCACGTCATTGTCAGCCTCCTCTCAATAAATTTTTTCCTTACACGTTAGTTTCATAAAATAATTAGTTTATTGAAATAAAAAAACAAACCAAATTAAATATTAAAAAAATAACTAGTTATGTATATACTAATCTTGAAGATTTTTTGAAACTTGACTCCATTGAAACAAAGCCACTTTTATCGACAATTTCATTGCCGATATTATCGTGCGAGTAGTCTCAATATTTATAAACCTTAATTTCCATTTGTTCATTAAAACTAATTATTCAAAATTTATCCATTATTGTTTATTTTATATCATACGGGAAAGGAAAATAAACTTGATGTGGCCGGGCTTCCACTAAGCAATATACTTCCTAGTGTATACATCCTACTTCGAAGGGACACTCTCTTTATGATTCGCCCTTGCAATCGACGAGCCTGCATCAAGAGAAAGTTCCTGAGGTACCTCGTCATGGTCAGTACCTAGCGGGTCATGCTTATCAGAAATGCTACCAGAAGAACTAGTAGCGCTCCTATCCATTTCTGTCTCCACTAACCTTCTCTTTGTCATCTAAAAAAATTTGATAAAAAGGAATTAATAACATTATCACTATATCCTATTTAAAAAGATTTTGGTAGCACCTACCTTATACGAGAGCGTATCTAAAATTCAATCACTTCTTCTAACTTTTTATAATAATCAACTTCAAACTCATTAGAAGTTGATTCCTTAACATAAACTCCACTATTATAGGTCACATTGACAATACTCTTTAGTATGAAAGATATATTCATTGATGAAATACCTGTCATAACACTTGACATTTCTTTTATGATCTAAACATAGTAAACTCAAATTACCACTAGCATCGCCTCTTATTTGATAAACCTGGTACATGATTACAATAATCAATAGTCAAAGATAAAGGTGCAATAAAATTAAGTATTACGAGAGTTAAGAATTATTAAGTATTGCTTACATATATTTTAAACCATGTGGTAAATTGTTTATCTTGTAATTGAAAAATTTGAGATTCAGTTAGATGTGAGTTTTGGAATAGTAAAAATTAATGATGTTGCCTACAAAGAATTATTTCATCTATCAACTTATATGAGATTATAAGAGCAAATTGTTTAAAAATAGCAATATGTTAATATTGTATTTACTGAATAAAAAGTCTCAATTCATTGCAGTTAAATAGTACATAATTATATGCATGTCTTAATTTTACTTATGTCAAGTATTTTTCCTCTAGTGCATTTTTGATAAAGGTCATAAAGGATGGGAAAATATTGAAAAATTCCAACTCAAAGGTACTTCCCTACTATCATCATGTCTTGGAATGCGATTGATTCTTTTTCTCAAGTGAGGCTTAAAATAGTATAAGATAAATGTTGAAATCTCTTCAATAATATAAGCCTCACATACCAAAGCTTTAATATGTGTTCTTAAGGCCGAACAAGTATCTACATAAAATTAAATAGAAATTGAATGTTTTAATTATAAAAAACAATAGAAATTTACTTATTATGCATATATAATTCCTAATCTCTTGAATGGATACATCCATCTATATTGGACATGACCTCTAAATTTTATCTAAAATGGTAAATGTATGGGTAGATGCTCTATTAAATCAAAAAAGAATGAATAAAATATCATCTCAAGTTTGTAGATTTTCAAGATGATATTCATTTCAAGTTTTTGTATGTGTTGGTTATGCAACTTGTTTGAGTATATATCTCTAAAAAAGTGATTTATCTCCATGAATGCATCCTATATCCTTTTTAACAATAAATCCTTTTAAGCAAATGGAATGAGTATTTGCATAAACATATGACAATCAAAACTCTTCATTCCATATAATCCGTCATCTTTTAAATTCACCAGTCTAGATATATTCGAAGCATATCCATCAAGAAAATATAGACTCTTAAGCTTCACTATTGAAAGGGTGCACCATGACTCCATTCACTATATCATGTGAATGATGTCATGTTATGTGCTTGGTAACCTTTTGAGACATGTATAACCTTTGCAGCTTAGAAGTGATTGGAAAGTATCTTAGTTTTCTATATGCGACAAAAGTCTTTCTCCTTTTAGGTTTATACCGAGTGTGCCCATAGGTTCAGCATTTGGTAAAATCTATATTTTCACGGTAGTACATCATGCATAAATTTGGACACATATCAATATTCTAGTATCCTAGGCCAAAGGATTTCATCATGAATTTAGCAGCAATGAAGTTCTTTTTCAGTTTATTCCTTTCAAGTTAAATGTTTCTTGCCCATTCGACAATTCTATCATAACTGGCCTCAATCAACCCATGATCTAACAAGTAAACACATAAACAAACTACATATACTACATAAAAATACCAAAAATATTAGCATAAGAAAATGGGTTACAACAAAAAAATTGGTAGGTTTGGTTACTTGATGTGACAAATCTTCAAAAAACAATTGAACCAGGACAAGATACTGATAGACTACATGTTAAGGTAGTTGAATTTGTGATGATGAGAGTTAGATTTGTGACAAAATAAGGGGAAGGGTGTTGTTTTCTATAAAAAAAAAAAAGAAGAAAAAGAAGAAGAAATGATGGAGGGAGACAAGTGGGTCATGGGGCAAGTTATAGCTTTAATGATATTACCAACAGATTCCCCGATGAAAATTAGAGACGGTAAATTATGATCAGTAATTTCATTGGAAATGTTGACACATCAGATTTGTTGATGAAATTAACGAGGGAATACTTGATAATTTTTTTTTTGAATTCTATAGGTAATTTTCTTGTTATTCACCGATACTTTTTTTGTTTGTATTTCCATTGGTATTTGATATTTTTTTTAGTAGTGGCTTCATATCTCTCTACTATCCTCTTTTCTTGTTTCCATCTTTTTATTAATTTTTTTCAAAAGAAAATTATTTCTTTCTTTCTTCTCCTTTCTTAATTGATTAGATTTCTCCATATGATTTAACAAAAACTAACCATTGTACAAAAATAACACTGCTAGAGAGTCTCTTAAAAAAATCAGGGGTGAACAATGATAGTGGGATCATACATGACTAATAATTGAAAATTAAAAGTCTTAAATGACCAAAACTAAACAAGAGAGATGAAAGTAAATTCCAATTTTTGAAACTTGAGGGACCATAAATTTATTTTACCCTTTAATTATGTAATATAATTAATTTTTATATTTTTTTGACAAATTATATAACTTTGTATTCATAAGTTAAGTGTGCATATATTTTTTCTTCATATTCCCCTTTACAATAATAAAATAAAATAAAATAAATTGTGATTTAAACCCAAAACATAAAACCTACCAAAATAATATGCTCTCAGAATACTTTGTTTTTTTTTTTTTGAGAGACGAGAGCTTGAGCCAAAGGAAAAACCTAAAAAGTACACAATTCTTCGGGGTAATGAAACACCACAAAAAAGCATCTATAGCATAAACTTCATACAGTCTAAATTAAGGTGCTTCCTGTAGCATAAACTTCATCATTAGCCATCTAATTCTCGGCATTTGTTTTGTTTTATTCATATAAAAGCCTCCCAATCATTCTGTCCCAGTTAATTTGATTTGTATATATAAATGGAATATGTACTTTTATAATGATCAGTAATTAATTAAAAAAAGCCTGAAAGGTGGCCTTTATTACAAGGTCATAATTCAACCCAACCAAGCTAGGACTAGGATGAGAGAGAGAAAGATACGATAGTTTCTCACTGGACATTAAACCAAATTTGTGGAACCTATTTAAATATATGATCTCATCAATGTCGTAGGTTTGTACACCCTTCCCAAAAAAAATGAAGATTTTAAAATGAGTGGATGGGTATCTATCTTATATATTTATCTTTGTTTGATGCTGTAGTATATAATATATTTTAAAAGTATTTTTTTTTGTTTAAAAATGTATTAAAATAATTTTATTTAGATTTATTTATTTTTAATTTTAGCACATTAAAATCATTAAAAAATATTAAAAAAAAATATTAATTTAATATTTTTTCAAGATAAACAAATATTTTTAAAAACATCTAAAAACAAAAATTACTGTCCTCAATTCAAATGTTAGAGACATAATATTTAATTGTATTATGCAATCTGAGAGCAGTAGATCTAAATAAAATTATTGATTTATAAAAGAGAGTTTATTGTGATCGGAATATATAGAAAGTATCTGTCTGATTTT
>Ga0307517_10006041_pt1 | contig 18037 bp, 19 predicted proteins | sample 23_EM_MG_FD_194515 | JGI IMG/M metagenome (GOLD analysis project Ga0307517, IMG submission 194515) | Populus trichocarpa ectomycorrhiza microbial communities from riparian zone in the Pacific Northwest, United States - 23_EM | ecosystem: Host-associated > Plants > Roots > Unclassified | place... | reverse complement strand
AAGAGTTGACATTCTATATGACGTGAATTTTTCTATTTTCGTCTGGGGACTAGCAAACGTACGTGGAGGAATTCTTGACAAAATTTGAAAGGTTTGCTTTGGCGCGGTCATAAGTTTCTTTGGAGGGTGATGCGAAATTAACAGGGAAAGGAATGGTGACGTCTGACTTGCACGAAAACCATATGAGTATTTCGTCTCTCGAAGATAAAAAGAAAGCCCACCAAGCGTCTCTGTTATGTCCTGCCCCCATGGGTCAATTGTCGGCATTAAGTGCGCAAATGCCAACATTCTCTCCATCTCCGCGAGCCTTTCTTCCTCGGTGAGTTCTTCTTGCCGCTTCGGATCCGCTTGTGCAATTTTTTTCACTGAATGCTCTGCAGCAGGGATAGGCTCCGACACTGAATGTGTCTCCATTGCTGGTGACGAAGATTGTTTTGGCAGTTTTTTCGGAGAGGACCTTTTTGGAGTTGCGGGTTTACTGTGTGTGTCATTTCGCGTTCCTTTCGCTGTTACGGGCCCTTTCTTCGTCAAGGCGGCACTCGCGGTAGCATATCTTCGTAACGGAGGAGGCGAAGTGCGTGCGAGGCATGCGGTGACCCTGGACGACGAGGAAATCCCCTGGAAGTTCAATACACCCCCAAAATACGTTCGAGATGTGCTCATAGCCATTGAGACAGCGAACAATCACGAACGGGAGGGTGCTCGAGTTCGCGATGAGAGCAGAAAGTTGAATTGCTTGCATGTGTTTGGCATCGGCAACTCTCGGCCACGCGTCCCGGCAAACATTCGAAATTTCTGGAGTTTTTCTGCTTGTTGCATACTCAGTACTCAACCACAACCATCTTCCGTATTTAACCTCATTCAATACTATGCCTGTAAGTTCAGTCTCTAGGTTTTTATTTCGTTTCATTGACAGCCTCTCTAGCGTCAATCTCGTGGTCGTTCAGCTCCCCGCGCTGCTGCGCCAGCTCAAAGCCGTGGTGCTCACACAGCAACTGCACCGGCTGGTTACTCCTCTCCTGCCCATGCTCCTACACCCGCCGCTGGCGCTGCTGCTGCTGCCCAACCGAAGCAGCCTGGCATGATGGCTCAAATGGCCGCCACCGCTGGATCCGTCGCTGTCGGTTCGACGATTGGTCATGGAATTTCTAGCATGTTGTTTGGCGGAGGTGGAAGTGCCGCTGCACCTGAAGCTCAGGCCCCTCCTGTCCAACAGCAACAATACCAGAGTAACATCAGCTGCGAGGTTCAGGCCAAAGGTACGCTGCAATGATCGACTGGCATGTTATACTCAACTGATCATTATTTGACATAGATTTCACCAAGTGTCTGGAGAAGGCCGACCTTCCGTCTTGCACATGGTACCTTGAGCAACTAAAAGCTGTACGTTTGAATCGCTCCATCATATCGATGATTACTCATTCGTGCTCTCTAGTGCCAAGCTGCTGCCGCTCCTTACTAGATTCTCGGACAGCACATTGATATCCAGGATGGTCGCTACATTATGTACCGTGCTCGGTGTAGACGTTAGGAATAAATGGAATTCACCCCCGCTCCCAAGATGTTGCATAATGCGCTTGTTTGATCTGGGTTTCTTGAATTTCAACATGGGGCCCAACGCATCTCAAGAGGTTTATAACATTGGTTGAAGGACGGAGGCTGAGGGGTAAGTCCACGGTTCCATGTCCTTTAAAAAATAGGTATACTCGAATTTGAACAGAATGCTACAACAAAATCCTGTCCCAATTCTCGACTTTTGCAGCCGGCCTTACTGTTCAGTGGGCATAGCGGTTGAGTCCATCTTATCTTATCTAGTCTATTGGACTTCCCCAAAACTCTAGATCTGCGAGTCAGCGGGTTGTCCGATTATAAGGACCCGGTATTTATGAATCTAAGTCTCTGTTACCATTGCAGTTCCTCCACCCGGAAGTATGAAAACATCTACAATCGGAAAACTACATCACGAGTGCTTGTCTCATCACGCGACGTAACCTACACCAGACTATAGAAACTACTTGCCCCTCAAAAATGAGAATCTGCGAACAGCGGACATCGGGAAGCGAGCATCGGATACCGGAAATTCTGATATTCCTGCGTCACCTGGAACTATATCATGACTGGCTCTGGGGTAATTGCAACCTTTTACGCCCCTTCTCCACTCTCGTCACCTCCGCCAAATTGAATCTTAACATGAATAAAGATGGATTGAATCAAGCTGAACATGAACAGATCTCTACCTCTCTCGAGGTGGAACAAATCGGAGTGAACCTGTTCCGCTCCAAATTTTTATGGGTCCCACTGCGTGCTCGAGGAGTTTACGGAGGGTCAGTCGATTCCCGCGCGTCCCTGTTACATAATACTGACCAGTGGTGTAGACAAATCATCAGCCACGCCTTGGTCTCTGCGACGAACTGCGTAGATTCCAGTTTCGCAATACATGTAGGAGGCCCTATAATCCAGCTCCAAAAATACCAGAACTCATCGAAAATTGTTTCTACCTATGCAGTCATTGCATGTGCGTCTTTTTCGATGAACCACACTGGTTAATCAGCTACTTAAGACAATGGATAGTGCTATTTCTTGCTGAGCAGTTCAGGCTCCACACCCATCGAATACAGTGTCGAACGACTGCGCGACGGGAAGTCTTATGTGACATGTTCAGTCACAGCTTTGCAGAAAGGTAAAAAAATATTTAGCATGCTCTGCTCCTTCCAGAAGCCAGAAATATGGCAACCCAATTTCCAATGGCCTATGCCAGAGGTACCCCCACCGGAGCAGTGTGACGACGAGGAGGTCCGCTACTCGCGGGTGATCGAACACCCTCATTCAAACCGAGATCTTGTCAAGTACTTCAAACAGCGATTGGTTGTAGGTTGATTGAATAACGCGTCCTAGATATGTTTTAAAAGCTTAACCTTCGCGCTCTGCTTTAGGAACGGAAACGCAGCCCCATTGCTATTAAAATGGCAAAGGCGCACCACGTGAACAAGGACGGCACCGTTCGGTACATGTACTGGATGAAGGCGCGTGATATCCCCCACTACGAAGCCCCATACCAAAAGGTCGGCGTTCCTCAGAATCCATCAGGAACTGGTGTTGATGTCTAAGGCAATTAGTATATTTTGGCGTATATATCTGATCTACATTTGTACATTTTTCCCATTCTTGAATCTATTTGCGCTGACGACATCTTCATTCGCTCAGCATTTCCTCGGCCTCGCGTATTCTGGGGATGAAGAGAGGGGGGAAGGGAAAAGATGCCCTCAGCATGACAGTAAGTCAGCTACCGAACAAGATTGTACCAATTCTCAATATTTCCCCCTGCGTAGTCCACCCTCGACCATTCCATCTGGTTTTATGAGTAAGAAACCTGGCTGTACTGGCGCGTAATTTTGGACGTTCTGACTGCCCTCTCTTTTCTATCGCTCAGTAATGATTTCGATGCCGGAGACTGGTTGCTCTATGAAGTACTCTCCATGGGATTCCTTCCTACGTCAAGCTGCTGACACTATTGTATTTTTTAGATGGATTGTCCTCGTGGCGGATCAGGACGCGGGATTGTCCATGGAAGGGTAAATTCACTCTTCGCCTTTCCGGCTCCGAAAGGGTCTCACGCTCCTTGAACATAGATATTTACCCACTGCGGTACGCTTATTGCCGTGTGCTCACAGGAAGGGGTCATCCGCGCGAACGTCAGGGATCCTGCTAAGCCAGACGCACCCTCGAAATTATAACGCGCCAAGTGCCCGCCTAGGCCTATCGATTCGAAGTCCACACTATCGTAATGCTCCTCTTCAGTGCATAGCGACCTGGCGGTGCCTCGTGCTAGTACCACACCACCTGCTCATGAGAGGGAGATTTCCTGGAGAAGAGTAAAGTGCCTGACATTGTTTGACGATAGAAGATGACGTGTGATTCCCGCGGGGACATCCTAACGTCGATGCATGTATGTATCTTGGCTGTGCAATGCAAAACGAATAATGCCCCCATACCCCATACGAGCGTCCGGCATAGATCTCAGAGCCTGTGAATGGACCATGCGGTTTTTCTGCCTTCTTAGGCTTCCTGAGGAACGACAAACCGGCGGCTGATGTATAACGAAACTGCATCAAGGCTCGACCATTCGGGCCCCACTTTTTAGGGTTGGATAATAGTTAGGTAGGGTCGTCAAAACAAGTTCGAAACACCTCAAAGTCTGTTTCTGGAATAAGCTCCAACAGGTGGAGCCGAGTAACATCGGCGGGTTCTATAAACGGACCTCCGCCAAGAGGAGGGAGTTTCCAAATTTGGCTTGCCAAATATGACAATTCTCCAATTTGGGAATGTAAGTTAAATTGGCGCCTTAGGCTAGCTTTCGGTTGGAGGTTAATTTTTCCACTTCCCAAGTCCCTTTCATCAGCCATATCTTAAGGGAAAATAAAAAGATCTCTTTCGCGCCGGAGACTCAGGAATCGGGTTATATACTCTGAGCACTAAATCGAAACTTATTCAAGATGAAGGCGTAGATATATATAATTTACATAGCCCGAAAGCAATACAGTAACAATAATCAAAATAAATGAGCGTAGGGTATAGCAACTATGTACAGTAAATAAAGCACAGGTCAATGTGCAATATAATAAGGAGTGGACAGATTAAATAATGCAAATGAAGGAGAGATAATAAAATAAAATGAAAGAAGTAAAAAAAATGAGAGCGTGCATGAAAGCGAGAATGAGAGTGTGGGGGGATAACTATTATCAATGAAGGAACGTAGTCCATCGTAAGGATGTCAGTCAATTGTCCGTTGTGTTGCGGCTTTCCAAAAAGGCGCATCTAGGGCGAAAGTGTATGGTGGTACATTGTGGGGCATGCGAGAGCATTGTTCGAACATGAAAAGAGCCATTGAAATCGAGAGCAAGTGGGAAATCGTAGGGCGACTAATCGAGGGCCGTCGTGGTGTTAAAAGGGATGCTTGTATTCGAGCATATTTCCAGAACGAATGAGAGAATCGGAACCATGAATAAAATCGGAACATCTATGAAAGGCTCGGTGAGAGGAAGCTAACGAAAGGATTAAAAACACGTACAGTCGTTGACGATCCTTATGATCTTTTTGGCAGTAGGTCCACGACTCGCGTTGCCTTGACCTGGCGTCCTTTTTTGCCAAAGTATCTCTCCGACTCGAAGGACCAGTGTAGGGAGCCGACAATCCAGTTCGCAAGTCCGTCGACATAGATGGCGACTTCGCGGTCGATTTCAGGACCCCATGAAGGTAGGCGACTTCTTTCTTCATTGAAGCGGTCGATGGATTGCTTACACATATTCCCGACAAAGTCCACGGCGGTTTGGAGGTCGACGCCTTCTTGATTCATGACCACGGGAATCATATTATGCGTATCGCCTTTGGATTGTTCGACGTTATAGGAAAAGATGTCCTGGAAACAGGAAAAGGAAAAGGGTTTAAAAGAATTCTCGATAGAGGTTGGGGTGCACTCTACTTACGTTCGACCAAGTCACCAAATCGTTCGCAGCTTCTCCTAGATCGCGAATGGTTGGGTGGTCCATGACTTCATCAGGAATATCAAGGTTATTCGCATCTGAAAATCAAGGATTCAAAATGAGCGATCTGGGAAACTCGAAGCCTAGAATGACTGACATTCAATCAGTGCCCAGCACGGTTTACACCCTGAGGTGTCTCGACGAAGGGCGATGTACGATTCGAGGTCGGGTATTACGCCAGTTGCACGGTCCAAAGCTTGTTGGGTCACGCTCTGGAAGAAGAAATCAAACGTCTCAATGAAACGCTGTTGAGCCCCGGGCGACGCTGTGAGAATGACCCGCTTATAGTAACTTCAGGGCGGATACATCAGTTAAGGTGGACCATGAGGTGAGGAAGAAGAAAGGGACATACTCGCGAGTCATCTTTCCGACCCTTGCAGATGAACGCCAAGTATGAGGGTGGTAGAGAGAGTTGAGAACCTCGTCGGCTGTAGAGCAGGTTCCCCTATTGTCCATATCGTCCGAGAGGTTGTCGAGGTGGAATAGGTACGTCATGAAATCGTTAACCGCTCTGAGTTGAGTGTAGCCGGCGTCGGGATAGCACATCGATGTTAGTAGTCCAGACTTGAGGCCGTGATAGGCGCTACGCTTCTGCCCGAGGAGGTTGTTGTCCTTGAAGAGCCACTTTTTGGTCTCTACGGTGACTTGTTTCCAGTGTCGGCTGGTGCGAAGTTTAAATGTACAGTGGGAAACGAGGTCGGGTAGGACGATCTTCTTCACGCTGAGTGGCCTCGGCGACTGTGTTGGCGTGGTTGAGTGCGACATCCTGTGATGTATAAGTGGGCTCGTAAGAAGGGCCGGAGAGTGTGATGGAGAGAGAGAGAGATGGGGGATGAAGACGCCGGCGAGATGAACGCTTTATAGGAGGGCGGTTGTGTGATCGGTCGGATTCTAATTTGGTAAATCCACAACCTCTTTAGGCTGTCCCGAACATGCCATAAACTTTCCGGGTTCCCCTCGCCGATTCTAACAGAGTTCAATCTTCCTTTTCAAGTCGCCGAGAATTGAAATAAGACCCCCCAGCAGATCGCAGATATGGATCCGGATACACAAAATAGTTGTCAATTGATTTTCTAACCGTACATTCACAGAAGATCCCGTTCCATTTAGTAAAGGAGAAAGTGCATTTTTCGGACCAGATCTCTATGAAAGGCGATAGGGGGCGCACTCGCAAGGGGCTGCATGCTTGGGCGCCTCTCACGACATCCGCAAAAATATCGGCGTTGCGAGAATTAACAGTAGAGTTATTGAGGCGTGTCCTAGACTGTCCTAGAAAGAGATATCCGGTCATTGTACCATGGAAATAATTCCCCCGTGTAATATATGCGTTTCATGACGTTTTCAACGCATTGCTTCCGAGCATTCGGACTCGCTGTGGAAACGGACAACCAAACAATAGAGGGACCTCACTTGAGGTTGTTACTTGTTTGAAAGAGGCCGGCAAGGTAGGCATAATGTCGACCTAAAGCAACTAGTCGACAGAACCGAGGAATGTCATGTTCAAGAGTGGGGGAGACGAGAGAGCGCCGATTGTAATCCATGATGTATTGTTGAATTGCCGCCAATGCCGGCTCCGAAAATCATTGTCCTTCCAAAGTGCCTCCTACGAAATTCGAAACGTTATCGAGGAGCCCCAGGGTGGGAATTATTCCCCTCCTGCGATCACCGGGATGTCCAGTGTCCATAACTCGAGGATTCGGACATTGCCCGATTCCATTCCCCATCATCGGGGCCCGTAGACATTTGTGCTCAGGCTCAGGTTTAGGTAGCATGTGTTGAATAAAATGAACGGGAGTATCTCCAAATCACCAGCCTTACCTCCAGAAGTTTGTGTCGCAATATGCATGACCAAAATACTTTTGAGGTCCTGCTCAAATCGCGAATCGGTCGGATCGAGTTTTCCCGGGCCGGGTCTTACGAATAACCCTTCGGGTATTTTTGTTCGGGTGCTGATCAGAATCGGCTGAGGACTGGAAAGTATTCTGCACTAGTAAATTGAAGGTTGAGATTCACCCAGATGTCAATGGCGCGAGAACTTCTTTGTTTTAAGATGCGTAAGTTTCTCCCAAGCTAATTTATCGTTGGAGTGATAGGTTAGCCGAAGAGATGCAAGCTCCAGTGCTTGCTGTGATTTCAAGTTCAATGGAGATGCTGACGCGTTCTAATTCCTCACCGCAAAAGCCAGAGTTACCGTAATCCCATGAAGACCGATGGTGCGCATTTCGTGGAGGAGAAAATGCCGCACGAATCGTAGGAATCCGCAGAATATGCAGCGGCTTTCTTATTCATAAGCAGGCTAGAAAAATCTGGTGTGTTGCAAGATCAAGTGGTCGGGATGTTGGGCAGAGAGAAAGGGAGGGAAGAAGTGGCGATGTAGGTTTTGAAGGACGAGATAGCCGCAGGTTTCTTATAAGTCAAGAGCCCGCACTAGAAGGCTGATTTCTTTCAGATTGAAATCACCGTGCCTGGACTTCTGGATCCAAGGAGGAGCGGAATCATGGCGTCAAGGCATTCGTGAGCGAGAATTAGAGGCAGGTAATAGAAGTAGCTGATAGATAAATTTTTCTGGTGGTGGAGAATTTTGAAGATACTGTAGTTTTCAAGTTTGAGTTGCTACTAGCGCAAATCGCGCTGTCAATGAGTCCCATAAAAGCGGTGATAGGGTCAGCGAGCGTTTTACGCCATCTTATCACAGAGAAGCGGCTTTAGAGTGGGTGTATAGGATAAAGATAACAGGATAAGCAAGAGGATAAGTAGTAAGGCCAATAGCCGCAGTGACTGAACGGTTTGTTTGGTTGTGGCTTTCAGTACCAACAAAGCAAAAGAGGGGTTGCTCTGAACACTCACCTATATCTAGTCGGGCGCCTTTCAAGTTCAGCCGTAAAATGGCTGCCACAAGCCCTAGGGGTCCTCCGACACATGTTAGGTCCTTTGGAACCCCCTTGGACGTCGAGGGAGACGCAGAACCTCCGCGAGAGAACCCTGGCGCAGCTGTGCGTCAGATACTTGGAAGGATTTCGTTTAGCAGCCTTCGTGGTCGTCCAAGTGTCGTGAACCATGGCGCACAGAATAGCCCACCGACACCGAGCGCAGAGAGGGCGCCCATACCGACCATGATGCAGTCCTCGGGGGAAGCTTATATGACTCCATTGCCAAAGCTTTCAATGATCGTCCTCTCGATTGTAAGTGCTTCAATTTTGAGATAACCTCCGGATTGCTTCTAATAGGTGCAGACTATGCTTGGGGAGTTCCTATCTGCAAATGTATCGACGCCTTTTCTTCTTTTCATGGTTAAAGGTGCGTTAGATGTTTCCACATCAAGCAATTAATTTTAATTATTTGAAAGGATTCGGAGAGTTCAAAGACGAAGCAGAAGTCGCATTTTGGACGGGTATTCTCGGTGTGTTTATTCAATATTGTCACTTCCGTACCCACTCTGAACCACTTTTAGTATCAACGTTCTTCCTCACCCAATTCGTAACATCCCTGCTCTGGGTACGTCATACTTGTGTACCTCCGTATGGCGTCTACTCACTCAGAATATTCAGGCCACGGTCGCTGAAAAACATGGTCGCCGTGTAGTTCTAACCATTTCATTACTGGGTTCTGCCGTAACTTGTCTGCTGTTCGGCACTTCGACAACACTTCAACAGGCGGTATGCATTCGCCTTCTTCAAGGCATTTTCGCAGGCGCAGTGGGTGTTGCACGTGGATGTGTCGCATTCGTGACAGACCCTAGCAATGAAGGAAGAGCTTACGCCATCCTCGGGTACGCACGCTTATTTATTGTCTAACTTGGTATGAGGTTTTGCTCAAGCTGCGTAGATTTTGTTGGGGTCTAGGAGGTGTGGCTGGTGCCATTATTGGAGGGTCTTGTGCGTTCGATGCGTTTTCGTCTCTTTTTGTCGCGCTGACTCTTTCTTTAGTCGAAAGGCCGGCTGTAAAATGGCCTGAGATTTTTGGAGATATCCCAATATTCAATACTTACCCCTACCTTCTGCCATGTGGGCTTGCTGCACTAGTCACCCTAATCGGGTCGATCCTTTCGTTATTCCTCGCGCCTGATGGTGGACCACGCCAAGGAGCCATTCGACTTTTGCCAGAGAAGATCAACTCCCATCCTCCTATCCCCGAGGAAGACTCTACACCACCGACGCCAGTTTTCGAGGAAGAAGTTCCTCGCAATGGTCTGGCCAGGATCCAGAGAAGGCTTTCAAGGCGGTTCTCTGATTACCTCGCGAAACGTGTTCCAGACGCACACAAGCCCTCTGATACATCTGCCCTTCCAATGTCAACACCACAGACACGGACGTTCTCAAGGACAAGTCGGGCGAATGGGTCGGCATATGGATACAGTGGGGCATATCGCAGCAGACTTGCGAGCAACGTAACTACGTTAAATGGGAGGAGAACCAGTCTCGGAAGCTCCATGCGGCGAAGGAGAGGCTCTGGAGACGCATTAGCTGAGGCATCAGATCTGAACTTTGCGCACCGTCTGTTGTTGGCGAACGAGAATGCTGTGACGAACATCGCAGACCTGTGGGTCGCCGCTGCGATGAATGTGGATAATGAGGATCCATTCGAACCGGATTCGGATGTCGAGGAGGAAAACGAGGAAGAGGCTGCACAACCTCCGACTGACTCCACTCCAGATATCAACGCGGCCAGCCAGCTAGAGGCGCGAACAGGTCTTGCTCCTCCCATCGCTCGTTTATCTCGACCTCATCGTTCAAGTACAACGAACTCTCTTCATCCCTCTGGGTTGGGATCGCGGCATGGTTCACCTATGCCACACCGACCTTCTGTTACTTTTCCTCCTACACCAACTACCCCTTCCTTACGCCGATTATCATCTTCTGTACCTGCCATTTTTGCACATCCTGGCGTTAAGACACCGTCGGCTGTGCTCGATGCCCAGCAGTTGCTCTTGAGCTCCGATATGCATTCATCTCCCGTAATTGGAGCGCAAAGTGCCGAACTTCTAGGTACCATCTCCGAGTCGCGGCCAGTGTCCGAAGCGGACGTGGAATCGCTCGCGTGGACGGAGAAACCGCCATCATTGATGTCGCAACTCCCTATTGTGGTTATCATCCAGTATGGGGTTATGGCACTTCATACCACGACGCACGATCAGATCTTTATGTCGTATCTTGTTTCGTGAGTGTTCCTTGTCCCTTGCTTGGTACCGCCGGAACGCTAAAGACCGAGCACGTTAGGGACTATCAAGCTGGAGGATTGAATCTTAATGCTGGACATTTCGCACAATTGAGTGGGTCTTGCACCCTTTCAAACAAGAATATATATGCTAACTTTTTTTCTGTTTTTGTTTAGTTGCTTTGATGTGCTTGGCCCAAATTGTGTACCAATTCTATCTCTATCCGTACGTCCAGCATTTTGAGTCCTGGGACAAGAACCTCCGAACTGATATCATATTTGTTGTTCCGTTGTGTAGTAATATTGGGTATGTCAGGCCTCTGCGCATTTCGATCTTCCTTTTTGAGCTAATGTTTTTGCTTCCGTAGTCCCCCTCGGGGCCGCTTTTCCCATCTAGCCATGTTCCGCATTGGCACCATCATGTTTATCCCAGCCTATCTTACTGTTGTTTTATATCGCCCTTTTGCCAATGCCCACCCTGATGACTCAAATCCGTTCCTCATGTTTGGTATGTTTGTTAAAACTTTAAAAATTTCTCGTCGGGTATAATGCTCAATATGGCTGCTGAATTATAGCCCTTTCTCTGAGCACGTAAGAACTCTGCTATCTTCTTTGATACCTTTCGAGGGCTAACGCAGGTTATAGTGCTGTTCGTTACTGCGGTATTACATTCGGTTATACTGCGATATCTATCCTTCTTAATTATAGTGAGCTTAATCCATATACCCGACAACTTATTTTCGGAACATTAAATATTGCTCAGTGACCCCGCCAAACGCCGTTGGATATGCAAATGGGATTGCTCAAAGTATTGTCAGTCTCGCCCGGTGTGTGGGACCGGTGATCGGGGGTTACGTGCGTTTCAACTTTCTAATTCCCCACTGTATTCTTCACACTGAAACTGTCTTCCTAGCTTTGGGCTGTGAGTGTCCAAGACGACCCGTCGGGATACTACTTTGGCTTTGTCGTCTGCGCTGCCGTGTGCGCAGTGACAGTCCTACAAAGTTTCTTGATCCGCTAGACAAGTGTTTTGGTCAGATTACGACGTTTTGCTTTTGCCCCACCCCACCATGCGAAAGTACCAGGCTCTTCGCTGTATAACCACGGGAAATGAAGGTCTGTTCTATAATATAATACGATGCTTTGGAGTATCACCCCATTTTATGATATATGTTTGGGGGCTGTTTTTGTATAGGAAGGACATATGCTCGCTATAGATGTATCTAGTTCACTGCCCACTTCCGTCATCATCATTTAGTAGGCAATAGTTTCGTTATTTATTTTTTGCGTGTGTAAATGCATTTCGCCTTTCTTGGTCTCGGCCCGTATGAACCAATTCTAATCGGGTCAATGGAGAGGTATACATAATGATAATTAGAACAAAATGAGCAGGTATATACGCAGCACGACGTGGGTATATCGACAGATATTATACGGGTATTATTTAAGGTCTATGTAATGTAGATACGGCGCGGGCAGAAAGCGAGTCGTGGTCAAGAAAGAGTGTGGAGACGGTCCCTGGTGGTACAACTGGAACGAGTGGATGGCCATTGATAAGCAAGAGGCTCAAGCCCGAATTGAGTCAAGAAGTGCTTCTCGAGCTAAAGTAATAAAAGAACCAAGTTAAGAGTTGACCCGTTGACGCACGAAATGAAGATAAACTCACGATCATAGACATTTGCAAACGACCCGCCTGCTTTGTCACGAAATTGGACGCCACGAATATTCCATCGCCTCCACCAGAGTCCGAGCCACGTGGAGTAATCGACGAGGTGCATATACGCACCCATGTTCCTAATTCTAAGTTCGACAAGATGAGGAGCCGCCATATTTTCGATGGATTTCAGGACATGGTCGAGAGGGGCCAGGACAGCATAGTCGAAGACGCGCTGCGGGACCGATACTGCAACGTCGACGGTTGGGAGGATGCAGATTCGTTGGAGGGAAGGATGGAAAGGCGGAAGGTCCACAGTCTCGCTTCCTTGAGCAATGACAAGGCTTTGTAGGTTTGGGCAAAGGCTCAATGCTTGTGGGAGAGCGCCCTCGGCTGACCATGCAGTAGTGCGGAAAAGGCGGAGTTTCTGGCCGTGCATGTCGAAGAAAACCATGCTCAGGAGTGGGAAAATGTCGCATTCGAAGTGCTCAAGGCATGGGAGTTGGGATGGATGGAGGCAAAGGTATTGAACAAAGGGATCCCAGGTCACAGCGTATTCGGGGCGAGGGCACGTTGGTTCGGGAATGATGCCCAAGGAGAGGGTCTTGAGTCGGGAAAGGGGGAGGAGAGGAGGCACGCCATCTGCCCGCACTGGGAATGAAAAGAGGGCGACCAGCCGGAGGGTGACGAGGTGCGGAAGTTTGTTGCATAGATGAACGAGGTCTTGGTATCGAGGTGCCTCTCCGGCACCACTCCATTCTAACCTGCGCAGGGAGCGGCTGCAATGTAAGGCTATGCCTTTCATCACTTCTGGTGGAGTGCAATGCTCTGGTGAGTTCGCCGGCCCATTTCTGTTGTTGTAGATGAGGAGATTCGGTGTACACTGAAGGAGCCGAAGAACGTAGCTCGTCTTGTACGATTCTAATATCCTAAAGTCGATCCGCAGAGTCCACTCTCCCAAAGCCTTTCCTGGAAGAGCTTTCTGGGCCTCAAATTTCTTGACGATGCCTTTCAGCTCCTTGCCGCTGTATATGACGAGGTATTCGGCTGAGATTTCGGATACTGCAGCCCGCCAGCTGGAAGAGACTTTGGCGAGGCTCTGGCGATCTCGGAATAATTCGTCTTCGATCTCAGGATATTCCTCATTCAAATAAGGAGGAGAAAATGCATCATCTAGTTCAAGAGAATTTGCGCCCGACAATCTCACAGTGAACCCGATTATTTTCCTCCACAGCTCATTCGGAAGAGAGGGGTTGGTGGGTTGGTCCTGGCAGGGTTTCGGTGAGTTTTGACGAGAGTTTAGCCAAGAAAGCCGTGAAATTTTCAACATCTTGAAACAACCAAAGGAATGGAAGAGGGGAAAGTGTTAAAGGCGTGTGCTTTGCATCTCCTGGTACATTTCGTATTTGTTACTTCTGGTAATAGAAGAATGTTAAAAAGTCAACCGTAAACACACCAGTTACAAACTTTCACGGCGAAATTGCAAGAGACCAGCTTTGAATGGAGGGGTATAGGTCAGTCTACGAGACGTGGCCGTTGTAGAGATGGTGAGGGAAAAATGCTATGCAGTGCCCTTCTTATAAGGTTTGAAAGACAAGGTTGTGTCAAACAGGCAACCGGCCATCATTTCTATTCCTGACAGGACTCCAGTTTTTCAAGCTCACCTCAGTTCAGTTCCTACCTCAATATGCCCTCTAAGCCTGCCATTAAACGGAAATTATCGACCAAATTGACGTCGTCGAGAAAAAAGCAGAAAATTCAACACCGAAATGCAGATGACTTGCCATGGAAAACAGTCAAACGACCTGCTGAATCTGGATTAGGCGGCGATGATGGTATTCTCGAGCTAGAGGAGGTAGAGGGTGTCGAGGTTGTCTATGAGACTACGGACGGGGGCAGAGTCGTAAAATTTAACGTGTGTCGCGTCTCTTTCTAGTTTTCTTTTTTCTAATGAAGGTCATCTTTAGGTTATCACAGACGAAACCCCAGATACCAATGGACTCTTGGAAAAAGAGGGGGAAGGGGAAGCGCAGGACAAGGCAGTTGTTGTGTCCAGTCCAGAGCCAATCCTCGTAGAAGAATTGCCGACATTTGATTGTAAGACGTCAACTGTTGTTGAAGATGTTCACTACCTAAAGCTCATTTTAGCCGAATCCATGCTCCCCGGATGGCATAAATTTCCGCTACATCCCAGGATTATGATGGCCTTGCATGAAAAGGGTTTTGAATCTCCCACCGCGATTCAGGCCGCGTCCTTACCTTTTGCTTTGGCGGATAGAGATGTTGTCGGAGTTGCACAAACGGTATGCCTAATTGCGGTCTCGAGATTGGACTTCCTTGACACAAGATGGTGCACAGGGTTCTGGAAAGACACTGGCATATGGTTTGCCCATCCTTCACTACCTGCTTTCCCAACCACGACCTTCGTCATCGAAAAAACGCTCCCTTAAGGCCCTCGTCCTTGCACCCACTCGCGAATTGGCCTTGCAAGTCTCATCCCATCTTAACACGATGGTGACATCCATCGAATCATCCAAAGACGAAATTATCTCGGAGCCTAGCTCTTCAACTAAAAAGCCTCCTCCGCACGTTAGCATCGCAGCTATTGTTGGTGGAATGTCTGCACAGAAACAGCGACGCATTATTGACAGAGGCGTCGATGTCATGGTTGCAACTCCTGGTCGACTGTGGGATATTCTCGAGGATGTGGGTTTGGGAACTATCAAACTAACCATGGTTTTTAACTGCTCGTCTCTTAGGATGATCAACTGGCACAAGAGATTCGAAATCTCAGATTTCTGGTTCTCGATGAGGCGGATAGGATGGTTGAAGCTGGGCATTTCGCCGAGTTGGAGAACATTCTCCGCTTGACGCTGTTGGAATCCAAGTATGTTCCATCCCCTTCGTATTTTCGTCACCCCGCGTTTCTCATGCACTGCTGGCAGAGGCGAACATATGCCAGAGGAATTTGATGAAAATGGTATGAATGTCGAAGCAGAGGACCAAGAAGACGTCAAAGAGGGTATCAAAGACGGACTACAAACATTTATCTTCTCCGCAACGCTGAGCAAAGACCTTCAACGCAACGTAAAGAAAAAATTTCGGCCAAAGGGCAACAAAAAACATTATAAACGCGACCAAGCTCCCGCGACAACACTGGGTAGGTCGCTCTTCGCCCCCGAGATTTTGCTTGAAATCTCACCTCAATCGATCAGATGACCTTCTACTCCGCCTCGACTTTCGGGATCCCAACCCAGAAGTCATCGATCTGAGCCCTGTGGGTAATGTTGTGTCTACTTTGCAGGAAGGGAAGATTGAGTGCTTGTCGGGCGATAAGGTGCGTATATCCGGCCCTTTCTGTAACAAACATCTTGATCGGGCAGTCTGTAGGATGTCTACCTTTATTATTTCTTACTTCGCTACCCCGGGAAATCCCTGGTCTTCCTTTCCTCGATCGATGGCATCCGAAGGCTTATGCCGTTAGTCGAATTGTTGAACATTAACGCTTTTCCATTACATTCTCAACTGGAACAACGGCAGCGCTTGAAGAATCTCGATCGGTAAATTCCATCTTCCTTAATTATAAATTCCTACTATCTGAAAGTTTGATATTTTCAGATTCACAAATACGCCGAACTCGGTGCTCCTGGCTACTGATATTGCTGCACGCGGTCTTGACATACCGGCTGTTGATCATGTCATTCATTTCCAAATCCCTCGCTCGGCGGACACCTATATCCATAGAAACGGGCGTACTGCTCGCGCTATGTGGAAGGGGTTCAGTATGCTCATGGTCGCACCAGACGAGCGACGCGTGGTTAGAGCCCTTCTCGGGAATCTTGGTCGAGGTGATATGCTAATGTCCTATGTTGCAAGGAACTGATCTGATCATCGATTATTTTAGATGATGCTGATATCCCAGAGATGACGATCGAGCTCAACATGCTGGATAGGCTCAAAGCCCGGGTACAGCTCGCGCGCAAGATCGAGAATACCCAACACAAAATTAAGAAAACAAATCATGATCGGAATTGGACGAGGGAAACGGCCGAGGTGTTGGGTGTCGATCTGGATTCGGACTATATCAGGTGTGTTGGGTCATCTTAAGCCCATAATTCTCGAACTAATATTCCGATCCTCTCCCCCTTTCTGAAATAAAAGTGAATCGGACGACGAAGATAAACTATCTAATAAGAAACGAAAAGCGAAGGACCAGCGGATGCAGGGGATGAAAGCTGAACTGAAGCATCTACTCTCACAGCCTCTCCTGGCGAAAGGAATATCTGCAAGGTATATTACCTCTGGCAGCCGACCGATTGTGGACGATCTTCTTGCTGGCGAGCGTGAGTGTTTATCATTTGAACCTTTTCCTAATAGGAGTTTAAACCTTTCTTGTTTAGTGAACGAAACGATGGTTGGCCTCAAGAAGGCAGAGGCTGGGAGCGAGATGGCCGTGGCGAAGAAAAAAAAAGCAAAGAAACAGACGCAGTCCATAGCAGCTGTGAAAAACGAAGAACTTGAGGAGGAATGGTCGGGTTTTACGAATGTTACTCTGTAACATTCGCTCTGCAGGCGATACAGGTGGGAATGTAATGCCAATAGCTACCCCCTTCCACCCAATTCCACCCGAACATCAAACCTAGGTGGAATATATTCCACTAACATTCACATAATCAGTGCATCAATCCATTGTATCTGGAAGTACTTCAATTCGCTTGTTATGCCAGTTAAGGTTTTGACAGGGAGGTTTACTATCTTTGCGTGCGTCCCCTGCTGGCTGAGCGCCTGTTCGATGTGGTTGGCGCTGATCTTCCCAGGATGGAAAAGCCTCTAGCAAGCTTTGTCGCTAACATCATCCATTCGGTAGGGCCATACACTACCGCCGAGTGCGATGTTCCACCTTTCCCTTCTCCACTCCTAGTCGGAGTCGGCTGTGGATGACACGAGTCATGGATGGGTAAGCGCCGTGTTTCGTAACGTCATCCCTTGTGGCAGTGCAATCAGTATCTGACATGTCTCTGAGACAGCGGTAACTTTTTGTCCTAATCCTCACCCACATTACTCTCACAGAATTGGCGTGGCCTTTTCGTCCGAGGTTTATTTGTGCTTGATTTATACATCTTTAGAATTTGAAACATCTTAATATCCCCCTTCGACTCATCATCCCAAACCTCCTACACTCTCAATGATAATCCCATTTACAAGGTTTTTTTTTTTCATCTTCATTTGATAAGAGCTCTGTATCATCATATGATTGTTGTAGGGTGACCACACGATCTATGACCCCAACAAACCACCAACGGGAGAGTGTCTCTGGTGGACAGCTCAGGTGATCATTGTTACTCCGAACATGAACGTTTGAACTTACAAGTGGCACTGATCTTTCTATCTTCGGAAATAAACAATAGTCCAGAACCTCGTTTATTCGCATTGATTATAGGCATCAACGATTACATGCATTACGACAAGCTCGTTGGCGCCGTTCCTGATGCACGGGCCTTTAGCGACTATCTTACAACCTCCCTCAACGTTCCGGAAACACGAATCAAAATGCTGATCGACGAGGAAGCAACTCGCAAGGAGATCATTGAAAATCTCATCAATATTAGCTCCCTCGATACCACCGCAGTGGGGGATCCAATCGTCATATTCTACGCTGGCTACGGAGGTGAAGCTCTAGCTCCTCGAG
>Ga0307517_10006040_pt1 | contig 18041 bp, 12 predicted proteins | sample 23_EM_MG_FD_194515 | JGI IMG/M metagenome (GOLD analysis project Ga0307517, IMG submission 194515) | Populus trichocarpa ectomycorrhiza microbial communities from riparian zone in the Pacific Northwest, United States - 23_EM | ecosystem: Host-associated > Plants > Roots > Unclassified | place... | reverse complement strand
AGAGCTTATCATGTAATAACAAATATGATATTATTTATTAAGTAGGATTTAAAAATCCCAACACCTCAAAAAAATATTTTCAATGAATCATACATATTTTAATAATTTTGAGAGAAATATTTCAATGGTTTAGAAAAGAACGAGGGGGGATTTGTCTTACGAAAACTACCGAGCTATTACTAAATTTTGTATTACAATTATTATATTAAGTGTGTATTTGTTATTGTGATGAATGATTCTTTTTAAATTTATATTTTTAATTAAAAATATATTTAAAAAAAAAACTTAAGCAGTGAAACAGGAAGAAGTGTATACAGGACAAGGCCATGTAAGCTCTACTAGATAAGCTAGAAAGGGTTTTTCGAGTAGTTATTAAAGTTTAATGATGTAATTGGAGCGTGGTGAAGAGAGCAAACAGGAGGCGAGTGAGAGGAAATTGAGGGACTATTCCATTTTCCTTGGGAGGCTTGCAGTCCAGTCCAGTGACAGAGGCGCAGAGAGAGAGAGAGAGGGGTTTTTGAGAGTCTCTAACAGAGAGAGCATTACATAGCAAAACAGAGAGGGGGTCCTCGTGATCGGAGAAGGCAGATCCATGGAAGACTGTTCCCGCTAGTCACGTGGGTTCTTTTGACTACCCAATGACCAACCCATCTGCCCCCTCGCCCTCCTTCCACATTGTTAAGAGCGCCATAATATCTCACCAAGCTCTCCATACCACACCCTCTCTTAACCCTATAAATCTCAATTCCAACATCTACACAAAGATGGTGACCTATACCACTTAAAGAAGCTGTAGCCTTACTAGTCTTGTTCTAGCCACACATGCCCTTTCTCTCGTAGCCCAACATACATGAGTGATTTATAAAGCTGTATTTATTTATTTATGGAGATTTTTTCCTTTTAGTGTGTTTTTGTTCTTTGTTTTCTCTCTTTTTTGCAAGAAGCTAGATTGGGTCCATGTCTGTCTACATGTCTTTGTAACTCTCTTTACTATATACGTATAAGTTATCTTCATTTGCATTTGACGACAACGTGGACTGCAGGTGCTGACTGGTATTTCACCATTTTATTAGCTTATAAAGCTACCAGACAATACTACTAGTACTCCACACACACTCTCTCTCCCCCCCTCTCCCCCTCTCGTACCATATATTGAGCTCTCCCTTCAAAGTTCTCTCTTATTCAAACACTATATTATTGCAGCATCTCTCTCACTCTGGGAGGAGGCTTACTGTTTTGGCTTGTACTCTCTCTGTCACTTGCTAGCTACCCTCTAACTATAAACCTGCCATATTCCCCCCCTTCTTCATTGCCTTACTCTCCCCATTCCTCTCTTCTCTCTCAATCCTGCACAAACACTAGAAAAAACCCCTATTCATCTTTCATTTTGGCACCAGCCCAATTCATCTTTTGCTATTAACAGAAACTGGTTGAAGAGATTGAAAGAGAGGCGACCATGATGCATAGGTGCAGTAGTTCTCACTGTAATATGGTAGGTCCATGTTCATGTAGTATGTATCATACCCAGAGCAACTCATTCTCCATGCTATTTTCCATGCCAAACCATCACAAATCTTTTGATGAAACAGACATGTACCCTGTCACGTCCCCTTCGTCTTCTGTTGATTGCACTCTTTCGTTAGGAACCCCATCTACTCGTTTAAGTGAAGACGATGAGAAAAGGATGCGGCATGATCAACGCCGTTCTGGTTCTTGCATGTCTAACTTTTGTTGGGATATTTTGCAAACAAAAAATAATTCTACACCTTATCCACCTCAAGCCCATAAAACTAGCCGTGGAAGTAGTAATAGCAGTCATAATAGCAATAACAACCTGGCCAATAACGATCCTCTCCTTGCTCGCCGATGTGCTAATTGTGACACCACCTCTACTCCTCTCTGGAGAAACGGTCCAAGAGGCCCTAAGGTACTAGTTAATTCCATGCCCTATTAGATATAGTTAAATGTCTGTATTTGTAACAAAAATTTAGTCCTTTTTATTGTAAATTCATAGCGATGAATGCATTTGATGACTGATCCTAATGTCTATGTGAATTGCAGTCACTTTGCAATGCGTGTGGAATTCGGTTCAAAAAGGAAGAGAGAAGGGCAACAGCCGCAAACGCAAACAATGCAAGTGCCTCAGGTGCAATGGAGCAGCACTATGGTTATCATCAAAACAATTCATGGGTTCAGACCCAAAAAATGCCATGTTTCTCTCCGGCAAATGAATTCAGGTTCATAGAAGACAATGATCGAGATTCTGATACTGGCAATAACATCCCGTTCCTTTCTTGGAGACTCAATGTCACAGACAGGCCTAGCCAGCTTGTTCATGACTTTACAAGATACTGAGAAATTCGATGGAGTACCAAAAGCAAAAGAAAGGAAGAACGGTCAAGATCATGAAATATTGGCAAGTGACTTCAAAACACAAAACGATGTTGTCGAAGATGTTGGTGATGTTTATTACATTGATGATTATGTTATATGGACCATAAATATAATGGTCTTGTCAAATTCTTTTTTCTTCTTTGTTTGCTTTGATTTCTTTCCTCTTTTCTTTAGTTTCCCCTTTCTCCTTTCTTACATCGATGGAGTGAAAACGGGATAATTCTATGTTCTTAGTTGCTTTTCTTTTAGGCCTCCTTAGCTATCTTTAACTTTTCCCATCTTTCAGTTACATAAAACCTTTCTGTTACTTCACTTTCACTTCTTTCTCAGGTTTAATACTCGAATGAGATGTAGATTGATGACCATGACAAACAAAAAAATGCACCTTCGATGAGATGAATTTGATCAATTTTTATTTAATAAAACACTGACTTAGCTAGCTAGGTCACACACCCACACACATATACATTATAGGACACTAGCTTATGATTATGTAATGTAAACTGAAGTTGTTTACCTTTAATGATAGAAGCTATGTTTTTGGTGGGTTGTTCATTTTCATGGATTTCACAACTGAGAGAGATATTCAACTGATTGTCCAATTACAATGTTGATCAGGGATCGATGTGTTCTTCTGAGCCAGACACTGTGCTTGTTCAGAACATGGAAATGGGTTTGTCCTCTTACTATAGTCCCTGAGTTTTGTTTGACCGTCAAATTGGATTCTAATGCATAAAATTGGAAACCCAGATGGTACTGTCTGATTATTTTTTCCTGCTCTTTTATCTCTCTGTTTTTTTTTTTTTTTTTACAAAAAAAAAATTGATTAGTTGGTTGATGCTGTCACAATGCTATCATTATAATTAGCTAGCGTGCTTAGCCCGGATGATGTGATTAACATAGCTTATATTTGTATTATTTATGGTAATTAACATAGCTTATATGATGTAAAGAGTAAAAACTCATAATTTTTGTGGTTAATTTAATGGGATTATGATTCAACACATCCATGGAGGACAGAGGCAGAAGCAACATAGAGTAGCTAGCTAGGAAGAGTCGATGCTAAGAAATATGGTGTGAGTTCTAGAGATTCCAAGATCTTAAAGAATGAGATCAAGTAGTGATACCTGTGCAAGGTGAGTACAGATAAATTAAATAAATGGAAATTTAAATGATCGATCTGATATACTTTTCATGTGATCTTCGGGTCAAAGTATTATAATCTTTGTGGGCATTTTAAAAAGGACAGTAAATAAGACAAGACAATGCGTTGTAGAGGCACATAAGACTTGGATTTCAACATTTACGAGGATGGAATTGCTGTCATGTGGTTCACAATGTTTTAAACAATGTCGACTCTTTAACATTTTTTTTAAACCGGTCCCTGTGTTCCACCTGGATCAAAGCTGCGTCACGGGTTTTTACTGGATTATTAGGTCAACTCGGATCAATTCTTTTATTTATAAAATAAAATAATATTATTTTTATTAAAAATAAATAAATAATCAATATGTTGTAATTGAGTTTTGACTGGAACAAGCTGCACTGAGCCGGGTTTTAAAATTATTTTCTAGAATCATAACATGCCTTAATTATAAAATTAATTGGTGGTTAAAAACCTTCGTATTGTTTTTTTTTTCTTGAATTAATGAGATGGGGATTAAAGTAATCTCTTATAGGCAAAGTTTTTAAACCCGCTCTGGTGGTCGACCTGGTCTAAGGCCCGAGTTCCGGGTTCTGACCAGGTTGCCTGAGTTAATTCTATTTTTTTAAAATCAAAACGACATCGTTTTAGAAAAAAAAATAACAGGTTGCAACCAGGTTTTGCCGAGTCTGTCGGATCGCCGGGTCATCCCGAGTTTTGACTTTCTTTATTTTTTTTTAGCCCGCCCGACTATAGCTCCGGGTCGGCCGGGTTTCGGGTCGACCCATCAAGACAGGCCAGGTTTCAGAACTATCCTTGTAGGTTTGATTTGGTTTCTCTCTTTTTGGGTAGTCGACAGAAAGCCTTAGCTAGGGTAGGAACCAACAAAATCAATAACGTCTTTTAAAAAAGCTAGTATTGTCTCGTGTATTTGGCTTGTAAATTATGCCCTGAGTTTGAATAAAATTAAAATATTCTGCCTGGGAAGAAGGTGATTCGAGGGGAGGGAATATTGGAGAAGGATGCTAACTAGAAATACATTTTTTTTTTTTAGATTATTAAAATAAATGTTTTTGAACAAACAATATAAAATAATCGAAAGGTATATATGATTTTAGTTTTTGTACTTAAAATTCAATATAGGCTCCCAAAAGTCTTCTTTAAATTTTTCTATTTTAAAATTTAATATTATTTAGTTTGGAGAAGTATATGGTTTCTTGCTTTTTATACTTATTAATTCATGGAATAATTTAATATTAATCATTTAATTAAAAATACACACGTGAAGTTTCTAATATATTCTACCTATCTGTTGAATCTATTATTTAAATAAAAAATAGTTAATCTTTTTTTTATTTATTTTCCATTTAATTAACATATTAATCAAAACATTTTTAAGTAATGCAGAATTTACAGCCCTGCCCATATCCGTGAATATAAATGAACGCAGCCCGGTCTTCTCTTTTCAGTAATGGATTATTCCTTGTGCACCCCTTAGCCCACCCATACACATACACCCCTTAGCCCACCCATACACATACATCTTATGGCCTCTAGCACATACACAGACAGAGGCGAGTTAACCCGCAAAACTCGTAGCTTAAATCATGAGATTGAGATAACCCAATATAAAAAAATTAAAAAAAACCACAAAGTTATTTAAAAAAGAAACTAATGTCGAATGATGAAATTAAAAAAAATATATAAAAAAAGATGTTGACCTACATTAACTTTTCAAACTTATGACTCGGGTCAATAAACTAGAAACATCATACGTGCAAAAATGAAGAAGCATAATCCTAGTAAATTAAACGTTGAAGAATGAAATAAGAAAAAATAATTAACTATACATGAGGATCTAAAATATAAAATAATAATTAAAATAATAAGGGTGAAAATCTAAATAAAAATTAAATTAGAGAGCAACTAAAAATTTTTAGGGTTAAATTGAAAAGAAAAATAACTTCAAAAAAGGAAAAAAATTAAAAGAATGAGAACCAAATTGAAAAAAATAACACACCATAAACTTGGATTGAATGATGAAATTGAAAACCAATAAAACTTTTATAAAAGAGCTAATGAAAAAAAAATCAGAAATCAAGAGAATAAGAACCAAATTGAAAAGAAGAATACATGATAAATTGGGATTGAAGGACTAAATTGAAAAGAAATAAAACTTTTATAAAAGAGCTAAGGACAAAAATAAGAAATTAAAATAAAAAAGACTTAATTAAAAATATAAAAAATAAATAGGACAAATTTGTAATTTCACGAGGAGGAGAGACAAAAAAAAAGAAAAAAAAAAAAAGACAACCAGCGACAAACAATCCAACCTACACTGATAAGCATCGCACCAAATAGAAAAGGATGTGGCGTCATCGACATGGCGAGAAGGAAGTTTTTACCATTAGAAGGTGCCGCATGCGACGACCTAAATTGCATAGGTGCCTCCTATATTCTAGATGCATCAACAACTTTTTAAAAATTAATATTAATTAAAACATCGTAATGCCATAAACAAATTAAAAAAAAATTGAAAAAAAAATCCTTGATCTAATTTTTTTAAAAAAGAACTGTAAGGGCATTTAAAAATTGTGGTATCATTTTTGTTGTAAATAAAGGGGTGTTTGAAAGTGTGGTAACAATGCTTTTTGTTTGGAAATGTATCAAAATCAATTTTTTTATTTGTCAAAAATTATTTTTGATATTTAAAATGATTAAGCACCAAATAAATATTAATTTGAAGCAAATAAAAAAATAAAAAAATTTAATTTTTTTTAAAACAAAAAAATAATCGGACCTTAAATAATAAATACCACTCCACCGACGACTTCAGCTGCCCATCATTCCATTACGGGCCCGTTGAAATTGCTAGAGCTTGCTTCCTCTCATGCTTCCCATACATATCAATCAGTCTCTTTCCCCAAAAAACTTGAAGAATTGGACATAGATAGCTTGTGATACTTTAAATCATTCACTTCTTTTGCATGTCTGACTTTTTTTCTCCGTGTATGTTTGACTGTTTGGTTAATTAAGATTTAACATCTTTCAATTTTATTTTGAAAACTTCAAGGAAATTGTGTAGTGATTAAGGAGGTTTATTCAATCTCTTAATTTTTAGGTCCAAATCTTAGTACAAGAATTTAAAGAAATTTAATAAAATTCTTTAGAGTGCAATAAATTAATGTGAGGGTGAGTTTTTAAAATTATCTGTTTGGAAGTGTGGTTGTGGTTGTTTTTTAAAAAGTTTTTCATTCAGAAATGTATTAAAATAATATTTTTTATTTTTTAAAAATTATTTTTGATATCAACGCATCAAAATGATCTAAAAACATCAAAAACATATTAATTTGAAGTAAAGAAAAAAATAAATAAAATTTAAATTTTTTCAAAAACAATTTTAAAACGCAAAAACAAACAGTTATTCTCGTATAATTTGATTCAAAAATATCTTTATTAATGAATAAAAGTAAATTTACTTAAAAAAAAACAGTCAATATTGCAAATTGTTGAACTAAATTACACACACACGCTCTCTCAAGTTAATTATTTTCCCTCCTGGACAATTGCAATGTTAGCACATGTTAGTGGTTTAAAGGATGTGTTTTTCTTCTTCTTCTTATTTTTTTGAGGATAAGATATTTTAAATTAGGTTGTATTTTAATTGAAATTAAACCTCTTTTCAAACAATTATAAAAATATCCTCATTTAAAGACAAATTTAGAAACACATACTACAAGTAATGTCCCATATTTCAAAACCTCCTCAAATTAACTTCCATGTGGGACACCAAAAACCAAACAGGTATTTCAAATGCAATCGATCAAAATATAATAATCACAAAACTACAGTACCAAGAGTAGGGTGCAGGCTGCTTCTTCTTCTTCTTCTTCTACAGTACCGAGGAATTAATATGAAAATATATTGATTATTAAAAGAAAAAAAGAAAATCCACCAATTGTTCTTGGGAACGTGTTTGCGTACGCCACCTTTGGTGAGAAGCCAATGGGCTTAGATCAGAGACATGAGGTGGGTTAGTAGGCAGTGCAGGTGATCAAAATCAAACAACTTTAGGTTAAAAACACTGAACTTTGAATTATAAAACACAGGTTTCGTGCAAGAAATTTGCATCAGCAAAGGTAGCTTTGTCAACCACAAGACCTCACAGCATGGGGCCTTTGCCCATCTGCCCTGCTCCCCTTGGCCTATAAAAGCAATCCAGAAATTATATTGTTTTCTAAATATGCCCTGCCTGTTGGATTCTCTGTCAAACACCACCATCACTTTAATGACAACTGATAACAACCTAGCACCAAACCATCTTTCCTTGGCAGTTTATAACCCTCTTCTGTTGTCATTCATTGCTCAAGCTTGAAGCAGAAAGAAAGCAAGCACGAGCACAGAAAGATGGTGAACCTAGTGGCAGCACAGAAGCCATTATTGCATGGCCTGATGAAAATGGCAGGAGTGCAACCCCACATAGTAGAGATTGAGCCAGGGACAGTCATGAACTTTTGGGTGCCAAATGAGACCGTCAAGAAACCTCAAAAGGGTGAAAAGAAAAACGACACCCCAACCTTAACCAAACCAAACAAACCAGTAGTGGTTCTAGTCCATGGCTTTGCTGCTGAAGGTATTGTCACTTGGCAATTCCAAGTTGGTGCCTTAACCAAGAAGTATTCAGTTTATATCCCTGACCTTCTATTCTTCGGTGGCTCAATCACTGATAAAACAGACCGGTCGCCAACGTTTCAAGCAGAAACATTGGTGAAGGGTCTGAGGAAGATAGGAGTAGAGAAGTGTATATTAGTGGGGTTTAGCTACGGTGGCATGGTGGCGTTTAAGATGGCTGAGTTGTATCCTGACCTGGTTCAGGCCATGGTCATATCCGGCTCAATCCTGGCAATGACTGACTCAATTAGTGAAGCAACACTAAGTGAGCTTGGGTTCAAGTCTTCCTCGGAACTTTTGCTGCCTAATTCTGTTAACGGTCTTAAAGCACTACTTTCTGTTGCTACTCACAAGAAGCTTTGGTTCCCAAATCGGCTTCACAAAGACTACCTCGAGGTTTGTTGACTTGCATCATCTTGTAAACTTAATTTTGTATATCAATCCATATTGCTGGTTTTAATTCCCTTGTTTTTGACGAAAGAATAATCCCATCTGGGACACTTTTTGTCTCAGCTTAAGTGTTCCGTTCAACCACCTCTACCTAAACACTTTTTGACAGAAGGCTGATAGAATTGTCAAAGAATTTTTCTGTTTCAAAGCCCTTTCACCTCCACACTAAAAATTCTCGGCTTGCTATGAACAAGACTTCACATCAGCATTCCTTGCATTGTTTTGTCCTTACAGTTTGGTTGTTCTGATTAAATATTTAGCTAGCATGCACTAACTGAAGACTAGCGCAGGTGATGTTCACCAATCGAAAGGAGAGAGCTGAACTTCTAGAGGGATTAGTCATCAACAATAAAGATCCAACCATCCCAAAATTTGTACAGGTAATTTCAGCGTTTAATTCCTCAGGTTTATTTCTTCTAATATATCTGTTAAACATGTTATCATCGCCATACATGTTGCAGAAAATACATCTCTTATGGGGGGAGAATGATCAAATCTTCAAGCTGGAGCATGCACAGAACATGAAAGAGTATGTCTTTGTAAATATGAATCACAAATCAATGAATCTTATTGAAAATATATAGTGATTAGCTGACACAGACAGGAACACATACGCATGCAAATTGGAAAATCCTCAAAACACCTGCAAAAGCGAGTACAGGCAACTACAAATGCATCATATACTAAAATGGCTTGCTTTGTGATTACAGGAAATTAGGCGAGACGGTAACATTTCAGGGCATACAGAAGGCAGGTCACTTAGTTCAACTGGAACGACCTTGTGTCTATAATAAATGTCTCAAGCAATTTCTTACTTCACTGCTTGAAAATGACGAGCAGAAGTGATAAGACAACCAATATCTTTCATTTTGCCTGAGTATTTACTGTAATTTGTACTACTTGTCTCCTTGTTAGTGTGATACTTCTCTGGCATTCGATGTCTATTGTAAGGAGAAGATTGTTAATGAAATTTTAACTTCCTTCACACCTTTGTTTTTTTTTTTTAACTTTTTACAAAACAAATCAACACTCGTGGAAAGAAAAAAAAATAAAAAAATACGTATACAATTCAATCATTTTCACAAGTAAAAAATTTCATGCAAACCGGATCACGTATGCTTGAGCAAACACTTTCATCTGAACGACAATTGTATTTCTTCTAGAGTTCTTCCTTTGGTTTCAGGGACCCAGAGAGACACAAAAATGACAGTGAAAGCACTGACCACCGTGTAAATAGTAAAGGTCCCTGTTGACAGAACAGTTGTTTCATTAGTTAGATATTAGAATAATCCTTGTGTGCAGGTGCCGCAGACATGCACTCATGAAATATGAAAGAGAGAGATAGAGGGAGGAAGGGAGGGAGGGAGAGGGAGACCTGCACTGCTCCAACTCATGAGCAAGTTTGCAGTCATTGTAACAAGCCAGGAAGCAAGCCAATTTGCCAATGTTGCAACCGAGCCAGCGATGCCCTTGATGTTCACAGGGAGAATCTGAAATGCACCATTCAGAAAAACTGAGAACTTTAAGAAAGCAATTCATGAATAATTTTTCACCATCATTAAACACGTTAATAAACTTCATAAGCTGGCATCTGACTGTAGTTCCATCACATCCTACAGCCAAAATTGAATAACTATCATGGATGGAGGGGTTAAGGGCAAAATCATAGACCTCCACTAGAAGGTGATGGTGGAGAATCATATAATGCACAAGTGCACGTGCATGCTAAAGAATATTCCACCATGACGAACTGGGATCCGAGGTACTTGTACTAGGCACAAGTGATTCTTTGATTATATTTCCTGGTTTGACTGTTTTGAATTGCAGTCATAAGTAGAAACAGATAAAGCATCCAAAATAAAGACAACTAAGTTTCGACAATTGATTCAACACACTTCTATCTAACAAATCTATTTTTCTCACACAAGACACCAGACTATTTCCTAAGTCTATTATTTTCCTCTCTTAAAGAAATCACTTTATTGAGTTGGTGCATGCCTAGATGACCCAGCATAAAGCATTGGAGTCTTACTGAAAAGGAATTTTAGAGTTCTGAAGAACAGAAGGCCGGACTGTCCAAGTCAGACAATAACTAATAAAATCATTTGACAAATCAAAATCTCCATGTTCCAAATCATATAGTTCAGCATAACAAAACTTATGCCCCATAGAAGCCAAAATATTGTCAGAGTTAATGCTTAATATAAAGTAAAAAGATGCGGATACCTCAGACATTATGATCCAAGGAATAGCTCCTAGTCCCACTGAGAAGAAAATTACCACAGCCTGGGTAAAAAGAAAGAGAATCGCTTTTAAGGCAGGCCACAGACAAGTGAGTGGATGCACACATATTCAAAGTACAATAAACATACCACAAGTCCTCCAAGTGACACAATTCCCATTATGTGATACAAATCAGAATCTTGTGGTAAAATGCCCTGGTACAAAATGAAAAACCAGAGAGAATAAGAAATCAAAATTTGGCGGCGGTAATTTAAGGCAGATACTTGATGAACAATGAACTTTAAGTACATAGAAATTAACAAATCATAGGCTTTGTAGGATTACCAACCTGCAAATAAAAAGCAATAGCAACCAGAAGCAAGCTAAGAGTAACTCCAGTTGTAGATATCTGAGCAAGCGATTCCAATTAGACATCTTTGAAACTTTATCCTTTACCCAAATAAAATAGCATATTTGCAAACAAAAGAAGAACTCACAATAAGAAGCAATCTGCGCCCAGCTTTATCCATCAACCACGAAGAGATCCCAGTGGCTATGACCTAAAAAAGAAACAACTAATTATTATATAATCCAGATAAGAATTTCTTTCAAACTTTGAATGCCAGAAAATTAAGTCCAAGGGGCAATGGAATCATGACATAAGTGTACAGCCGTGCTCTTACCTGGATAGCTCCAAGTCCACATGTAGCAAGATTGCTTGAGGAAATTCCTGTCAAGATTATGATAGTTTAGTAAATCATCAATTTAATCTATTGGATTATAGGTCACTAGAATAACAATAAACAGAAATGTTTCGAGTAGCCTTAAGAGTAATTCTGGATTGTTGATTCTTAAGAACTATAATTAGTTGAAACTGATTGGCCAGAAAAAGCAGGCTCTTCCCCTATGGCAAAACTAGGTGATATGGTGAGCCTAACAAAAGTTACATGTAAGATACACAAAAAAGACCATCAAAAATCAAAATGATATGTACAATCAGGCCTTGAAATACTGTCCTGACTTGAGAGTGTACAAGGAAAAAACATGATTTTCAGAAGCCTAAACGAACAGTAAATTGGAGATCAAAGTCAGGGAAGTGTTCGTCTAACCAGCATTTGCAAAGATGTTACTGGAATAGAAAAAGATCCCATTGATACCACTGAATTGCTGGAGCACAAGCAATCCAATTCCTACCTGCAGCATAACCACCGGATCAACATTTTGGTTCTAAGGTTGCAGAGGCAAGAAAACAAAATTTTAAACAAACCATCTACCATCAAAGGAAACCAATATCTTCTTCGCTTGAGATCTGCAAAACGAATTGTTGTTCTTTTGCTTGAAGATGCAACAGCTCTCTGTAGAAAGTACACCGATGAAATGGTAATTAGTGATGATACTTTGAAAAGGGTCTAAAGATTAACATGAACCATGATTTGGTTCGCAAAGTGGAAGTCCTATGGCCAAGTTGATTCAAGTTTCCAAAAAAAATTGACATAGTCCAGCTCGATACCTTGATTTCATTCACTTCAGCAGTAATGTCAGTGTCATATCCTCGTAAAACTTGCAAAGAGGCTTCAAAATCTTCCGTCATCCCCATTTTGGCCTGCCCCGACCCCATACATCAAGAAAAAAAAAAAGTATAAAGAGTGAAGTGAGCAAATTCAGAAGATGCCAAAAATAGAACATGAATGAGTGTATAACCATACCAGCCATCGAGGAGATTCGGGTATGAAAAATAAGCCAAGAATTAATAGGGCACAAGGAAAACATCCTGCAAATCAGAGTCTATGTTCCATTAATAAAAAAAAATATTCACTTGTTAACTATTTAATTATGAGTAACATCAAATATCATAGCAAACTAGTTTAATTGTTCTTTACAAATACAGAGAATTCCCGCCTCTCAAGAAACAAAAAATTTCATGGACTTCACATATGCTAGTCATTTTTGCTCAATTATTGACTCAAAAACTTGTCGATAGCATTCGGTTCTTTCACCTAAGATAAATAGGCTTAAAAGAGATTTGGAAGGGACTTACCTAAAACAGCAAGCACTCTCCAATTAACAAAAAGTCCCAGTAGATAAGACAGCAATATTCCAATTGTCACTGAGAGCTATTTCATAAAAAGAGTAGTTAAATCAATCATTAAAACATGAATAACATCAAGAATAACAAAAACAGTATGAATAGAATGGTTCGAAAGCACAACCAACCTGGTTAACCGATCCAAGACTTCCTCTCATGTCCTGAGGCGCTATTTCAGCTATATATACAGGTACCTGCACAAGAACAATCCCAACAAAACCAATCATTCTTTTTATATTCTTTCCAATAGATCAATTAAAACAAAACAAAACCAACAAACTTCGAAGTTACCGTGTATGAGATTATACCGACACCAAACCCTTCCAACAACCTTCCCATGAACAAAAATGATGAATCCTACAAAACCAACAAATAAATGAATCATCTACAATCACCTCAAATAATAAACAACACACATCACTTAATAAAGATCAAAGACTATCATTAATTACTCACAACAGCAAAAGATATGCTTAGCCATCCAATTATATTAGGCACCGCCGCGACCACCAAAGACTGCAACACAACACAACACAACAATGCAGCAATTCAAAGAATCAATTCACATGTGAAAAATCGAAAAGATTTAGTTCTTTCAGATAACTGATTATAATTAGTAGAATTTCAATATATAAAATAGAGAAATTATTACCCCTTTTCGACCAATATATTCTGCAAGTTGGCCACTTACTAAAGCACCAATCATAGCACCCACATTTGATAATGAACCAAACATCGAAAACTAAACACAATAAATCAAATCAATCACAACAAAGTTAAACAAACAAAATTAAATTAAATTTAGAAACAGAATTAAAAAAAAGAGAGTCAAACCTCTGAAATAGAAAGCTTAAGATCGCTAATGATTTCTGCTTGTGTAGGCGAAGAATAACCACACTAAACAATCATGCACAAAAAAACTCAAAATTAATGAAACATAATATAAATTAAGAACTAAAAATAATCGAAAGAGATTAAATTCTATATGGGGGGGGTTATTACAGTGAAACCGAATTGGATGGGGCCTAAAGCGACAATGAGGACACAAAGAACAACAGAAACAGAACCATCACGGAGCATCTGAGCGGAGGAACTCATTATACTGGATTGCCTTGAGCTCATTCTATACCAACTCCCTGTCTGGAGCAAAGGTTTCCTAAGCTGATCTCTTGCCTCTTCAGCATCGTCCCTCTGACTCATGTTTGCTTGATTATCAGCAAAAGAAAAAAAAAGGGATTTAGTAAAAACGAAAAAAGCAAAAAGGGTTGTGAAGATTAATGTTAGATTGTTTTAAGGTTTGAAGTTTCGTTGTTTGAAAGAAGAGAAATGGGGTTGATGTTTTTCCCTTGTCTAGGAAGGGGAGGTGGTGGTGGTGTTGGTGACGACTAGAGAGTCCGTTGGATTTTGGCTTTAAAAAAAGAAAGAAAAACGTGTACGACAGATGACAGGCTGTTTATATTTTGCCATGTCAACTGTTTTTTTAGATATGTGAGAATATCACTTACTGTTTTTTTAAATATTTTTTTATTTAAAAATATTTAAAAAATTAATTTAAAATATATATAAAAAATTTAATTAAAAACAAGTTAAAACTCATATTCAAATACCTTAAAATAATATTTATTTATTTATTTTTACTTGAAAATTTTAACTTTGGAGCTAGGATGTGTTTATTTAAGAAAATGTTTGAAATGTGATTAAGATTATATTTTAAAGTATTTTTTACTTGAAAATATATTAAAATAATATTTTTTTATTTTTTAAAAATTTATTTTTAATATCAATACATCAAATAAATATAAAAAAAATATAAAAATATAATATTTTTAAAATTATATTTTATTAAAACTCTGATACAAATATAGCTCCAAAGAAGCACTATCATGATAATAAATTGTGGACTTATCCACTATTTTTATTTTTTTTAATTTAACGTGGGTGTCCGGACCAGCTTGCGCGCACCTCGACTAATCCCACGGCTCCTGAAGTTAACGACCATGTAAGCCTCCAGTGACCATCATATGAGCAACCACAGAGCTCGAACCTGAAACCACAAAGGGAGCAAACTTCTTGGTTCCAAGCTCTTATCTACTATTTTTGTTAAGAGCTAGAGATGTCTAATATAAGAAAAAAGCTAATTTTACCAAAATTCAGTTATAGAACGAGTTTTCCGAGAGAAAAAAAATAGAAGAATTGTATGAATGGGCATACCGGGGGTGAGGGGTCTGCGCACCCAATGAACCAAAACTTGGTAAATTTATTACTATTATTAAATACGAGAACAATGCTAATCTTACCAAAATCTAAGATGTTGTTAGGTATTTTTTCGTTTTTTGTTTTTGTTTTTTTTTTTAATTTAAAAACTTGTTTGGTTGAACAATTTTTCTATGAGGTGTTGTTTACTTGTTCCTTAAAAATACACTTAATTAGACACTCGAATTATTATGATTGATACTCGATATGAATTGTTGCATAATCTATTTAAGATTTGATATTTGATGTAAAATCTAAAAGTTAAGATATTTAGTATTAATTATTTTTTAAAATATTTTTTACTTGAAAATATATTAAAATAATATTTTTTATTTTTAAAAAATTATATTTGATATTAACACATTAAAATAATAAAAAATTAATTTTAAACAAAAAAATTTAAAAATTTAACAAATGCATAGCCAACTATATTGCCAAACAAATCCTAAGAACAACTCATTGGATATGTGTGTGTGTGTGTCTCTCTCTCTCTCTCTCTATATATATATATATATATATTCTATTTGATGCTATATATACTATTTGCTGCAGTGAGAAATCCACGAAGAAATAAAGCATTCATTCAATTTACGTTTTAATTTCTAAGAACGATTCAACTACATAACTTGTCTACTTCAGATATAATTATTAATTTTTTTTAAAAAAAATTCAACTAATGTCAATATCAATTAATAAACAACAATTTTCTCAATCCAATTCAAATGGCAAAGCAAACTAAGCCACCGTACAGATCAAAATTTCATTTATTTTTTATTTAAAATTTAATTTTTTAATTTTTTTAAATTATTTAAATTTGTTAATATCAAAAATAAAAAAAAATTAATATATTTATATAAAAATAACATTTTAAAAAATAATTATTATTACAATCACAAACAGTTTTTAACTTTCCTCCGAGAATCAAGAAGCGAGCAGTGGTCACCGTTCCCACCTCTAAAACCCTTTGGACACGAACATCTCCCTCTCCGCTTTAACGCACACTCACGCCACTGCCACCACTGCCACCACCTCCCCAAAACAACCCCATCAACTCTCAAATGGGCAAACCCGTTACCCGATCCCACTCTCTACCTCTCCACGAACCCTCTTCTCCTCCACTATCCACTACCACCTCCTCCAAAATCTCATTTCAATCTAGAAAAATCAGAAAACTTTCAACCAACAAAACAACCACCACTACCACCGCTATAACCTCCACTTCCATCCCCCCTCTCAAACCCTTATCTCACAAAGGCGAAATAGAACTGGCACTTGATCATTTAAGCAAATCAGATCCTCTTCTTGCACCTCTATTAAACAGCCATGAACCACCAGCACTGAATCCTTGTACCTCACCGTTTCTTTCTTTAACAAAATCCATCCTTTTTCAACAACTAGCAACAAACGCAGCCAAATCAATCTACACACGTTTTCTCACTCTCTGTGACGGAGAATCTCAAGTAAACCCAGATACTGTACTCTCATTATCTGCCCCCAAACTCAGAGAAATCGGGGTTTCTGGTCGAAAAGCGAGTTATTTACATGACTTAGCAGAGAAATATCGAAATGGGTCTTTATCTGACTCCTCAATTCTTGAAATGAATGATGATATGTTATTGAATAGGTTGACTGAAGTTAAGGGAATTGGGGTTTGGTCTGTGCATATGTTTATGCTATTTTCGTTGCACAGACCGGATGTTTTGCCTGTTGGTGATCTGGGTGTGAGAAAAGGGGTGCAAAGTTTGTATGGGTTGAAGGATTTGCCACAGGCATTGGAGATGGAGCAGATTTGTGAGAAATGGAAGCCTTATAGGTCAGTTGGGTCGTGGTATATGTGGAGGTTAATGGAAGCTAAGGCTTTGGCGAATAAAGCAGCTAAAAAGGCATGAGATGAGTTGGTATTTCGGGGTCTTAGTATTGGGGTTTCGATGAGGAGGTATTGCTTTTGGATGCTTTAATTAAATTAGGCCTGGTTTTTCAGTTTGTGCTGGATGCTTTAGAGTTTGATGTATCAAAGCTTCAATTTGGACAATGTAAATCTGTATGCAACCAGTGGGTTATCTCTGCTTAATAAATGAAAAATTGTGAATTTCTGCTCTGACATTGGTGGCTTTCAACTATCTAAATTATGTTAAGCATTTTCATTACAGGTTAATTTACACTTCGTCTGATGAATATTGATGCAGAATGGATAAAATTCTATTTCTGTGCATTACATTCTGGAGACTGCATTTTCTTGCCAGGGATTGTTGAACCAAATGAAGCAAGACCTGAATCTTGAAACTGTGCATTTCAATGTATACAGAAGCATTGTTGAGCTTGAAGCTTAGTATATGGTGGCGTTTGTCCTGTGGCCATATAAAATCATACTTTAGCATGCTTGAAGTCACACGATTGGTTTTGGATCAGAGGGTTGGCTTGCTTATTTACCCCATTGTGATCTCCTCTTTTCTTCGGACTTCATATTTGAGTTTTTCTATGAAGTCTGTGTTTGGTCTGTGTAAATTGGACGAGGAAAAGTACAATGTCAGAAATATTACATCAATTTATGAGTCGTTAATTGAATAAAATTGGTTGCATGGCCTTTAGGACAATCGCTGGTACTGCTATAGTTCATAGGTGGGTTAAAGTTGAACGCAATTCTGTGTGGGTATGTTGTTGGAATCATGTGAGTTTGTGCTGGGCATAAAGACGTTCTTGGGTTGAGATTTTTATTCATTACTTAAGATTTTTGTTTTTGCTAGGATCAAGTGCATGGAATCAAGTAGAACTGGCGGCCACTCCTGAAGTGAAAACCCTTGCACAGTCTCTGTTTATAAG
>Ga0307517_10006039_pt1 | contig 18041 bp, 21 predicted proteins | sample 23_EM_MG_FD_194515 | JGI IMG/M metagenome (GOLD analysis project Ga0307517, IMG submission 194515) | Populus trichocarpa ectomycorrhiza microbial communities from riparian zone in the Pacific Northwest, United States - 23_EM | ecosystem: Host-associated > Plants > Roots > Unclassified | place... | reverse complement strand
CTTTGTTTTGTTTTTTTTTTTCTCATTTCATCTTTTAACATTTTATTTGAAGCCTAGTTTTCAATCAATAAGATGTCAAAAGATAAAATTAAAAAAAATAAAGTCAAATAAATAAAGGAGAAAAAACCTGAGTCAACAAGGTAACTTGCAAAACTCATGACCTAAATCATTAGACTATGATAACCCTATAGAAAACAAACCAAAACAGATAATGAAACTTAATCCCTAGCAAACCAAATATTGAAACATAAAATTGAAATTGAAAAAAAAAACACGGATTAAAAAAAAACTATTGAAATGAATAGTGTTTTATAAGGTGGTACACAGTAAAAATATCATATCTTTTAGTGTTTTGTTAATGATTTATTTTGGTTTACTTTATATGAGATTGTCTTGGTTTTATGATCCAATTCATGGGTTTGGCGTGTTAACACACGTTGACTCAGGTCAATTTTTTAGTCTTTATAACAACCCCAAGTTTTGAAACAATATACACATGAATTCTAGGATAAAAAAAGAAAGAAAATCCAAGGATATTTTTTTAATTATATAATGTGAACCCATTGATGTGAGTAATTCATGATTTGTTTTTCTTATAAAAAAATTTCTTGGATTTTCTTCTATTTTTAATCGTGGAATTCATGTGTATATTGTTTTTGAAAGTTAGTGTTGTTACATTTGGTATTAGGGCCCTAGTCTGGGCTTAGGAAATGAAATGGAAAATTTATAAGTATTGGTTTGTTTCAGGATGGTGTGAATAAGGACAGATGTGATGACTAACTCCTCTTCAGCGAGGAGAAGAGACCATGATACAAGATCTGTTGACAGTCAGCGAGTGGATCATTTAGAGGATACCGCTTTGTATATACCACCAATATCTCATCAACTGAGTGTTGGGGAGTCGTCTAGACTTTGAGATGAGGTTGGTTCTAGCTAAGTTGGTGCATTAATGCCTGAGAGATCCGAATTACAGAGGCAACGAGCAACACCTCCATCAGCAACAACCCATGCACCATACACAAACCCTACCTCATTTGCGCAAATACTTAAAGTTGTGATCGAGGCTATGTCTAGTACAACAGTCAAATGGCCCCAGTAACACCAAGTGTTCCAATTCCATTTGAAGCATCGATCATTCCTACTACTATTATTTCTGATAGTATAGTTGCTCTGGTTCAGGATGTGAAAAGCATAAGGGAGCTGGGATGTGAGCTTTTTTTAGGCTAATAAGATGTAGAGATTGCAAACAGATGGATACAGAAAGTAAAGAACACCATAATTCAGATTAGAGTACTCGAGGATTGAGTGTTGAGCAATGCTATATAATTGTTATTAGATAGAGCTCAATCATGATGGGAAATGATACAGTCCAAGAGAGATATAAGGTTATTGGCCTAGAGTGAGTTCATAAGATAGTTTAAGATGCAATATTTTTTCTCTTATCAGTGTAGGGTCAAGAAGCAGGAGTTTCTAGTGTTGAGACAGGGGGATATGTCAGTCTTGGAGTATAAAATGAGGTTCCATGACCTCTTCTTATTTGCTTCACAATTTGTTTCTATCGAGCAGCACATGATGGATAGACCGCGAGATGGATTGTGCTAGAAATTGAGACAATGACTGCTTGCTTTATGGTTTGAGTTCGCTAGAGAGCTTATAGAGACGGCTCAAGCCTTAGAAGCATCTATAACAGAGGGATAGTAGGGCCAAACAACGTTGGGTAAGCAAAAGGTGGTGATTTTTCCTTAAGTAGACCTCTCAATCCTAAAACAAGAAAGCCCCAATTTAGTCAATTTAGGAAGACGGAAGGGGCAATAACTGGGAATGCTTAGATTTCTGGTATCAGACCTACTGAAGGACAACATAGTGGTAGGAGTGAATCGGTTAAAGGAATGTCAGAGCAGAAGACAAGTACTTATCCTTAGTGTTTTCCAGTGTGGACAGAAATACCCTGGAGACTACTCTGCTATACCTGGACAATGTTATATATATATATATATATATATATATATATATATATATCGGGGGGAGCATAGATGAAAGGAGTGCCGGTATTTGGGCAAAGAATGTTATTATTGTCATGGGCAAAGACGTGTCATAAAAGATTACCCTTAGAGGTTAGAGTTTATGCAGACTCGATAGTAGATTCAGAGCCAACAGTAGTCGATCATAGCGGACAGACTAGGTGGGCAGACTCAATTAAAGGCTAGTGGAAACAGAGACCGTGTTAAAGCTTAGAGTGTCCGGACCCAGGATATGGTATTCACCATGACATAAGAAGAGCCTCGGGCTATTTTCGATGTCATTGCAATACATTGCTATTACATCACCTGTTTGTTTATGTGTTATTTGATCATTGGGCTACCCATTCTTTTGTTGCAAGTAAGACTGTAGAAAAACTAGGAAATACTTCATGTAGATTTGAGAAAAAGTTTACTATAAGTATTTTTTTATGAGAAAATATAGATATTGATATGGTGTATATGTGTATTAAGCTTGATATTATGGGGTGAGAGATTAGTGTAGATTTAAAAACCAACGAAGAGTTTAAATCAAAATCAAAATCAACAAGATAGGTTTTAGTGCTATTGAAAATTATGAATTTCAGTTTGTAAATGGCAAAATTAGATTTAATTGTATTTATAAAAGTTGTAGAACTATATTTTAATTTTTTAAATATAAAAACCCCACATAAAACAAGTATGGTTGGGCATAATAGGAAGAAATTGATTAAAATCAATAGATAACAGATAACTTGTTGTTTATGTTTTTTTTTTTTTTAAAAAAAAAGGTCGTCCAACACTTATAAAAATTAAAGAAAAAAAAAAGCATGTGGATCTCCTTTAAGCCGATGTACTTGAGCTTTTTCAACAAGCAATTGTGCTTGTGCTTGATCTTTCTTAACAAGCACTTGTGCATGAGCTTTTTCAACGGGCTCATGGCTTGAAATTGTGACAGTTCATTGGATTCCAATTTCGTGTTACCATTTCCTTAAAATTCCACTGATCAAACAATGAATTTTGTATATTCAAGTTTTCTTGATAAGCAAAATTAACAACAATAGCATACTATGAATAAATCGAACTAGGGCAAGGAAAATCATGATCTTGCTTTAAGAAATTAGACTTAATTCTTTTTTGAATTTTTCTAATAGATTATATTAGTTTTTTTTTTTAATTTTATTTTTTAATGTTAAGTTTTTATTGAATTTTATTATTGAGTACTATATTTATAGTGAATTTTTTTTATTTTTTTATTATATAATAAAATAAAAAAGTAATTCAACTAAGTGAAATTCATAATTCAGGTCGTGGATTTGACCGGTTGATTAGGTTAAACTTGACATGTTTTTTTTTTCTTTGAACCTTTTCAGTTTATAAGTTTATGTTGGGAAAACTCTAATATAATTTAATTTAAAACTCGAGTTAAATAAATAATTAAATTAAGATTTTTTAAATTTTAATTGTTATATCAAATTTAATAATAATACAAAAATCTACATATTATTTCTTTACATTCCAAAAATATTTTTTTGGTCTAAGCTGCAGTAATAGCGTGGGCAATAACCTGCTATTTAATCTAATCACTAACTGGAATTAAAAGGAAAAATATCAAAATCATTTTGAACAATAATTTTGGACTCCACAAACCACACAAAAGACAAATTTCAGCCCATCATCCATTTAAGCCAGCCCAGAAAGAACAACCTGAAACTTCAAACGGCACCGTATTACAGCGTCATCGCCGCCTTCATTTTCCTACCACCAATCCAATGTTTTCGCAATAAAACCACAAAACATCACAGAACTTTCAAATTCAGTTGGTCTTCTTCATGTCCCAATTCTCCTTTCACTGAGTCAATAAAGGTACGGCGTTTTTCCCTCTTTCTCTTTCTCTTTCTCTCTTTCTAACACTGGTTGGTCGCTGAGAAAATTCAAGAAAAGACAGAAAAGGATCTACCTTTAGGAAGAATATTAGGTACCCATTATTTAGGACTGTGAAAACAGAAAAACCCATCTTTCAATTTGTGTCTGATTTTCATTTTTCGTGTTAATTAAGGTGAACTTATGTGGTTGTATTAGGTATCTAGCTGGTTAGTTGTTCTGTTTGTCGTGGTCATATGTTTTCTTTATTCAGTGGCTGGGTTAAAATTCAATTGGTGACATTTTGTAGCTTAAGATGTGGAAAAGTCGCAGTCTTGGTGATTGTGGTGGATTATGGATTAGAGAAGGGCTGGTGTGTTGTGCTTTTACTTGGGTTTTGGTTGAATTGGGATTATATGAAAAGAAAAGGTATTTTCAAGAGTTTTTCAATCTTTTCAAGATGGGATTTTTGTGGTTTTTTTTAACCTTAATTTTGAGTAATGGAAATGACTCAATTAGCCTTGTTACTGTACTGATTTTGCTTTCTGATGTTTGCTTCATTATGTGGAATGTGCGTATTTACTCGTGAAGAATGCATTTCACTTCTTGGAATGAAAAGTTTCCTTTCTTTTGGCTTTAGTTATCTGGTTTACAAGCTATGCAGTTCATTATGGTGGCACTTATTTAGCATTTGATTTCACTTGACATCTTTCATCTCATTTAATTTTAACAGATAAATTTACAGGTTATTTCTCCTTTGTTGCTGAGATGTTGCCCTTTTCTGCAAGTAATATCAGCTCTGTGCCTGTTTCTGTGCCAGGTTCGTGTTCCCCTAATTTAGTGCTTGGAAAATATAATGTAAATGTTCATAGTGACTAGTTTTTACTTGAGAATTGTGGACCAGACACCAGTGAGCAGGTATTTGATGCTATAAAATGTGCATGCCAGTCAATTGGATTAATCATGTTGATATGAGTATAATATATTGAATATATATCTGTGGATGATGCTCAGCTACCGAGCACTTTACAGTTTTGAATTGTTTGTTGAATTGTGAAGCTTAAATGCACAACATGAATAAACAATTTGCAATAGTAATAGATCCCCGCTCCATCCTCAACCCTAGTATGGCTTGGTTACCCTGTGCCTTTCTAATAATTAGCTAGCCCTTGCATTTAAACTTATTGGGGAACTGATATTATATAGTGGTATCAAGCTTTGTTTGAGTGTGGGTATGCGTTAGGTTGTTAATGCCCTAGTGCAATGGATAGTATCTATCCCCCATGATCCTTGACAGTTCTCTTGAATGTTGTCAATCAAGGCTATTCCCCAACCCCCAAAATTCCTGATGGTTCTTTTTGCAAGTAGCTTTCTTCTTGTACATGATAATAAAAGTTTAGTACCTGGTAAGTTTTTTGGCTAAATTTACCAGGTTGTTAGATTGATTCTGTGTTGATTCTAAATACTGCAATTTGTAATATTTTGCGCACAGCGAAGACAAGGGGTCAATGCAAGGGCCAAATTAAGCAAACAGGACAAGGTCCACTTGGACTTGCTACACAATTACAGCCTATTGATAGAATAAAACCCTTTGTACATTCAAGTAGAAAGCGATCTGCCTCTATTATATGTTCTGCTGCTATGGTAAGCCTGTTGTTGGATCTATTACTTCACTTTATACACGTGTGCTATATTTTGAATGTAGGAAGTTTTAATTTCTTTCTCTATGATTTCAACATAATTGAGCTCTTGCCTTTTATTAATAGTCAACTGAATCAATGCAATTGGTCAGAGAAACCTTTTCCATAAGTATTTTTTCTGTCTTCTATTAGCACTTTACACAAGTTGAACAGGCAAAGCCATGCTTTAATAGCTTTCCAAAGCAAGAAGCCTGTAATTTTGTTGTTCCCTAGGTTGTAGAGGTAAACATTTTGCCACTGGGACAGGGATTTATGGGTATTGCTGTCTGAACTTCTTGTTCCTTTAATTTTTTTTGAGATGTGTAAGTTTGCTTAAGGAGAAAGAATATTGAAGTTAAATATGCAGAAGAGTTGGCCTAGAGATACTCAGTTAACCTTTCCCTTCTGTAGTTTGTTGAGGTGATTTAGAAGCAGATTAATCTATCAATTTCATGGGAATGTATCTTGATAAAACAAGATGGAAATGCCAATCCTAGAAAAACCATGGAAATACGAGTGTTATACATATGCATGCACAGAGATGTTGAATATTCATTTTTCAAAAGTATTCTGATTCAACAATTTAAGAAATGAGGGAGTACAAGGTTTGAACAAACTTTCTTTCTCCTGCAGAATGCAAGATGCTCTACTTCAGGGCAAACTCAAACTGTTCTTAAGGAGACACCTACAATTACCAAGGCTCCTGTACGAGGTAATTGCTATTTGCATATTCAACTGAATTGCCAAATTGCTTAGTGAATGAGGTTCAGCTAGCTTTTGGCACACAAGTTCCTTGGGATGTGAAAAAGCACAGTGATGTACATGCATTGATTTTACATGTCCATTTGTATTTCCTTCATTGACACAGCATCTATTTCCAGTTATCAACGAGTCCTATTCCTGCTTGTTTGCAATGTTCATTTGTATGTTCTATTTGAATTGTTCGCGAGTGTCCTAGGGATCGATGTCTTCTGGAAATGTGTCTTGGTTGCTCAACATTTTTCTTTGTTTGCATGGTAAATATTTAATGAACTTCATTTTTTGGTTATTTAGAATTCACATTAAATGTGCTTTTGTTATTTTACAGTTTGTAAGTTTTCTATACAACTGTCTGTTGGATAATTTATTTTTGTTGCTACACATCATATTTAAGATGACTCATACTGGTCAATTGAACTCCAGAACCAACGAAGACACCTCAACTTGATGACGGAGGACCTGGGCTCCCACCCCGTGATGACGGTGATGGTGGTGGTGGTGGAGGTGGAGGAGGAGGAAACTGGTCAGGTGGATTCTTCTTCTTTGGCTTTCTTGCTTTTCTAGGGTTCTTAAAAGACAAAGAGAGCGAGGGAGACTACCGGGACAGCAGGAGAAGATAAAGAAAAAGGATTTGGAATCAATAAATTTTTTATGCACTTCAATTCTTATATGTCCTGTGCTGAAATTTTTTGGGTGGACGGATAGCTATTAAGCATAAGCATGAGATAGGACAACTTTTGATGTCACTTACATCAAAGCAGGAAATTGTAACGCTATGTTGTATTGTTTCTGTTTCAGTTTTCCATTACCTCTAAAAGGATTTGTTTTACTAACCTATAATAAAAGCTTTCTGTTAATTCACCGTTCCGGTCATTCTAAGATGTTGGACATGAAAACTGGTGCTCATGCACTTCACCTTCCAAAGGAGTACATATGAAGCCATCCTGGACTTAAATCTGAGACCTCTTGGTTCAACTACTCCGCAAGGTATCAGGCCAAAAAAAGGCGAAGAACGGAAGAAGTATCAATATCTAGCTTGACGGATGAAAAATACTCGATAGGAAAGGTGAGACTGGTCACACCAATGACCTGTGATGGACATGGCATGTTCAATAATAGACAGGATTCAATAATAGACCCTGTCTGAACTCTAAAGAAGGAATGTTGAAGAAAACGTAAATTTCGAAGGTTAACCAACATGCACAAAGAGCCTTGATCGAAAGGTTCGTGTAGCTAATTCACAAGTCCAGGTAATGTGAAATACCACTACCATTGGTAATGTGAAATACCACTACCATTCACCAAGCACTCTCTCCTAACCTCCCTAGTTAAAGACTAGGGCTATATCTGCGTTAGAGGTAACAAACTGCCACAAAACCTTCTCTACCTTGTCTCCCAACATATCCTTGATAACCTTGCAGAGACCCTCGAAGTTCTGCTTCAACTCTTCCTGCCTTTTCTTCTCATCTTCAGTCTGATCAAGTTTCAGGCCCTCCATGGTAGCAGAGACAAGCGTCTTGCCCTCAAATTCCTTGAGCTGGCCAACAGCATACTTATCAATAGCATCAACCATAAAGAGAACTTCATAACCCTTCTTCTTCAACTTGGAATGGAGACTTCTCAACAGCCTTCTTGCTCTCGCCAGTGATGTAGTAAATGTCATTCTGGCCCTTGTTCATCCTGGTCACATAGTCCCTAGTCAGCTCATCACCACTCTTGGTAGAGTGATATATGAGCAACTCAGCAAGTTTTGACTTGTTTTGGTAATCCTCGTGGATACCAAGCTTGAGGTTCTTAGAGAAGGACCCAGAGAACTTCTTGTAATCCTCCTTGTTTTCAGCAATCTCCAAGAGGAGCTCAGTAAACACACTTAATCTTAATAAACACACTTAATCTTAATTAATGTACAGGTTTAAACTTGTGGCTACCAATTGGGTTTGTTCCTGAAGGCCCATACCCTCCAATAACCCAAAAAAGCCCAATTCAGTGCCATCACTGCTTTCGCCTTTCTGCTATTTCACGCTCAACATCATCACTCCCAAAAACCCTAAACCAAATCCCCCCCCCCCCCAAAAAAAAACAAAAATGCCACCAAAAGCATCGAAATCCAAAGAAGCACCGGCAGAGAGGCCGATTCTTGGCCGATTCTCGTCGCACCTCAAGATCGGCATTGTAATTATTCTCTCACCCCTCTCATTTCCCCTACTTTAACCTCTTTTTTCGTGTTTCGATGTGTAAAATTGTTTCTTTTTTTTGCTAGGTTGGATTGCCGAATGTAGGGAAATCTACCCTTTTTAATACTCTGACGAAGCTGTCAATACCGGCTGAAAACTTCCCGTTTTGCACCATTGAGCCTAATGAGGCTAGGGTTAATATTCCTGACGAGAGATTCGAGTGGCTCTGCCAGCTGTTTAAGCCGAAAAGCGAGGTTTGTGTGCTTGAAGTTGTTGAATATAATTTGTGGGTTTTTCGTGCTGATGATATTAGCTGTTGAATCTGACGGATTAAGCAGGGTTATTATTGCTGGATAATGAAGAAAGAAATGAGAAAATCTGGAATTTGATGGAAGTGATGGGGAGAAAGTGAAAATAATGAAAACTTATTTCTGGGTTTTTTAAAAAGATAACATTTTTTTTCTGTTAGGAATCTTTATGCTTTTTTTTGGATGGGACGTGTTGAGATGAGATGATTAGTTCCATAATGTTTGTTCTTTTATTTAAATACTTCATATGCTAGAATTGTGAATAGCCTGATTAACATGGTTCTTATTGCTGAACTGTGAAGAAAAAATGAGGGTATTTCTAGATTTGGTTGAAATCATGGGGAGAAAATGGAAATAATGACAATTTATTCCTTGTTTTTTCTTAAATGCAATTTTGTTGGTTAGAAGTAATATTTTGGATCGAATACGATGATAAGTTACATTTTATGTTATTATTATGGTTTTAAGTACTTTATGCAATATATATTGAAATTTTTAATGCTCAGGTTTCAGCATTCTTGGAGATTCATGATATAGCTGGATTGGTTAGAGGTGCACATCAAGGTCAAGGATTGGGGAACAGTTTCTTATCTCACATTCGTGCTGTTGATGGCATTTTTCATGTTTTGCGTAAGATATTTATCACTTTTTTTATAATTAGATTTCTATTATTCAAATAGCGCAGTGACTTTCTAATTTTTTTACTGAACTACTATTCTCTTATGGAAATTGACAATAAAATGTGCGTTAAAGAAGAAATATTCTTCTTAGGAAATATGGTGCTTTGCTTTTTAAGGGGAGAATAGTAGAAAACTTTTCCATTGGATAGGGTTAACTGTTCTATTTGCTGCTGTTATATTAGAAATTGGGTTCAATCTAAACCTGATATCTGAGAATTTTTTTCCTGCTTGTTGTACATGGGTGTTAAATGTGCACTTGATGTGGAATTTATTCATATCTATGCATGTATAATAGGAGCATTTGAGGATCCTGATATTATCCATGTTGACGACATTGTGGATCCGGTTAGAGATCTTGAAGTTATTAGCGCAGAGCTACGACTGAAGGTATGTGATTTACCTACAGATACTGTTTGGCACTTAAATAATGCCTATAATTATGAATTGAACATCTAAATGACTGTTTTGGAATTTTATTTTTGAATTTAAAGTATGCTCCATCATGCGTTTTTGAATGGGATGTGCTATAAGATACTGTGATGTATTTTTGATCACTCAGTCTTAAACTTATCAGTCAAAATGAATTAGATTTTTAAACCCTGTATGACTGTACTGTAGGATATTGAGTTCATAGAGAGGAGGATAGAGGATGTTGAGAAGAGCATGAAGAGGAGCAATGATAAGCAGTTAAAAATAGAGCTGGAGTTGTGTCAAAAGGTATGTATTCTCGTGGCTGGAACTTTGTATAATATTTTACCTTGAATCTATCAGCTAATCACATGCTGATGTGAAGGGCCTGTGTTTATTTATCATTTGCATATGTTGAATGATGTCTATTGGCTTTGTATATATACTCCCTCAGTCCCATAATAAATTTCTTCATTGTTTTTGCACAAATTTTTAGGAATTGAATAAATTAATTAATGGTGTTTATTTTAAAAATGTGATCCCACCTTTACCCCTAATATATTTATATAGTTAAATGTTTGTTTTGAGTAAATTTGATAGATGGTAAAGGGTAATAAGGGAAAGTGAGTGAAAGAAGGTAATAATTATACTTTGACTTTTAGAATGGGCATTTATATTGAGACATCAAAAAATGGAAAGTAGGACACTTAATATGTGACTGAGGGAGTATAACTACTGGCATATTCCTTTAAATGATTTCAAGCAATGATGGTGCGTGTTAGGTCAAGGCTTGGCTTGAGGAAGAGAAAGATGTCCGTTTAGGAGAATGGAAAGCTGCTGATATCGAGATATTGAATACTTTTCAGTTGCTTACTGCCAAGCCAGTTGTCTACTTGGTAAGTTTTCCACCCTCCTTTCATCTTAGGCTCATCTTTTGCAGTTTTGATGATCTTCTTGGGTGATTGCATTGAATTTGCAGATTAACATGAATGAAAAGGATTACCAAAGAAAGAAGAACAAGTTTTTGCCCAAGATACATGCATGGTATGCCCTTTTTTTACCACGTATTTACCATTTCAAGCTATTCATGTATGTTGCTATGAATTCTGTCACTCCATTCCCTGCATGTGACTTAATTTGCGTCATGTCTTCCTTGACAACCCCTGTAGAAATTTATTGTTGCTTGTGACAGTTTGATTGTCAAATTTCACTGGTGGTCTCTGATCAGCATACGCTCTTTTAGATTGTGTTCCTACAAAAGAAATAAGTTGTTATTGATTTCTTTTGTAGGGTGCAGGAACATGGCGGTGAAACCATTATTCCTTTCAGCTGTATATTAGAGAGAACTCTTGCTGATATGCTACCAGATGAAGCAGCTAAGTATTGTGAGGAGAACAAGTTACAAAGGTTGGTATTGAGGAGCAAGTGGCTTGTAAATATGTCTTAACTGTTTTTTTTTCATTTGAAGATCTGTATATTAATTTGAGAGAAAAAGCAGTAGTGTGTTCGCAAAATCTAATGATCATTCCACCCCCCCCCCTCCCAACTCATATTTTGCTGGAAAAAGTTTCTGGAGTTTGCAATGTGAAGTTTTCTAGGAGTGTTGTACTTTTTTTTTAATTACATTGTGCTTTTTATGGTATTAACTTGAAACAAATCCAACTTTCCTGCAGTTGCCTTCCAAAGATCTTAAAGATTGGATTTTCAGCAATTAATCTAATTTACTTTTTCACAGCTGGCCCTGACGAGGTAACGTATACCTAATACCCATACAATTTTTGTATTGTTGTTTTCTTTGTTTGGTTTATCTTTGGCAAGTTTTATGGAAAGCCTTAGCTCGGAAATTTATTGCAATTGAATTGAGTATGCAGGTAGTGGTTTTTTACTTTTGTTTGCAGCTATATGACGCCTTATCTCCAAAACATGCTCTGAACTTCCAATGCCCATGGCATCTCACAATAAAGGCATATTGTGCATTTGTATGCAGTTTCCTGATATTGTTAATGCAACTGTTGACATGTAATTTACAATTTCTCAGATCAGTAATTGAAATTTTTCAATGACAAACTATTTCTGCAAGTATTGGCCAATCATTTATATAGTTATGTTCACAAACTTGAAGTGTAACCTTGGAATCTCTCTTGTTAAAATTTTAGCCCGTTCAACTAAATGTTTCTCCACATTGGCGCTTTAGTTTGCACTGTGGATTGTGGAAAAATTTATAAGAAATTAACTTAGTTGCTACGTTTTGGTCTGAATTGTTAGATCTTAGCAGATGGCACCTGTACATGGATTTTCTTTGAACATCAGTTGCAATTATTACTGCCTATTTCCCTCTTGGTCATGATTTTCAAGTTCTCATTAGTTTCTCATAATCTGATTGTAACACTATTAGTCTGGGATTTGGTTTTTTGTGTTATACAAAATTTTTATTTTGTGGTGCATGTTTTCTTTCGTCCGCAATGATAATTATCCTTCTCATTGATGGCATATATTTTTCATGGTAGTCCTTCCTGTGTATGGCATAATATCTTTACAGCCAGCTGTCTGTGGCCTCTGTTTTGATAAGTTAAGCCTAATGTCCTGAATCACTTGCTCTTGCAGGTGAAATGTTGGCAAATCAGACGACAGACAAAAGCCCCCCAAGCTGCAGGGACTATCCATACTGATTTTGAAAGAGGATTTATATGTGCTGAGGTTTCTTTCTTGTTTTTGGATTCACCACTTTCAAAACTGAGTCTTTAACAAACTGCTCAATAAATTTATAATCTCAACTGTCTGTGCCTTTCATTATTTCCAAGTCAATTCATCGTTGTGATTTCTTATCTTTGCATTTCCTGATAATGCTTAGGTCATGAAATTCGATGATCTGAAGGAGCTTGGTAGTGAGTCAGCTGTTAAGGTATGCGTTTTGAATAAAACATTGTTTGTTTGCTGTGAGAGCCTCAGGGGTTTGGGGGGTTGTGAATGATAATTTCCATATTTCAATATATTCCCTCGGTAACTATTTGGAGTCAGAATTGGACAGACTAATAGGTAAAAGGAGAGATTAAGAGATACAAAAAAGGAAACAAAACGAGATACTATTGTCTGTCGTGGAAGCCTACAATATGCAACATGATGAGCAGCCCTAGAATCTAGCGCACGGTTGTAAAACTGATGACATAAGGATGAATATGTCCAGAATACATCAAAAATATGCACCAAATAAACTACATGATATCAAGTGATCATTGGCTGTGGAACCATTATGAAATCAACTAGTGTGTCCTATTAATCCAACAGGTATTCGAATTTGTTTTGCATGTATTATAATTATGTGTGAAATGCTCATGTTGTACAGTACGCTTCTGAAAAGATCACATGCATGTGGTGGTGGTAGTGGTTTCGTAGTATGGTTGATGTTGATCTTGTTGCCTCATGAGCCTTTGTTATTGTGAGCTTTTAATATGGCATCTATTTGAACTTGAAATGTGACGGTAAAGGAAAATTGTAGTAAAGTTCCATTAATGACTCCTACATTGGTGTCTATATTTATATGCACCGCACCCCAGCTGTACAAAATATGCAGGCTTATCCTTTTTATTGACGAATTGAATCTCTCTTGCAATTTCGCTCAGGCTGCTGGGAAGTATAAGCAGGAGGGGAAGACATACGTTGTCCAAGATGGAGACATAATATTCTTCAAGTTCAATGTGTCTGGGGGTGGAAAGAAGTGAGATTTTATCCTTCAAATCTTCCGCTGCAATGATTGATGTATTTTTGGTGGCTATGCTAGAAATTTGGTTGGTGCTTGGAAAAAACACTTGATTTGAGCGGTCATTTATGTGACTGTAAAATCACAACATCACAGCCCAAATCAAAAGATTTAAGAATTGTAATTTATAATCAGAATCATGAGCTCATGGATTTATGGTGTATTGGCATATATCTTCTGTTTTGACACATCTAGTCGAATAGTACCATGGGAGGCCATAAAATGGGATCAAAGAATTCATCGCCATATTGCCTTCCACAAATTTCTCCTTCGTGAACTTCTTTTGCTATGATGGATGAGTGATTAAGTGATCATTTTTAGGATTTTTTCTCTTACATGTACAAGAAGATGATGTGGAATTGTAAGGAGCAACTGACTTTAATTATTAATTAACCAGAAAGGATGTGTTTGGTTAGTGTTCAAGAAATGACAGATACAACATGTTTAACTGGAGGGATGGAGACAGACACGGATATTTGAATTGTTTTATTTTTAAAACAAGAGGTACAGGGGATGTTTTAGTGTTTTCTTTTTTGTCTTTTGTTTTTCCTAGACAAAAAATAAATCTTAAAGAGAGAAAGAGACCCAAAATCTCTTCCATTTGGAAAAAGCCACGTGGCTTTCTCTAAACCATCCACCAATCACTTATTACTGTGACCTACGTAGCCTCACAGCCTAACCCCCCTATCCTTACCCTAACTACCAAACTGATAAGGTAATCTTATCCGCGCTTTCTTTCAACTGTCAAGTTCTCCATTAAGAGACCAAAGAGAAGGAGACTTTCTTTTTTCATATCCCCAATTCGCCGCTAACACAGATGGCTAATTACTCTCAAGCCCACATTTGCCAGTGCCTGACCAGACTATCAACTCTACGTTCAACTTCTGTGGTTACCATCTCTGGTAACAGGCAAAAAACAGGACACCAGTTTGTGGGAGATGTTTTGTCTTTGGCTCATGGGCTGCTTCAACTTGGTCTTGGCAATGGTGACATTGTAGCCATCTGTGGTTTCAACAGGTTCTTATCATCATCATCATCATCTATCCTTGCACCATCACATTCCTTTGGCAAAAAACAGGTTCTTTTAGACAGTGGTTTATACTTTGAGCTATGTTTTCTTTCTTTTTAAGGATGTTCTGGAAGTTGGTTATTGGAAAATGTTGATGTCGATGTTCTTGTTTGGTTTGCTAGGAAATTGAGAGTGGAATGGGAATTAGGTTCTTGTTTTAGTTCAATTGATTAATTTCTTGAGTGAACGTTCATGGTTTTGTGATTAATTTGAGCATAGATTAGTTGTATTAAACTTAGAATTAATGGTGTTTTTCAAAAGGGTTTTTTGCATTGATTAAGGAAATTAATTTGGTGAAGTAAGCGAAGGTTAATTAAACAAGGATTGATGGCTTACGAGCCTTTTGTTTAATAATATTGGCGGCATTGTCAAAACTAGTTTGGTAAGAGAGAATAAAAAATATATAATTTAATTTAATATGAAGTCAAGGAAGACTTTTATCTTTTATCTTTCATCTTTGAGGTGGTAATATCAAGAAATAATAAAAAAAAAAACTTATGATCTTGAAAATATAAAGAATCATGGATAAATTACATTGGACATTATTGAAATTTATACTATAATTAGCTGACCTTTTTGTAGTTTTTGAAACTACTCTAATCTAGCCCTCCATTTTCTGTTTTCTTCCAAAATAATTTTTTGTTCATAAATGTAAATAGAAATTATTGATAGATAATAATCCTTGTTGATTGTGTAAAATAGTGTTATTAAACTTGGCCTGTGGGCCAACTTGGTGATTTACCTGACTTGATTTGAGTTAAGCTTTAAATTAAACCAAGTAGGTGATGAGCTTGCCAGTTTACCTGCACTCTATACGCTGTCAAGACCTGATTAACTTATTTAAAAATTCATAATAATATCATTTTGTTTTATTTTTTTAGATCTTGAAATAATACCGATTTAGATTGACTTGGATCAACCCGCCCAGCCCATGACTCCGGCCTTGGACTGAGTCATGGGTGGGACAAGTTTAATAACTTTGGTGTAAAATAATCTGTTGATCTTAAATAGTGACCCGTGTTTAATAAATTTGATGTGATTTTACAAATTCTGATGAATGTATTTGTTTCAGTGACTGGTATTTGGAGTGGTTACTTGCTGTCGCATTTGTTGGAGGCATAGTTGCTCCTTTGAATTACCGATGGGTTAGTACATCACCTGCCTGTGTATGTGCTGTTCGGCATCTGCACCAGCCATCTATGTACTTGCTGCGCAATTCTTTAGCCAACTCGTAAAGAGTTAGATTGAGGTTTTGTGTTCTCCATTTGCAGAGCTTCGAAGAAGCAAAATCAGCAATGTTAATGGTAAGGCCAGTGATGCTGGTCACTGATGAGAGCTGTAAACACTGGTATCAAGAGCTCCAGAGTAATGCTTTACCTTCTGTCAAGTGGCATGTTTTTTCAGGTTCCCCTTCTTCTGGTTTTGTAAAAACATCAAATGGTGTGTAGCTTCCTTCACATCTCTTCATCTGGTTTTATTCTTCTTCCATGTTCTGATAGACATAATGTTGCTGTTGCTTTCTTCATTTTGACAGTGTTAACTACTGAAACACTTAGGAAGCATGTCATAGGAACTAAACAATTGGATTACTCCTGGGCACCTGAGGGCGCTGTCATAATATGCTTCACTTCAGGTACAAGTCCTATGATGTGTGTGGAAGCAAATTCAAGAAGAAATCTCTTGATGTTCAGTGGAATATTATATTTTTACCAGATTTATCTTCAGAGTGTTGTTGGTGCATGTTCCTGGTATAATGCATAAATACAATTCTGAGTTTGTGTATAGCAACCATATCCCCCTTATAGGGAGGGTTTCCCTGCTTCCTTTCAATCATCCATCCCAGTACGTCGCGTAGGGATCTCAAAGATCAGCTGCTTCCCTTTTTTAGATTCCAATTGATAGAGCACTTTTCATGACATCACAGAAAGGAAAGCTCTTTAGATCTGAGCAATTAAACTGACAGAAATGACAATTCTTTCATACAATTCCAACAGCTTCTACTACTCCTGTTTGTTTTATCAACCATGTGCAAGCAATAGATGTCAAATCCTTGCTACATGATAGGTCAGCAACTGGCAGTCACCAATCACAAATGACAAACCCTTTGAGACCAGTTCAAAATTTTATGTTTTGAGCTAAACTTGGCCACTGTTGGTTCGAATTTTGAGTGTCCTTTATGATATGTTTTGTTGTCGAAGATTCCTACCGAAAGTGCTTCTACGAAATGCTTTGTGCTTTTCTCTTAAATTAATTCATCTAAGAGCACATTTTACTTACAGAATCACTTCAACAGCAGGGAAAATAAGTTATGTAAAAAAAATCGTATCTTAAATACGATTGAAGTTTAAATTCTAGTACCATTCTTCAGGTTCCTCCTGTGTAGATCCTTAACTGGCATGATCCACCAATCTAATTATTATTTTGGTTGAAATTTTTGTATGGCTTTAGGAACCACTGGAAGGCCCAAGGGAGTTATCGTAAGCCATTCAGCTATGATAGTACAGTCCCTAGCGAAAGTTGCTGCTGTTGGTTACAGTGAGGATGATGTATGCAGCTCTGAAGAACTGTTTTCTATGGATCTGATTTTGTAACTGGAAAAACATGGCAATTAAAAGGGATAAAGATAATGCAAACCATTAAGGATATTTCTAGAGTTTCTTATAATTTGGAGAATAGTAGCATTGGTAGCTAGAAATGACTGTTGGCTGGATTCCTTATTCCTTGGACTTCTGCAGGTTTATTTGCACACTGCTCCATTGTGCCATATTGGTGGATTGTCATCAGCCATAACCATGCTAATGGTCGGAGGTTGCCATGTCTTGATACCAAAATTTGAGGCTTCGTTAGCCATAGAAGCTATCAAGCAACATTGTGTTACTTCTCTAATCACTGTCCCAGCAATGATGGCTGATTTGATTTCCTTAACCAGGTAAAGTTGCAGTCCCACCTGTAATGGAGATTAACAGAGTCATGTCTAACCTCTGCTTGGATAGAGCTATCTTTACGCAGTAGTTTTTGTCGTTGGAATTCATTATTACATTTCATACGACATGCACTAAATGATTAACATTTACGCTGCAATTTGTCAGCATACACTTAAAATTTTATCTCTGTTGCTAAGCTCTTCTGAAATCTTTTGTCTAGTTTTCTTCATTTTTCCCCAACATTGACCACACTGCTTTATTTGTGATTTTATCATTATGTCTCATAGTAGTAAACTACTATTTTGAAATATTTTGTCAGGTTGAAAGAAACTTGGAAAGGGAGGCAATATGTGAAGAAGCTATTAAATGGAGGTGGGAGTCTGTCAGCTGAGCTTATGAAAGATGCCACTGAATTGTTCCCAA
>Ga0307517_10006038_pt1 | contig 18042 bp, 20 predicted proteins | sample 23_EM_MG_FD_194515 | JGI IMG/M metagenome (GOLD analysis project Ga0307517, IMG submission 194515) | Populus trichocarpa ectomycorrhiza microbial communities from riparian zone in the Pacific Northwest, United States - 23_EM | ecosystem: Host-associated > Plants > Roots > Unclassified | place... | reverse complement strand
AAATATTTTTATTTTAAAAAATTATATTAATATATTTAAATGATCTAAAAATATATATATAAAATTTATTTTAAATAAATTGTTTTTCAAAATTTAAAGAAGTGCGTTACCTAACCCACCCAGTTTATGTGGAAGATACACGTTTGAACACCCAACTCTGTTCTGGCACGTACGGCAGAGTCCACAGGCCCCACCTAATTCCGGTGATGATGGTCATAACTCCTCTCGCCCTCCCTAACAAAATCGGATTCTCGTTACCTTTTCTCTATAAACCAATCACAACAAGAGGAGGAGGAGGAGGAGGAGGAGGAAGCAGTTGTTCTGCTTTTACTTGTCGCTCTGTATCGTCACTTACCAGCTTCACTTGGGACGACGTCGTTCAAGCCTCTCAACCTGACTATGCCCCAAATGATTCTTCAGATCTCTCTGGCTTCTTCGAAAAGATCAAATACTGCAATCGCGGCTCCTCCGTACAGAGCGAGCTCTCTTTTCCTTTGTGTTTTGGTCAATTAACAATATTTTTTACTGTATAATTTTTATTATTTGCAGGAGATAAAATCTGAATTTATTCCATTGGTGATAGAGGATCAAATAGTTGGTTACATACATAACGGGTAAGGTAATCTCTCCCTCCCTCCCTCTTTTTTGTTTTTTTTGCATTTTAAGAAAATGGGAAATTCAAATTGATGAATTAATTTTGATTTATGACAGTTTTTTTGATAATTATTTGAGGAGGTTTAAGGACGTGTTTGTTTTTGTGCCAAGTGATTCTCGTTTTGGCACCAATGTGACTTTAAATAAAACACTAAGCACGCCAGAGGAAAGAACCAGAGTTGTTGGAAATGTAATCAAATGCTTGGCAGAAGAAGAAAAGGAACTGATTCCAGGAATACGAAATGAGGTATAAAGATCATCAACCGTGTGGAGCTTTTTTTTTTTTTCTTGCTGTATTGGCTGTTTACTCGTTGATTTTCAATCAGTTGTACCCTGTCACACCTTCGTTCGGATCGCCCCCCTATTTTTCCGTTGAACGTGCTGCTGCTCCTTATTTTGGAATTAAGGTTTGTGCTTCTTATTTCTTTGCTTCATTCTTTTTTCTTTTTGTTAGAATTAATTAATTTTTTTTTCACTTTTCAACTCTATGAGAATAGGTATATGGAATTCATATGAATGGTTTTGTGAAAAGAGATGGGGAGAAATTCTTATGGATAGGAAAGAGAAGTCCAGTGAAACAAACTTTTCCTGGGATGCTTGATCATCTTGTTGCTGGTGGACTGGTTTGTAACTATTTATTATATTCATCAGTTACTTTTGTAATCCACATTCTTACTTGTATACCATTCAATGAAATTGGTATCTGGTTTGCATTGTCAGATTAAGACGAAGGGAAGATTCCATTATTTATTTATTTATTTTTAACATTTGAATGCTCTGAATACTATGACGACCAGGTGGTAGGTGGACTCTGAACTGAACTTGGAGTGTGAAATGTCAATGTTAAATCCCGGATGATTACAATATTTGCAATCCATTTCCTTTAGTAATGGCAACTAGCAAAAATAAGCATGCCATAGAATTGTCACTTCATTTCTGAACCAACTCTTACATTATGGTAATGACAGCCTCATGGGATGTCTTGTGTTGCAAATCTTATAAAGGAATGTGAAGAGGAAGCAGGGATTCCTCTATCCCTTTCTAATCAGTAAGTTCTCTTCTTCTGCTGAATTATGTTCAGCCTGCCTTGTATTGTCTGGGAAGTTGAATCTTGGTGCAGCAGGAACAGATCCTTTGATCAAGTTGTTTTGGTTGCAACCACTCTCGTTCTGATGATGGGTCTATATTGCTTCTTTACAGAGCCATGTCAGTCGGTGCTGTTTCTTATGTGGATGTTGACGGGTATAGATACAAGAGGGATGTTCTATTTTGTTATGATTTAGAACTCCCTGGTGATTTTATTCCTAAGAATCAAGGTAAAACTGTGAAAGCTCAGGTTTTCAGCTGTAATTATATGTCAATTCTTGAAGCCTTTTAAATATGCCTAGAAATTTGAGGATTGTGTTTTTGACATTTCATGATATCTTTACCATCGTTGGCGTATCAAACTGTGACAGATGGGGAAGTGGAGAGTTTCAAGTTGATCCCCGTGGAAAATGTTGCAAATGTAATACGGAGGACCCATTTTTTCAAGCCTAATTGCTCTCTTGTTATCATTGATTTTCTGTTTCGACACGGGTATTTCTTCTCTATTGTTTCCCTTGTTTATTTTCACACTCATTTAGCGGCCACTCATTTAACTTTAAAAGATAAACTATTTTTTCTTTGCCACCTATATTATTATGACCCACCTCTTCATGGTGAGAAGATATTCACATTCATTAGTCATTTTCTGCCTATAATTATACAAACAATAGGGGCAACTACAAGTTTATCTCTGTCTTCCAGCTCTCATTAAGACCAGAACACCCATGACTTGCCATAAGAATCACACAAATTAATGTCTTGGATTTTCACTCTTTATTTAGCCTTTCCATCCCTTCACCTGAAACATTATTTCCTTCCCCACAATAAGAGCTTTATGCTCAAAGTTTGGGCTTCTTTACAGTTTTCAGCCATATCATTCTTACATGTATTAGGTCCCAATAATTATTTTTTGTGATGTTTTCTCTTAGGGTGAGAATAAATCGTAGTTTGAAGAAAAACTTCTTGCCCTCATTAATAATACCTGGCTGCTTAAATAGCAAAACCACTTAACAACCCACGTACTTAAAAACCAACAAAATAAAGGATAATGTAAAACACACGTACTAATAGATGTAAAACACACGTACTATAGAAATACATTAAGTAAATAACACATAATTGTAAGAGACCCATTCCAGTATCCATTCCTGTACTGCCCGCATGCACAATGCACGTCTTCTAACTACCCGCCGGCATGCACGTCTGCTCGCATGCATGTTTGCACGTCCTTACTGTCCGCATGGGACATGCACACTCAAAAGTATTTGGGATTTGGTTTGAGGCCACGAATTGAATGTCGTGGCCTAACATTACCCCCCCTAGGAAGCCGATCCTTGTCCTCAAGGATTATAGGCGAGAAAGTAGCTAGCAACTGTTCAGTCGGTTCCCAGGTGGCATCATCTGTGGAAAGATTCTTCCATTGAACTAAGCTCTCCTCAACAAGGTGGCCCTCCGTGCTTAATCCAACGTGTATCCAAAATAGTCCGAGGCTTTAAAATGGCAACTCTGTCATCAGTGACTGGTGGTAACTCGGTCTGTTGGGGCTCCGCCTGGCCAGCAGTGGTGTGGTATGGTTTCAATAGAGAAATATGAAACACTGGATGGATGCGTGCGTGAGCTGGTAGTTGTAACTTGTAGGCGACAGGGCCATATTTTTCCAGAATTAAGTAGGGCCCATAAAAACGACTTGCTAGCTTTTGATAGACTCGTTTGAAAGTCGATTGTTGGCGGTGAGGATGCAACTTCAGTAGAACCCAGCTGCCAACTTCAAACGATACATCCCTTCTCTTGTGATCTGCCATTTGCTTCATACGATTAATCGATGTTTCTAAGCTGGCCTTTAGTTGTTTAAGTAATGCATCGTGATGCAAAAAGTGCTGATCAACTTCATGCACAGCCGACATGCCTTCAGTGTACAACGGAATAGATGGGGGCAGTCGACCATACAACGCCTGGAACGAGTTCATGCCAGCAGAAATATGGTATATGTGGTATTATACCAGTATTCGGCCCAGGGCAGATAACAGTTCCACTTGCGAGGTCATTGGTGAACGAAACAACGCAGATATTGCTTAACACAACGATTGACGACCTCTGTCTGTTTGTCAGTTTGTGGGTGGTAAGCAGAACTGAGCTGCAATTTGGTGCCCGACAACTTGAAGAATTCTTGCTAGAACTTGCTAATAAAAATGGGATCGTGGTCACTGAAAATAGAAATAGGCATCCCGTGGAGCTTGATAATGCCTTCAACAAACTTGTCAGCGACAATTTTAGCAGTAAAAGGATGGGTTAAAGGAAGAAAATGAGCTGAATTACTAAACCTGTCAACGACCACCATAATTGTATCTTTGCCTTGGGAAGTGGGTAGTCCTTCAATAAAGTCTAAAGAAATGTCATCCCACACCTGACATGGAATGGGCAGTGGTTGTAGAAGGCCTGCTGGAGCCATTGTTTATCTTGATTTTTTGGCAAACTGCGCATCCTTTAATATATTCTTCAACTGATCTATGCATCCCCGACCAGTAGAATTGTTGGCCCAATTTTTTGAATGTGCGTAAGATGCCAGAATGACCTCCTGTTTTGGTGTCATGCATTTCGTGTAGTAAATGAGTGTGCAAAGATTTATCGTCTTGAACGATGACCTTCCCTTTGTGGAAAAGTAACCCATGATGCCACATATACGGTCCTTCAGGGTGGTCAGTTGCCATACAACCCTTTTTCTGTATATATGGATCGGTTGTGGTGGCGTGCTTGATATCCTCCCATAGACTGACCTGTGGAATAAAGAGATGGTTAAGAATTGGACTGCCTTGTTTCCTTGAGAGTGTATCTGCTGCAGAATTCTCACGTCCCGGTCGGTATAATATTTCATAGTCGTAGCCCAAAAGTTTAGCGACCCATTTTTGCTGTTCTGGGGTAACTATTCGTTGCTCCAAAAGATACTTAAGGCTGCGGTGATCAGTTTGAATGTAAAATTTCTTGCCCAGAAGGTAAGGTCACCATAATCGGATAGCCTCAATGATAGCCAACATTTCTTTGGTGTAGGTAGACCAGGATAGTTTAGTCACTCCAAGTGCTCGACTCATGAAGGCCACTGGTTTACCTTGTTGCGACAGCACTGCGCCAATGCCTTCACCAGAAGCATCAGTCTCAATAGTAAATGAGTCGTTGAAATTGGGCATGGCTAGTGTAGGAGTTGTTGTCATGGCCTGCTTGAGTGTAATGAACGCACACTCAGCGTTGTCATCCCATAAAAATTGGCCTTTCTTGAGGAGGTTGGTGAGAGGCCGAGCAAGAACACCATACTGTCTGACAAACTTCCGATAATAACCTGTTAAACTCAAAAATTCACGTAAAGTTGAAATATTAGTAGGGCGTGGCCAGACCACCATTGCTTCTACTTTGTTGGTATCTACCTTTACTCCATGATTTGTGATGATGTGTCCCAAGTATTCGAGTTCCTGCTGCTCAAAAGCACATTTACTCATTTTGACAAAGAATTGGTGTTGCCGTAATATTGCCAGGGTCTGCTATACATGCTCTAAATGCTTGTCCCATGTATTACTATAGACCAATATTATCATCAAAGAAAACCAAGATGAATTTTCTAAGATGAGGACGGAAGATAGAATTCATAATAGCTTGGAACGTAGATGGTGCATTACATAAGCCAAAAGGCATAATCAAGTACTCATAATGTCCAATATGTGTCCTGAATGCAGTTTTTGGGATATCAGGAGGACTTACTCGGACTTGATGGTACCCAGCCCTTAAATCAAGCTTGGTAAAATAAGATGCACTGTAGAGTTCATCCAACATGTCTTTAACAGTGGGAATTAGAAATTTGTCTTTAATTGTGGCAGCGTTGAGTGCACGATAGTCTGTGCAAAAACGCCAGTTGCCATCTTTTTTCTTTACCAAGAGTACCGGTGATGAGAAGGGACTAGTGCTAGGCTAAACAAGTCCGAAGTTTAGCATCTATTAGACCTGTTTCTCAATCTCCTCCTTCTGATAATGTGCATAGTGATATGGGCTTATGTTCACCGGTGTAGTGCCTTCTTTCAAGGGAATGTTATGATCAATTTGTCTGAAAGGTGGTAAACTGGAAGGCTCCATAAATACATCAGAAAATTCTTGCAACATCCCTTGCATGCTCGATTGTATGATAGCTTGCGTATCCTGCATGGTTATCTGTAGGCAAAAAGCATATATGGCACCACCTGAACAAACCCTTTTAGATATCTCCTTAAATGAAGCTGCTTGAATCTTGTGGCCATCGATCCCTTCCAATCTTCTGGCTTTATTTTCCCAATAAAATTCCATGGTTAATTGTTTCCAATTGCAAACCACAGAACCGAGTAACTCGAGCTATTGAATTCCCAGCACCAAATCCTGCCCTGTGAGTGGTAGAGAATACAATGTTAAGGAAAAAATAGAACCTTATAGATCTACCTGGACCTCGTTGAACTTTTCTTGACATTTGAGATTCTCCCCATTGGCTACTCGTACTGTGAAAGCATTAGTTGACACCACTGGTAATCGCAGTAAGTTAGTCATACATTCATTGATGAAATTGTGAGTGGACCCGCTGTCAATTAAAGTGAATATGTCATTAGAACCAATTCTGGCAGTAACTCGCATGGTTTTGGGTGCAGCCCATCCTGTTAACGCATGCAGTGTAATCTCTAGCTCCACAAATTCCTCATGGTTGGCTGCAGCATGCTGTTTGTCGGTGATGTTGTCACAGACAACTTTATCGCCGTCATCATGTCCTTCTAGCATAAGCAATTTTGATCCTTGACATTTATGCCCTGCTGTAAAACGTTCATTACAATTAAGACATAATCCTTGAAGTCGTTCATCGTCGTCATCATGTCCTTCTAGCATAAGCAATTTTGATCCTTGACATTTATGCCCTGCTGTAAAACGTTCATTACAATTAAAACAAAATCCTTGAAGTTATCTCCGCTGCATTTCATCCCAACTCAAACGCCGTATAGGTGCAACAGGTGGTGTTGATGTTGTTGGTGAAAAAGCTAGAGAAGCTCGTACTGGTGGTGCGGGACGTATGAACTTCCTCTGCCTCATGAGTTGATCATCTTTCATTCGTGCAAAGTTGATAGCATCTTTTAATGTTTGTGGTTTAAACATACGAATTCCATCAGATATGTCTGACTTTAAACCACCCATAAAAGTTCCCACTAAAGCCTTTTGTGTCCAGCCTCTGACCCGATTGCCTAACCATTCAAATTCTCGCTGGTACTCAAGTAAGGATCCAGTTTGTCTGATTCTTGAAAGAGCTTCATCAAAATTTTCGCACTCTGATGGTCCAAAGCGAGCCCAGTTCATCTTCGAAATTTACCCACGCAATAGCACGTCCTTCCTCTTGAAAATTCATGCGAATCCACTACCACCATTGATTTGCCTCCCCTTCCAAATGGTAGGATGCCAAGGAAACTTTTTGTGTTTCAAAAGTATTTTGAAACTCAAAAAATTGATTTACACGATTGAACCATTTTGTCGGGTCATCTCCTGAAAATCTAGGAAACGCAAGCTTCGCTGTTTTGGAGGATACAATTTGTCGCCCTCCATTGTGGCCTTCACGATATTGATTACTGTGGTTTGTAGGTTCCTAGTTAGCAAGTAATACATCAGAGAGACGATTGAGGGTTTCCTCCAAATGACGATGCCTATCAGCCATATCGATCTCCATTCTATGTAGTCCACATCTTGGACTTCACCAAGCGCAATTTCTAGATGCTCAATACGTTCTTTATTGGTTCCCATAACCTGGCTCTGATACCAACGTTAGGTCCCAATAATTATTTTTTGTGATGTTTCTCTTAGGGTGAGAATAAATCGCAGTTTGAATAAAAACTTCTTGCCCTCATTAATAATACTTGGCTGCTTAAATAACAAAACCACTTAACAACCCATGTACTTAAAAACCAACAAAATAAAGGATAATGTAAAACACACGTACTAATAGAAATACATTAAGTAAATAACACATATAATTGTAAGAGACCCATTCCAGTATCCATTCCTGTACTGCTCGCATGCACAATGCACGTCTTCTAACTACCCGCCGGCATGCACGTCTGCCCGCATGCACGTCCTTACTGTCCACATGGGACATGCACACTCAAAAGTATTTGGGATTTGGTTTGAGGCCACGAATTGAATGTCGTGGCCTAACATCACTCCCCCTAGGAAGCCGATCCTTGTCCTCAAGGATTATAGGCGAGAAAGTAGCTAGCAACTGTTCAGTCGGTTCCCAGGTGGCATCATCTGTGGAAAGATTCTTCCATTGAACTAAGCTCTCCTCAACAAGGTGGCCCCCCGTGCTTGATCCAGCGTGTATCCAAAATAGTCCGAGGCTCTAAAATGGCAACTCTGTCATCAGTGACTGGTGGTAACTCGGTCTGTTGGGGCTCCGCCTGGCCAGCAGTGGTGTGGTATGGTTTCAATAGAGAAATATGAAACACTGGATGGATGCGTGCATGAGCTGATAGTTGTAACTTGTAGGCGACAGGGCCACATTTTTCCAGAATTAAGTAGGGCCCATAAAAACGACTTGCTAGCTTTTGATAGACTCGTTTGAAAGCCGATTGTTGGCGGTAAGGATGCAACTTCAGTAGAACCCAGTTGCCAACTTCAAACTATACATCCCTTCTCTTGCGATCTGCCATTTGCTTCATACGATTAACCGATGTTTCTAAGCTGGCCTTTAGTTGTTTAAGTAATGCATCGCGATGCAAGAAGTGCTGATCAACTTCATGCACAGCCGAGTGTACAACGGAATAGATGGGGGCAGTCGACCATACGACGCCTGGGACGAGTTCATGCCAGCAGAAATATGGTATGTGGTATAATTAAGACCAGAACACCCATGACTTGCACAAGAATCACACAAATTAATGTCTTGGAGCTTCACTCTTTATATAGCCTTTCCATCCCTTCACCTGAAACATTATTTCCTTCCCCACAATAAGAGCTTTATGCTCAAAGTTTGGGCTTCTATACAGTTTTGATATTTCCTGAAGAAGATAATGGCCTACTTAAGTCTATAGATGAGGTTCTGACTTCTGAAAGATTATAAGCAGTATCAGAGCAAGGTATAGGTTTGTTACTGCCTTGGTGATGTAAGGTGGAGCTTAAAATCTTCATAATTGTATTGTTCTGGTGTAAATTCTAGTTTCTACATTGGATTTCCTTCAATTATTCCACTTCTGGAAACTTGTATTAGATCCTGTGAGAACTTGCTTAACATCAGTTTTTACTCAAGTATCCTGGATCATTAGACCTTGTTACAGAAAGGTTGAGTAGGGTGAATTGCAGTTTGCGTTCTTTCTAGATCATTGGAACACAAGGAGTGATGAGGTAGATCATGGTGTATTCCCCGTAACCTCCACCATTTTCTAGATCATTGGAACACAAGGAGTGATGAGGTAGATCATGGTGTATTCCCCGTAACCTCCACCATCACCACCATCACCGCTATATAATACTATCTTGATGGGTTTTCAGCCATATCATTCTTACATGCAGAGAAAATCACTTGAGGCGCAACTCAAGGACACTTCCTCTAAATCTTTCTTTTCATGATTTAGTTTTGTGGAATGGTTATTGTAAGATGCCTTTTAAACAAATAGCAAATAATGAAAACATCCACTGCGATTCTCATTCTAAAATTAATTGATATCTGTATTCATTGCAGGTATATTGGTCCTGAATGCTTGGGATACTTGGATCTTTTACAAAATTTGAGAAGTGGAGATACTTCCTAAATATGCTCTCGCTTTGTTGAATTTCTAAACTTCAACAAAAAGAAGGGGAAAAAATATAGAAGCTGTCCTGTGTGGTTGAATATCCTCTCATTTGCAACAAGAAGTTTGTTTGCCAGAGACTTCTTTTATGGTGGTTGGAAGGTGCAGGCAGCATGCTGTTCGGAGGTGAATCACGTCAATGGATCTGAAGTGCCCAAGCAAAGGTTTAAAGGAAAAGGAGAAAAAAAAGAAAAAAAAGGGAAAGCATATACTATCTGGACCTCCACTTTTTCCTGCCTGCTGTGTAGAAAAAGTCCTTCGCCTTGACGGTAAATGCCATTTTTAGCCATTTCGAAAGATTTCACTGCTAAAAATAGATGCTGAATTTCATTAAAGATGCTGTAATTGTTCTTAATTACATTAAGACAGGCAAGAGCATGATGAAGTCCTTGGGATCAAGGATGATAGTGCTGAGTACATTTGGTTTGCACCTGTCCAAGAGGCCAAATTTGAGTTTTGCTTCTCTCGTTTCATCATCAAAGAGGAATCCTAATTTATTGTAGACGCGGCGAGCATGGTGGGAACTTTTTGAATTCTATTTTTTAATTTAATTATACGTAATAAAAAAAATATTTTCAATAAATATAATAATAAAATTATATAGAAAACTTATTTTTTTTATATAAAAATTATCTTATTCGATTCATGTATTTTTGTTTTCTTACAATTAACAGTTTTTTTTTATCAACATTGAATAAAAAAGCAACAACAATAAAAAAATTATTCAGAAAAATTATAAAAATTTGAACTTTGAGAATATATATATATATATATATATATATGCATTTATTTTTATTTTGATGAAAATATTTTTTTATTAAAAAAACATTGGTTTTTAAGTAATAACCTATTATGATCAAGAAGGCGTGTTTTAAATATAAAATTATAAATTGATTATTTTTACTTTTACACATCTATATATAAAAAAAACATGAAAATAATAAGATTAAAAAAGATTATGTAAAAATCCTATAATAAAAAAATATTTCATTCTCATTTAATATCGATACGAATGAGCAAAATTATTTACGCATCTATAGAAAAGTGTGCCCTATGAACTTACGATCAAGGGTGAGGCAAGTTTATGGAAAGGATGACAATTGAAAGCTAAGCATCAAGAAGCAGCGTGCATCACAACACAAGAGAAACTCTCACTCTTTTGAAAATATTTCAGAGAGATTGTGAGGAATGTTCTGGTTTGCGATTGTGTATGTTTATGTATTTAAAAACAAAATGCTTTTAAAAGCTATAATTTCTTTATTCAAAATGCAAATCAATCAAATGTTTAGAATGTGTTGAGAATACATGTTAAGCAAGGTGTTTATTGTAAAATCATGACAACTGCGAGTTAAATAAAATTCTAGGTTTTTTGAACAACGCTTCATCTATGGCATTCAAATTGGGTTCTTTCTAATTAAGTGAAATGGTGTCATTTTAGAAAGACCAAAATAGTCCCTGAATTACGGCTTCCTTTCAATTGTAGCCCATGATTTATGAAAGTTATAATTAAATCCCTAATTGGGCCTTATTTTTTTGAAAATCCTTTCAATTTGGCCCTCAAGCATTCCTCATTAGACCCTTAAGTTTTACATGCATTGCAATATGGTCCCTGACTCTTCAAATTATGTAATTTCAATCAAAATTGGATCCAAATTTTAAAATTCTCTTCAATTGGATCCCTAATTAAATCAATTGCAACCTTCCAAGTTTCCTCCACTTTCATTTAGGTTATTAGCTTTCTAATTTGTGCAATCATGACCTAAGTTTCAATTTTTCATTTAGATCCTCCACTTTCATTTAAGTCTTTGGGTTTCTCTTAATTGACTGAATTAAGCTTCCAAACCTTGTCACCTTTTTTTTGTCATTGGTCATTTAATATTTTCAATTATGACTGATTTCAACCCACTTATTCCATTTTTTCCAATTAAAATTACATACCCATATGACTTCCTAACCAAATACAAATTAAATTCTTGCCTGATTTCAACCTGAAATTGAATTTTATTTTTGAAATATTCTTTTCTTTGAATATTTTTTTTTAAATAATTTTGAAGACATTTTTTTCTAAAAATTCTTGAAAAATTCAAGGGGGTAAAAATTGAGTTATTATAGTTGCCTCTACTTTACAATTCTTATGGAACAAAGTCTTATAAAAAAAGGTTTTATGTTGTAAGCTTGTAAATAAAAGATAGTATTTGTGAAAAATTTTGAAAAGCTACAAAAGCAAAAAAAAAAACAAAAAAATAGAGTCTTGCTGGACTCAAAATCTGTTTGAGCCTTATTGGGCTTTAAAATTAAACAAACCTTGCTAGGTTAAAATGTTTTAGAGTTTTACTGGACTCGATATGAGATTTTTATAATAAAAACAAAATTTTCAAAACATTACACAATGCTAACATTTTGGATTAGATGAAATTCATGTTTTTTTACCTATATGGAAATATAAGCCCTCCTTTTTTTCAATCTATCTTTCTTGTTTGTAGTAAGACTCGCTAGCTCTTTTGATCGCTTAACCCGCCAACCCACTCAAGTTTGCTTGTGTAAATCATGTCTTATTACAACCTGGACCTTATGTAACAACCATTGCCCTTTTATGTTCACTATAAGCATTTCTTGAAAAGTGACAAACCATCTTTTAGTCATAATGTTTCTCCTAGTTGGATTGTGCCCTAAGTGTAGTATTCATTCATCTTTTCCCACCTTTTGTTTTCCTTAATGAAATAGTTATGCTTTTCCACTCTCAACTTCTGAATAGGTTCATCAACTTATTCTTTTAAACAAAATTGCTCCTAGTTGATCTGGTTATGTTCATCCTTCTAGCACTCATCAATATCATCATAAATGCATCAATATCATCATAAGGTATTTCTTTTATAACTCAGGGCTTGTGATGGAATTCTTCATGTCATCATTTAATTATTGTCATTGCCAAGGGTTTTTTTAAATTAAATTACCCCTAGCTGATGTGACCACGTGTATTGTTACCATCACGGATTACTCTAGTTAGTTTGACTGTATATCCTCCAACAGACCCATGTGTATTACCTTAATTCAGAGTGTGAAATATTAATAGTTTATCTAGCTATGCTTATCTTCCTGTAATCATCATAGGATACACACATAATCGACTCCAAGTTGATTTGATTGCTTAAATTTTCAATAACCAATTATGAGACGTACATGTAATATTAGGTTTTACAAAACCCTAGTTTCTCTCTTACAATTGAGATTGTTTACAAGCCCAAATAAGGCTCGGATGTTGTTGTTCACACCATCTTTTATTTTCCTTGTTGTTTATTGATTCATTTCCTAATTAGGTTTGCAAATTTTATTTAATTCAAGATTCATTAGCTAGGTCAGTTTCACTTCTTATTTAAACATTTATTTATACTATTTATGTAAGTCATTTTGATAGTTATACTTTATCGAATAAGAATTCTCTCGTTAGAGTTTAACTTTAAATTTTGGTTTTTCAAAATTGTAGTTTCTCTGTTTTAACTGAGATCAATTTCATGTCCAAATTAAGCTTGAAAGTTGTTGTTTAACATTATTCTTTGTTTTTCTTATTTACAGATTCATTTGCTAATAAGCAGCGATAGAGAAAGCCAAGATAGCCACTTCTATGGGAAAATCCATTTTAATGACTCAAGGAAGAAAAGGCAAGGTTGAACACTTTTAAATTAAAGATAAGAAGAAAAAATAATTAAAATTTAAAATTAACTAGAAAAATAATTAAAATAGCAAAAACATCATTTTCTAGGTCTGATTTAAGGGTCTTTTAAACCTACATTGTTTACAATAGCTGATCTCTATATATAATTGGACTTGTAGAATCCATCTAGAACAAAAATTGAGTCTAATTCAAAAGTCAAATCTATAATTATGATTTATGTATTGATACATTTAGGCTTGTTTGTGAACTTTATTTTATATATTTGGTTTATAAATTCATATGTATCTTGTATATTGTTTTTAAAAAAAATGAATTGAGTTATTAAAAATATCACAACTCATTATATTAACAACAACACAATTTCTAAAAGCTTTTGAAATTGTGTTAGTTTTTCAATAAATAAATAAATTATAATGTGATATTAAAAATAACACTTTAAAAACAATAATAGGAAGGATAATCATTACCTCTAATTATTCACCTATCTCAAAAAAAAAATATTAAATAAAAAATAATTTAAATGATAAAATTTTAATCATGATTAACCTTGCAAATGATAACTTATTGTGTTTTTTTTTTAATTATATATACTATTATTATTGATTTCTAGTTTGTTTGTTTGTTTTTCGGTTTAAATTATTTTTTTGATATTCATGGAAAAATATTAAATTGATTTTTATTTTTTAAAATATATTTTTTTTATTTTTAATATATTATATTAAAAATACAAAAATATATTTTTAATACACGTATTGTTAGCAAGTACAAGAAAGCATCAGCCAATAGGAAAATAGCAAGACCCGCTATTAAAGTAGAATTTATCAGTGTGATATATTTAAGAGAATCCCAACTCCCTACAATATGAAACTTTTGATTTTCAAACTGGGACCTAATTCTGAAGTTTGAGCAGAGATGATGATATCTCTGCAAATTCTTTCCCCTTTGCCTTCCTCCCACTTCATAAACCCTAATCCCCTTTCACTCCAATGCTCCAAAAACCCTAATTTCTACCCAAAATCTTTCTCCGAAACCCCTTATCTTGTAAAATCAACGCATACCCATTTCCTCTCTTTCCCCAAAAACTCCAACTTGAAACTTAAAACCTCACTAAGATTAAAACTTTCGGTTCAATTTCAGAGATTAATTTGTTATGGGGTTAAGGATTCTGATGAAGAGACTAAAGCAGTAGTGGATTCTGGTGGTGATGGTGGGGGAGGGGGAGGTGGAGGTGGGGATGATGGTGATGGTGATGGTGACGGGGAGATGGAGAAAAAAGATGGGATTTTGCCAGAGTGGTTAAATTTCACTACTGATGATGCGAAGACTGTGTTTGCTGCTGTTGCTGTTTCCCTTGCATTTCGTTCTTTTGTAGCAGAGCCAAGATTCATTCCTTCTCTGTCCATGTATCCAACATTTGATGTTGGCGATCGTGTTTTTTCAGAGAAGGTAACATGGCTTGCTTTCCTTTTCTTTCTTTCCTTTAATGATGCTAATGAGGTTTTGTGGGAGTAAATTTAATGCTGAACTGAGGCACATTTCAGTCACGGAGATTGCAAGTTGATGCAAAGGTTTATTGTCTTGATGTCTCATAAGACGAAGTTTTTTTCTGAATAATGAGGGATTTTGACCATTGGGCGTTTAGCCTAGTGGTAATTAGCAAGTACGAGGGAACAACTTTAGATTCCAATTTATTGTGGAGAGCACTGAAATTTTTTGGGAGGCTATCAAAGTTTATACAAGATGTTGCATGAATGAGTAAATTGTGTTAGTGTCAATCCTGGAAGACTATGTAGGAACTTATTTTGCCTTTGTTTGTGCTACAATCAGAATGAGTTTTCTTCACGTTACATTTAGTGAATGGCACAACAATTTTTCTCCGGAAAGTGAGAAGGATGCTGGACATATGATGCCTGAGGTTTGAAACGAATGGTATAGGAAGAACTGAACATAGACTGATCAAATAGATAGACCTTTTTATTTCCTACTTTCTAGATTTCCAGATTTAAAAAGGTTTGCCATACTGAGAATTAGTTCAGACATACCATAAAACCCAAAGAACTGAACTGAATTGCATAATATTTGCCAATTATCAAATTTTATGAATGCCTAATGGTTGTTCCTCTGATTTTGGAAAGAATGGTCCGTGCTTCCTGGCCCTATGAGCCATGTTCGGGAATTTCATGTTTTTGCTTGAATCTCGATGTGAAAATGTTGAAATGACTAATTTTCTTATGAAGTATCATGCATAAGATATGTTACGTGAAATTGTCAGGTTTCATACTATTTCAGAAAGCCATGTGTAAATGATATAGTGATCTTCAAAAGTCCACCAGTCCTCCAGGAAGTTGGATACACAGATGATGATGTCTTCATAAAACGAATTGTTGCAAAGGAAGGTGATACTGTGGAGGTCAGCTACCAAAGAAGGCACTTTTGCTAAGTAATCTTATCATCAGTTCTGTGTTTTTATTATTCATAAGACACTTCACTCTCATTTTAGAATTTTATTTTTGAGATTTTGAGAGGGGGAAGGGTGCAAAATCAAATTTTGTTTTATTTATGATGACAATGATGGGGCTGATGTGCACCAAATAATGATGTTTTGCAGGATTATAGAACCTCATGTCTCAATACATTTGGATGTAATGTGATTAACGTGCCTTCTAGTTCAAAAAACAGTGAGAGCATAGGGAAATGATGCTTGTTGAACATGTCTATTTTACAAAATGCCTGTCTTTCCGATTGAACATGTCTATCTTACAAAATGCACGTTTCAAATTTTCTCTTGGAATATTTTGATTATTGCATTCAAACATGGCCCATGGTTTGATTGCAGGTTCATGAGGGGAAGCTTATAGTAAATGGAGTTATGAGAAGTGAAAAGTTTATTCTTGAACCTCCTTCGTATGAGTTGACACCTATTGTAAGTATCAACGCTATCATTGGCATCTCATTTCTTAATTTTTGGATGTTCATTTATCCCAACCAAGTTATAGGAGGAGGTTTGTGGTTGGTAGTTGGCCAACATGTATACAGTTACAGTTTCACTAAGAACTCCTAACTGTCATCATAGTGAAATTACAACTTAGAAGTTAAATTCTGAACTTCTTGCCTTGCAGCGTGTTTGCATGGAAATGTACCATTTTCCCCTTGTTATAACCCATCACTTATTTCTTTGCTTTGTAACGCAGCATGTACCTGAGAACTCTGTTTTTGTGATGGGTGACAATCGTAATAACAGTTATGACTCACACGTATGGTAATGGCTCCTGAACTTACAACCGCTAGAGTATGCCTAGCTTTTTATTTATTTTTTTCCCTTTTCAAATAACATTGTTGATGTCTGGAATTATGAATCTTTTAGGGGTCCCCTTCCTGCAAAGAATATAATTGGAAGATCAATCTTCCGCTATTGGCCACCTTATAGGATTGGCCGCACAGTTCTTGAGACTGGCTGTGCTGTTGATAAGCAAGATAGCACTTCTTCATCTAAATAGTTTGAGTCCATCGGAATAGTTTATTTATTTTTGGATATTCACAATCTTTTTATTCTCTATTTTTTTTTTCCTTTAATCTTGTCACCATTTTTTAACAAGATCTGTAAGAGCATTCTTCGCTTGATAGAGGCAGTTCTTGCTGGGGAAAGTTTTTTTGCCCCTTTCTAATGACCTTGATGTAATTGGAGGCCATATCTGTATTGATCTACAGAATTGAATTGTATTTTATGAAGCAAACTCTCTCGCACACTCATGCATAAACCGACACACCACACTTGCGTGCGCATGCACACTCAAAAAATGGCAAATGATTTGATCTGATTCCAGCATGAGCAAGAATGCAAATAAGTTAAACTTACAGTTTATTAGAACATTCCCATATGGCTTTTAAAGTGGGTCCAATGGTGTATTTTTAATTCAGGGAAAAACCTTCTGGGCTCTTTGAGATTCCAGAACGCAATGAGAAGTTGCATGTTGAATGCACTGTTTGAGTTGTTTCAATTTCAATTGCCATGTAGGATCATGCTTCAAGCCTAGAGTAGTGTTCCTTCATTCGGTAGTTATCATGGCGAGCCTCCCACTTTCTGTAAGTGAAGAGTACTGTTTCAGGAGTGCCTAATGATTCCTTGAACCTGCAAATCTACACGTGAAGTGATTTTCTTAATTTGTAATTGTCTCTCCTCTGTACCTCACAGTCTCGCACACAGGATATCAAGGCCTGACTGACTGTATAGCTCAAGTCATCTTAGACATAGCATCACAAGAAAACAAAAAACGTCAAACACCAGAGCATTGACTTATTCTAGGGCTGGAACCACCGCATATTGATTCGGCAGTGGATGGTATTCTTCTTCCATATGGAAAGATAAATCAACCACCTTGCCATTCAATGATACGTGCACGAATCCTCCTTAAATATGATGGCTTTGCTGCTACGAGAATCAATTGCCAAAGAGCAGGCGACTCGCCTTCTATGCCTCGGCTTCACCAATTTTCCCACAACATTCCCTATTGACCTGACTTCAAAAACTAAAGTCATTGGAACTCCCCCATTGTCTTCTGATGCTGCTAAGCCCGCCCCTGCGCCATACAGCGGAACCTTTGTTCCTTTTAGATTCACTGACACAGTCCGGTGGCTCTTTCTTGGTTGAGAGTATCTTTTCAACTGCAAACATAAACATGATGCAAGTGTTTACAGGCTTGCCCAGTTTTTAAAAGGGAAAAAAATGTACTTAATATCACTCAGGGGCATATTCAAGATTATCAATACCGTTTTGTTTTTTCTGGAATGATCGGTATATCT
>Ga0307517_10006037_pt1 | contig 18043 bp, 14 predicted proteins | sample 23_EM_MG_FD_194515 | JGI IMG/M metagenome (GOLD analysis project Ga0307517, IMG submission 194515) | Populus trichocarpa ectomycorrhiza microbial communities from riparian zone in the Pacific Northwest, United States - 23_EM | ecosystem: Host-associated > Plants > Roots > Unclassified | place... | reverse complement strand
TTGATGCTTTTTAGGGAATGTTGTTGCGTTTTGTGTCATCGTTACAAATGACAGATATAGTTGAAATACTTACGCGGAACCTGTTTCGAAGATAACAAATACAGAGCAAGATAGAGTTTTTATCCAGAAAAAAAAAAAAAAAAAATTGCCCTGCAGTGATATTCGGACCCTTAGATAATAAAAGCAAATAGTTACAATAAATAAATGAGAGAATTAGATTTGATTTTAAAAACAAAAGTGTTTGTTCATGTGATAAATGTTATAAAATTACAAAGCTATTTTTGTTGAGAATAAAGATTATGATCGATTTACCTGGATAGTTCAAACACATTTATAACTCATGAACCTTGAGTTAAAGGAGTTGGAGAGTCATTTTCTCTTGATAACATTAATAAAAAATAAATATCTTTTATACAACATTAATGTGATGAAAATATCGTAGTTTCTTGGATACACCTATGGGTGTAAGGAGACAAATATCTCTAATATTGATATTTTATATTAAAAGTCATAAGAATAAGTAAGCAAAGTTTTATAGCCTATAATGATTTTTAGATTTTTAGTCATTCATAGTCAATGAGTATGGCAACAAGTTAGATTGTTGTCCACTTAAACTTGGCAACACATTAGACACATGCACAATTGCCTAATTAGGGTTGGCATACAACCAAGCCCTAGGTTGATGGGTTGAGAAGGGCGTCAAATCTATGCTCAATTGGGCTTGGCATGCAGCCAAGACTAAGGATGATGAATTTGACAATCTGTTAGATTCATACATAAGTAGGCTCAACAAGCAGCTAAATCCAAGAGTGTTGGGCCTAATAGCTTGCTAGACTCATACCCGCTTGGACTCGAGTCTGGTAACATGTTAAATCCATGTCCAATTGGGATGGGCAAGCAACCGAGCCCAAGGTCGATGAGTTCATATCCAATTAGGCTTGGCGTGCAACCAATCACCAAAGCGCTAAGTCTGGTATTTTACAAGACTCATACTCACTTGGGCAAGACATAGTGCCGATGCCCAAAGGCATTGGGTGACAACTTACTAGACTCGTGCCCTGTTGAGCTCAATACGCAGCCAGGTCCAGGGACATTAAGTTTGGTAGCTCATTAGATCTATGTTCACTTGGGCTCAACTCATAGCCATGTTTAAAAATGTTGAGTCTGAAAGAGAGCTTAAACCATGTTATCTGAGCATGATATTTTATCAAGTTGCTGGTACGGATGCAAACTCCACCCTCCTATCAAATAATTAACACTACGTATTTTTACCTTCTAAACATGACTTAGGCTCTAAATTCCTTTTTTATAAAGCCAAAAAAATATTTATCATCAGTTTTAAAATTATTTCTTGGTTTACCAAACCCTTCTTCAAGAATGGGATTCGATGATATGTGTTTTCTTCAAGCGATGCATCAAACCCTTGCCTGCATTTAGTGTCCTATCATAGTAAAAATTACAAAGCAATGTCCATGCGTGAATATGTGTGAATTGCAAACTGGTCTGTGTCCTACGTCTAACCACAGAAGCCTGCCTTCTACTGCAGATGGCACTAGATAATTTTTGTTTTGTTTCGTAAGATACTAAATAAGAGGGAATCTAAACTTATAATTTTAAATGGTTTTATATTGAATTTAACAAAGAAAATTATAGTAATTTTTAAGAACTAATAACAATCAAATTATTTTTTCTAATTTTCTAAAAGTAGGTAGAGCTTAGAATTTTATCTGGTTTTAGTCACTAACTAGTTAATTAACCCGCGTTTCATTACAAGTCAGATAATATATTTGGCAAAAAAACAATATATGCAAGTTTTTCAAACATGTTTGTTTTTTTAAAGATTTTAATTATAAATCAAAAAACCAATATATGCATTTAATTAAATATATCAAGAACCATCTGTGCCAATAAATACAAATACAAAGTGTTAACATGTTTATTCAACTCATCTCGCTGAGGGTCGAATAATTTATTTTCTAACATAAAAGAATTAATGTGTAAGTTTTTTTAACGTGTTTTTTGACTTCAAGTAAAAATATAACCGTGAATTAAAAAATTGATATTTATATATAATAAAATATAGTAAATATTATATACGTTGATAAAAACATGTAAAATCTCAAGTTATTTTTTTAACATAGTAGAATAATAAAATAATGTTACAATTGCTACAATGAAACATTATTTTCCTAGTATTTGTGTGATATTTTTTCAAAAACAAATAAAAGTATAAAGAAAAAAAATTAAAAAATAATAAAAATAAGAGCAAAAAGAAAGGTATAAATAAATCACGTGTAGAGTGATAAATATTTAAAGTATAAAAAATAAAAAAATAATATTTTTTTCACAAACAAAAAGTGTAAGGAAAAAAACTAAAAAATAATAAAAATTCCAAGAGAAAGAAAAGAAAAACTTGTTTTCTAAAAATACCTTGAAATTACAATTTTGACACCGCTACAATATAAAAAATTGACAAAATTTATAACCATGTCATTTCTACAGAAAACATCATTTTCTTTTAATATATGTGTTAGTTATTTGACTCACACTTGGTTACAAGTTTTGGATAATTTTTTTGATTAAATAAATAAATATGTAAGCTTTTCAAAAAAATTTCTTAAAAAAATTATAATTATAAATCAAAAGATCTATATATGCATTTAATTAAATACATTGAGAATTATCCGTGTTAACAAATATAAAAAATAAAGTGTTAAGGTATTTATTCAACTCACCTCATTGCGATTCGAATAATTTTTTTTCTAATACAAAAACATTAATGTGTAGGTGTTATTAATGTATTTTTTTATTTCAAGTAAAAAATATGACCGTGAATCAAAAAATTAATTACTATATATAATAAAATATAATAAAGATAATATGTATTAATAAAAGTATGTAAGATTTCAAACTAATTTTTAATATAGCAGAAGAATAGAATAATATTGCAATTTCTACTGTGAAACATCATTTGCTTAGTTTTTGTATAATATTTTTTCAAAAAAAATGTAAGGAAATAAATAAAAACATATATTACAAAATAATAAAGATAAGAACAAAAATAATAATATAAATGAGTGATAAATATTCAATGCATAAAAAATAAAAAATAATATTTAAAAACAAATGTAAAGAAAAAAAGAAAAAAAATTAAAAAAAATGATGATAAATATATCAAATTTAAAATAATAAAAATACCAAATATATATATATAAAACTTATTTTCTAAAAAAAACTTTAAATTTACAATTTTGTCACCCCGTGTCGTTACAGTCAAGGTTGTTAAAATCGCGTTTTGACTCGTAAAATCATATGATTTTACGAGTCAAAACATGCTTTACGGGTTGAATCGCTTGAAAAAATCAAAAATGGGTGAAATCGGGTGAAATCGGGTGAAATCGCTAAAATCAGATGAAATCGCGCAAAATCGTGATTTCAGGACCGATTTTGCAATTGTAACAAAATGATGCGCTGAAACAAAATCCCCCCCATGGTCTAGCTGTCAGGCGCCTATTGGTTGTGGAAATGCACAGTCACGCGACTCACGCCACGCGGTCTTCAAGGAATTAGGTCACTCTTCATAACTCACAAAAGACCTTTTCTTTTTTCCAACCGAACAAATCTCTAATCGGCTAATCCCTAATCCCCTTCTCTAATTAACCAACCGGGCACCGGCAACCACAAAAGCGGCGACGACGGTCTCCACAAAAGCAGTCACAGTCCAGTCTTCACTCCTTCTCTTTCCTCAGTGCTCACGATCGCGGCTTCCTTTTCTGTTTATCGCGATTTTAACAGCGATGACGATCTCCTCAACAACTCAGGGCTTCGGGCTTCCTCTTCAATCTTCATCTACAGCGGCACGCCAACAACGATCTCCTTTCTTTTCCATCTTCAACAGCTAACGACTTCCTCTTCATCACCAGCAGCAGGCGACATTGAGCCTCTTCACCGGCAGCCGTTCAGCCAACATCATCAACGGCTCTTCACCGTAAGTTGATTTTGCCTTCATCATCATCACTGCAGTAGTTGATTTTACCCCGTAAATCATAATTGTATATTCCCCTGTAATAGATTTTGATTTTGCCCTGTTAGCTGTTACCCTGTAATTATTAATTACAATTTTGATTTTGCCCGGTCCTGTAATTTGTATATGCATAATGTTGAAATGAATTGAATGGAATTGATCGATTGAAAATTGGATAGATTGAATTGATTGGGTGAAAATTGAATGGACTGAAAATTGTTGAATTGAATCCCACAATATATATCTTGACTGAATTAATTGGATTGAATTAATCAGGTGAAAATTGAACTGAAAACTGTTGAATTGGACTAAATTGAATGCTATTTCAGTATTATAAGACTGAATTAATTAGACTGAATTGAAATAGGGTGAAAATTGAAATGAAAAGTGTTGAATTGGATTGAATTTAATGTCTTTTCAGTATTATAGGACTGAATTAATTGGACTGAATTTTTTGTTAATGTATTTTAAAATTTCTTATGATTTTACGATTCATTTTTACGATCCGAGTTTGTATTGTATTTTTTGTACCGTATCAAAATCGTGATTTTAACAACCTTTTAAAATTTATAATTATATCATTTTTAAATATATTTTTTTATGTATAATAATAATTCAAGAAAAAAAAATCAACGAAAAAGCAAGACACAAAAATATATATGAACACTCACTCGTGTGCGCCTGTCTCCCTGAAATAACCGCAACAAGAGACAGAGGAAGAGAAAATGGAGAATAGAGAAGATTTGAAGTCGATGCTACCGTTTCTGCCTTTATTACTTCGCTCATCAAATCTGTTTTGGCCATCACAAGTTGTTGAATTACTCAAAACACTCTCCAAAGGACCTTTTTACAGCAAAGTTGACACTGGTGAACTGCTTTTCAATGCTATTTCCAATATCAGAGATTCTCTTGCTCTCCCTTCTCTGCATCGTCTCTCTCCTTTTGCCCATGAAGGTTATGCTCTCTTCTTTGATGAGGTAGCCTCTCAAACTCAACTGGGTTTTCTCTTTTGTTTTCTGGGTTCTCTAATTTTTATTGCATCTTTCAAGCTCGGTGGTTAAAGATGTTCAAACTTTTCTACAAGGAGAGTGATTTGAAAAAGACGCATCATGTCTTTTGCTCCTATATATGATTCATCGATTACAAAGTTCTAAACTTTGACAGAAAAGTTGTCATATTGGTGAACTACGAAGGAAATGTTGCCAGTTTCAGGCTAGGAGTGTAATTTGAGGAAAACCCATTATTTCTCACTTCTTCTTAGTTGGTCTTATATAACGTGATGCTTTTTTAATAAAGTTTTGAGCTTTCAGTACATGTTTTTAGTATCTTCATATGCACGAACTGATGTCTATTGGATTGTTTTAGCTTGGTTGAGATTATGTTATAGCAGTAAAGATGATGTTTTATATATTGTACTGATGAGGAGGAGTTTAACGCAGCTGATTTCACGGGAAGAGGCTGCAAAATGGTTTGCTGACGTTGTCCCAACATTGGCTAAATTGCTCTTGAGATTGCCATCTCTTTTGGAGTCTCACTATCAAAATGCTGATAACTTGCGTAATGGTGTCAAAACTGGTTTTCGCCTGTTGGGTCCACAAGAAGCTGGCGTGGTGTTCCTCGGTCAGGTATCTCCGAGTGTTTAGTTGTTCTTTTCTCAAGTACCATTTTTTTTATTGGATTCGAATTCTGCTTCAAATGCGTCATGGGAGAAGTGAATTACAGTTTAATAATGTACTTAGAAAAGCATTTCTTCAACTTTTAATATTATATACTGATAATGTTGCTCAAATGTTACTTTTCAGGAATTGATTGGTTCTCTCCTTGTATGCGCTTTCTTTTGTTTGTTTCCAGTCTCTGATAGAGATGATAAACGTCTTCCAACAATCAATTTTGATCATTTGTTCGAGTATGTGACCTTCAGCTTTCTTTTGTGAAGATCTTGAACTTATGCATATGTAGTAACTACGAGCTGTGGGTATTAGACCTGAAATTCTCACTACCTAGGCTAGCTACTATCCCACTGGTATTTTCATATGGCTCTATCCATCCTTTGTTTTCTCATGGGGACAATATTTTGTTCAAAAGGAAACTAATTCAGACATATAATTACTTCATGCTAGAGGTTTAGGTGTATCTTTGTAGGCTACTGTGTCACATATAAAATGCTTATTTGTTCTGGAACTCGAACCATATTCTATAAGAAAAAAAATTAGATGAACAGTTCAAAAAGATACAGGAATTATTGTTAACATCTTCTCATGTCTTCTTCTCTATATTTTATAACATCAGAGAGTGTTGAACACAGTTGTTTAGGATCTCCAAAACCCATATTCTTAAGAAAAAGACCTGGCAGCTCACTAACAGTATAGTGTGACATAAAGAGTCTCTGCTGGATATTTTTATGCCACATTTCATTGTTGAGTTAAATGAAAGTTTTAGTGATATATGCTATTTACTAATTTGTTTTGCCTCTTCAATTTGGTTTACAATGTTTCTGTTTTATTGAACTCCTTTTAAACTGTTTTTCTTGACATGGAAAATAGATCCATCTGACACGTCATCACATCTCAGGGATATATATTCGAGTTACAGTGAAAAGCAGGAGAACAAAATAAAGTGTATTATACATTATTTTGAAAGGATATGTTTATCTATGCCTGAGGGCTCTGTCTCCTTTGAGAGGAAGGTTCTTCCTTTAGAACAACTTCCTTTGTGTGTTTTTTATCCCAAGGCAGATTTTTGGATCAAATCTGTTGTTTCTCTCTGCACTTTAGAGGTAAGGTGATAAATGGATTGGTGCATAGCTAGTGAAAGTTCAAATTTAAACAATGTGTAAAATTATCAACCTAATTCAGTAATTTGTTTAATTTCATTTCTTGAGTTGTAGACAATTACTTCTTAGCTGGTCATTACATCTTGCTAGGTCCATAGTTCAGGCTTCATCGAAGACCAATCCAGTGGAGCTCTTGAAGTTGATTTTTCTAACAAGTATCTTGGAGGTGGTGCTCTTCATAGGGGCTGCGTGCAGGTATAGACTTTTTTATGGACAGTTGATGTCATTGTTTATGGTTCATACTCAAATTAGTCCATTTATTCATTCAACCATTCTTTTCTTTTATTGTTTCTTGCATATTTTTCCTTATTGTCATGTTACAATTGCTGTTATCTTCTTGCAATATTACTTAAATGATACCCTCAACATTGTTGCGTTATTATCTTTTCTAGGAAGAAATCCGGTTCATGATCAATCCTGAATTAATTGCTGGAATGCTTTTCTTACCTTGCATGGAAGACAATGAGGCTATTGAAATTGTTGGTGCTGAAAGATTCTCAAATTACACAGGGTGAGCATAACTTGGTGGGTGAAATCCGAAACTTGATTTTGGATATATCATTAAGCAATATATCTGTTTTGTGTTCCTTGAATCACATGAATTTCAATGGTATGCATGTGATAATTGATGAATTAGTTTCTCAGGTTATATGAATTGGTGTGTTATAAACTCGTGTCTAGGTATAGTGCACAGATCGGAGTATATACAATTGGAAATTAATCATGCCCTCGATGAGTTTCCAGCTGGTGGGCTAACAGCCTTGTTACTCTCAATGTGTAGATCTATCCAATGTCACTATCATAGACCAAACTGTATGTGTTTCTATGGTGTGCTGTTTTTTATGTGTCTTGGCTTGCCAAAACACTTTTTTGGAACTGAAATTATATTTGCTAAAATGGACAATCCATTCCATTTCTGATGGTTTTTTTAATGAGAAATTAGATAGCAAGCACACAGTTTCTTTACTTTGTGGAAATTCTACGTGTTGATGCATGCCATAAACCAGAAATGTGAAGAAATGAAAATGGCTTGGTTCCATATGCATTATGACGTCCTTGTGCAATATATCATCTTCTGTAGGTGCCAAAGTCATACATACTCTCCAAAATGTCAATCTACAGTTTTTGTGACTATGTATTATGAGTATTATTAATGAATTAATGACTTTTGCAGAAGATTTATCTTTCAATCTGTTTTTTCTTCCTGTTGCTTCAAATATAACTACTTTACTTAATTGATAAGACTTCTCATCCATGATTGACTAGTGTACATCTAGCCTGCCTTTGTTTGCTATCCTTCCTTTATTAATGTTGAAATATATAAATTTTTATTATATCTGCCAAATTTAAAATAACAAGCATTCCCATATGAGCGGAATACTGATTTAAGTTAACTAATGTTGCAGTCAATTTCTTCTCATAGTCTGCTCTTACACTGGTGCAGGTATGCCTCTTCATTTCGTTTTTCAGGTGACCATGTGGACGAAAGGGATGTTGATAGTTTCAGAAGACGTAGAACCAGGATTGTTGCCATAGATGCATTGTGCAATGCAGGGATGGAACAATATAAACTTGAATACCTCCTTCGGTATGTGAAATTTGGTTTTCCAGTGCCACACCCTTGCATATGAATTGAAAGGGAGATTTTTCTATGAGAGAATTTATAGAAGAGTGTAAAAAGTTTCATTCGTGAGTTACCGATATGAAAAATTGTATTCAAGGAAGAATCACCTCTGTGTAAATAAAGAAAGAGAAATGTCCCCAAAAACAATGCCACGTTGTTTCAAAGATGTGACAAGCGGTCTATGCTCAAGAACAATATGACTTTCTCCATCTTTCTCAAAAGGAACAATCTCCCTTTTAGTTTCATCAGCTCCTTTTAGGCTCTTCCATGCAGACCAAAAGGTTGTGCATGTTGAGTGGTCCTTCATGAAAAATTGATGCCATTTTCTTTTGAGGGGAAAAAAAAAACAGAACTTTCAAGTTAGAACATGCTCTGGTAGTGTTTATTTAATATGACTCTTTTAATTGAGAACTCAGGAAGCTCTAAAATCTGAAGGCTAAGTCTGGTTGGGTCGGAAAATAGTATGTTCTTGTGTCTACTTCCTCCTCCTTCCAATGTAGAGTTTTTGACAATGTTTTGTGAAAACACTTACTAGAGTGGCTTGGTTTGGGATAGATGAGTTTGCCCTTTGTGACAGTGGTTGAAATTCGTTATTCATACTCATAACCAATAGTTTAGCATGGGGTCTAAATAGCGTTTCAGAGTTTGCTATGTGAAGCTGTTAAATTATGTAGAACAATGAAGAGAACCGCACTGTTGGTTTATCTTTCGACATGGCTTTATTGCCTATATATGTAGCCTGTTAAACTGTTGGTTCACTATCTTGTTAACCAGCGTTGAGGGAAATTTTGTTCATTGCTCTGAATCCTACTTGTTTGGTTTTCACAGGGAGACCAACAAGGCATTCTGTGGCTTCTTGGATCAATCTAAATGTGACCATAAAAGACTGTTTCAAGATGGTGGTTTGAAAGGTTCTCAGTGTATTCAAGCTGGTAAAGATGATGATGTTATGGTGAAGGACTTCCCGGTGCGAGCTCTCCCATGTTTTTCTGGGTGTTTTGCTTTTCGTTTCCTTTTTATTTGTTATACTCAGAATGATATGAACCTGCTTTGAAATAGATGGATGAAGCCCCCTCGACTTCTGTTGAAATTGCATTGAATGGAGAAGAATCTGTAAACCAAGTGATCAGATATTCTGACAAGAAGGGTAGTTGGTGTGAAGACCCTGAAGCTAAAATTGGTATTGCTACGGGGAATTGGGGATGCGGAGCTTTTGGTGGAGATCCTGAACTAAAGTCCATAATTCAGTGGCTTGCAGCTTCTCAGGTAATCTTTTGCTGAGCTTGACTTGCAATAGCTATCAAAAGATATGTAGGGGAGTTGAAGTGTTAGAGTTTTTAGTAGCAGCTTTTACATCTTGACCTTCTGTGGGAGGTATTGTTTACCAAACAACTGCAGGATTACCATCACAAACATGTAGAGTACATAATTTATGTATCTCATAAACCATTGTGAAATAATTTTTGAAATTGGTAGTAGTGTGGTGCCTCATCTAGTAGTGAAACTTTTATTCAACTAGCTTACCTTTTTTCTGCTTGATACCAACATTTCCTTTAACCAATGTGCATTTCTTTCAGGCATTAAGACCTTCCGTTTTGTACCACACATTTGGCTTAAAATCATTGCAGAATCTGAATCAGGTACTTGTAGTAATCTCGGCACTAGTGAACACTTCTTTATGGAAGTGTGGAAATGATCTACTCCAAGAAATTAATTAAGCTGATCAGAATAAACTACAATCTTTGTCGTTTTCATATTCTATGTTCTAAGCCATGCTAATATATGCTTCATGGCTACATTGTTCTGCAGTTAAGTCGATGGATTCTGTTGCATGGATGGACGGTCGGAGACCTTTGGTATATGTTGGTGGAGTACTCTTCTCAGAGATTCAACAAGGAAACTAACTTGGGATTCTTTGCATGGCTGCTCCCTTCACTATATGCCCACGAGGCTCCTTAACTTTTTTGTTGTTTATTTATTTTTTTAACTATGTAATTAACTTTGTAGCTTCACTTTTTTAATCTATCATATTCCAATAGTTCTCTCCATGTAAGAAATGCAACTTTGCTCTAGTTGTTGAGCATCTTAAAATGCTTGCTCGACCTTGTAAATCAAACTAAGACATGGATATTCTTCATAACAAATCCATGATAGGCATTCAAAAATGTTATGATCCGCTCTTTATTATAAAATTAATCATCTTTTTTGTTAGTGGGATTCTTGAAGATTATTATTTGATCAGGATGTATTTTTATTTTTATTTTTCTGTAATGTTGGTGCAAGATCAATGTTATTTAGGCATGGAAGAATCTCGGCAACAAGAATGCAAGTTCCCATTTTCGTTATTGGTGTTTCATTTCCAATAACCAAACTACGGATTAAGGATATGCATGGGAGTGATCTGCGTGTTGTAATTGTGTAGACAGCGACATTATTGACATTGAGAAATTCCTCTGAAGTGGACAATTCATCAATGCAAGAAATTCTTTCTTCAATGTGCCTTTTCTTTTAAGTTTGTTTGAAAAATTAACAAAGTGAAAAAGGGCCAGAGGCCCACCTGGCCTGATAATAAAACCTTGACGAGATAAAACAGCAGTTGGGCTTATCCTTCCCTTCTCCGTGAGTCTCTCGCTCTCTCTCAACTGGAAGTAAGAAAGAGCCTCTGCTGCTCCTGCTCTAATACCTTATCTATAAGAACAAGAAGGAGGAGGATAAAAAGGCACAGCAAGAAGAATAACCAGTGAATAAGGTAAGCACCAACCCGCTACCAAGTTTTGCAAGAAATGACAGTATGCTATGCCTTTTGAGCTTCCATATACATCAATCATGGTGATGCCTTAATCTCAATATTAGTCGAGTTTTTTTTTTTCTCTTATGAATTATTTTCTTGATATTCTCAAAACCCATTATATAAAAACATAAAAGCATTTAATTTGTGCAATCATTTGAACTGGATATGGTTCTTTGAACTGGAATTTTAGATTTTCCTTTCTTATTTTTTGTTGAAATAATGTGCAGGAATGGCAGTACAGCTCCACCATTTGCTTTCACCTATTAGAGATAATAAATTCAAAGACTTTCCTTCATTTCCTTTTATCACTGCTCATTCCGAATACAAACCAACCACCTACACTGAGGTTTCTTCCACTTGTTCTTGTCTCTCATCCAAGTTTTTAAAGTACCCTTCTCAGGTATGTTGCTTCTCATTTGACAATTTATGCTACTCATGTTCATAGTTATCAAATCTTCTTGTCAAAACTTTTGTTTCTTATAGAGATACTGAACACTTTTGTTTAATAGCTACATGGTGGTGGTTTTCAAAGTAGTATTAGTAGAGCTTCCCGAAGAGATGAAAGAGTCTTGTCTGATGATGGGAAGAAAAAACGACGAGAAGAATTTAGTGAGAGCGATGATGATGATGATGATTACTCGTCGAGAAAAGGTAAGGTGAATGACCCCTATCTTATGGATGCTGAAGAGAGACGGGAGTGGAGAATGAAAATTAGAGAAGTGATGAAAAAGCATCCTGATGTGGATGAGGATGAGGAGCTTGATTCTGAAGAAAAGAGGATGAGAATGGAAAAGCTTTTGGCTGATTACCCCCTTATTGTGGATGAGGATGATCCTGATTGGCCTGAAGACGCTGATGGGCGGGGCTTCGGTTTGGATCAATTCTTCAACAAGATTACTATCAAGAATAAGAAGAAGGATGATGATGATGAGAATTATGATAGTGATAAAGAGATTGTGTGGCAAGATGATGATTACATCCGTCCAATAAAAGACATTACCACTGCAGGATGGGAGGAGGCTGTATTCAAAGACATCAGTCCTTTGATTGTCTTAGTACATAATCGCTATAAAAGGTTGGCTTTGGTTTTATTCAAGTTGTTTGATGCTTTACTCAAGCTATTCGCCTTATTCAAGTTGAAATTCTTAGATTGTTTTTCAGTTTTCTATGAAGGTACACCATTTTCATGATTGTTTTTTGCATCATGGCTTCATTTATTAAAAACAAAGGGCTTGTTTTTCATTATTCTATGAAGGTGCACCATTCTCAAGTTTGGTTTCTGCATCGTGGCTTCATTTATTAAAAAAAGGGTCCCTTTTTATTCACTTATTTCCTTGCCTTGTTTAGGAGTGATGCTTTAGATTTCCCGGTGGTCAGGTAGTGTCATTACAATTAAGTATTGTAGTAGTCATTTACTGCTAGTTCTATCAGTATGACTTCATATATCTCTGGTCTCTTTTGGGAAACACTGAGTTTTTCAGGTGCTTTCTTTGAAATTCCACATGATTTCTTGGCCTATAAAATCCACAAAATGGTATATATCAAAGCGCAGTAAAGTTCCAGGTTTGGGGAATGCCTTAGGGTCAAGATTTTATTGTTGGCTTTGCTGGGAAGGAAATGCTAGAAATGATAATGGCTTGAACTATTTGTATACTATAGATATCTTTTCCTAGTCCTGTGAATTCCTTCATGATACTAGAGTTTGCACTTTCAGTCTGCACATTAATGGCTGGATCTATGACACATATAAAATAAAATTGCTGTTAATTTCACCTAAATTTATGGTTTCCCCAGACCAAAGGAAAATGAAAATATTCGAGATGCACTGGAGAAGGCTGTGCACATAATTTGGAATTGCAGACTACCTTCACCAAGAGTAAGTAGAGCCTTTAATTATGCACCCTTTACCTTTCCTCCCTCCCTAGAGATCCTTATCTCAAAATTTTAATATTATATTTGCATATGACACAGTGTGTTGCGATTGATGCTGTTGTTGAGACTGATTTGGTCTCTGCTCTAAAAGTTTCTGTCTTCCCAGAAATTATTTTTACTAAAGCAGGAAAGATCTTGTACCGTGAGAAAGGTAATTCCTTAATCCCAAGAAATTGTCAGTTCAATTTCTTATCTCATTTTCAATATATGACTTGAGAACTTTAATATTCTTCTTCTTCTTCTTTAATTGGTGGTGCAGCCATTCGAACTGCAGATGAATTTTCAAAAATAATGGCATACTTCTATTATGGAGCTGGCAAGCCACCTTGTTTGAATGACATTGGAGATAGCCAGGAATTGATCCCATCTGTTCATGTAAGCAGCCAATCGTTCTAAAATTGTAGCTGTGCTGTAAATATTGTAGGGGTGCAAGTTTTCAATAGTTAGTGATGGTAAGATAGGGTCTCTGAGTTTGCTTTTTCACAAGAACTGTAAGGGATGTGTGTAGGCAGAAGGTGGTAAAACTAGTGCTTTGTTTGTAAGAAAAATGTAGGTGGGTGGAGTGCAAAGTTAATTAAGCCAACTGATTTTCAGTCCTTGAGCACTACCTCAAAGCTCTTGTCCTTTATTCCTCACATCAAATGAAGGTACATCACGATCGTGAAAGCAAGATAAATTTTAAGTGAGAGATTTAACGCATACGTGCATAATACTGCATGTAGTCTAGAAGTGCTATTGTGACTGCTATTAGTCTTCAGGACATCACTCGTTGTGAACACCACAAGAGCAGAAGGCTTTGTGATAGTGGAAGCGAAAGGCAAAGAGCTGGTAAGTATTGGAGCCATCTAACTTGCACTCAGATACGCCCACAGTTCTCTTATCTTTCTTCTCTTCAAAAACTGTAAGGCATTTTCCTGTAATACGATTCACCCAAAATCTGAATTCTCGGTGGTTTAGTCTCTTTGGTGGATTGATGGATTTCCAATCAGCCTCGCCTAAGCTTTGCAGTGACTTCAATGAACGAAGGCTCACCTTGCCCTTCTTGTCTACAGTTAGATAGCTTTGTCCACCTGAGCATCTGTCCATGTAGTTTCTAAACCTGTGTTCCATTGTCACATTGAAGAGTCTTGTATTAGGCTATAGGCACAATGTTTTCTAGCAAATGCTATAGGCCTGGGTAGTTTCCAATCTAGCAAGTTTTTAACATTTTGAGGCAGTAATTGAGCAATGGCTTTGTTTTAAGAAAGTTTGAACATTTACAGTTACCTATGAAAGCCAGAACCTGAACCAGAAGTAGATTCCCAGCCAAAATAAGCGTTGTATTTTGAAGAAGTTCCACCTTTAATGTCTGGTACTGAGTAAACACCTCTGTCATTTGCATCCACATAATCAGACTGCAAGGCTCCTGCAATAAGGGTGTCATCAAATGCTGTCATATGGGGGTAGGCTTCACTTGCCGGACATTTATTTGTGTCTCTCTTTGAACACTGGCGGCAAAGGTTATCACTCTTCAATCCATCTACACGAGAACGAGTCAAAGCCAGGACAAGCAGGAAGACAGATAAGCAGCATCTATCCATGTATACAATCTTCGCAATTGCCTAGTTTTTCCCTCGCTTTAATTTTCCCTAGCTTGTTGGCGATTCCATTTATGAATTACATGGTGACTTATATAATCCCTCAGGTTCTTGGTTTAATCAACTTCCCTCTGTTTTACCATTTGGCTTGTCTATCTTGTGTGGCTGACAACCAGAATACATGACGTAATACGTAGTTGGCTTTGTTCCTTGTGAATATTTTATTAATGTGCGCTTAGATGATAACAACATTGAGTTCTGTTAATTTTGGTCTTGTTAGAACGTTTGCTGTTATTCATTTTATTATTGGAGATCCATGCTGTTTTGTCTTGAAGGTGAGCCATCCCTTTGGCCAATTGGGATTATTCTAGTATTTTTCTAACAGAGAATTTAGGTTAAAGGTTCAGCTAGGTGAACCAACTGCATGTAACCAACAAAGATTTCAGAATTTCAGAGTATTATGAGATTCACGACAGATAAATCCTTTTGGTAGATGAGCTGTTAAGTGGTGTCCTTCGAGAATGGAAAGTATTCAGATAAAGCCTGCAAGTAACCTTTCTGTGTCTTCAACAGAAAAATCTGTTGACAAACATAGTTGGGTTACGAGAAGCTAAGTTTAGGCTGGATGTATTGTCTACTAAACTGGGTTGGGCTTTTGACCTAGGTGAGTTTTGATGGAGATGGGACATAACGTCTTATCTGATCATGACGTTAAACAAAGATTTGGATCACTAATTCCCCGTTGCCGGGCCGACCATACAACAAATCAGACAAACACATGAGAAAGAATTAAGTCTCTCGCATCGATCGAGAAAAGTTGTACGTGAAAATAACTAGAAATTCTAATCTTTTATTATTGAAAGAAAAAATAAAAATTGCTATTTAGTATTTTAGTCATTAGAAATCATAACTAGTCTCAGAGATAGAATACGAGAACTAGTTATGTAAATGAAAGATATTAACACTCCTAATACGTCTTATCTAAGGTGAGGTGTATTGTTTAATTGTCTAATATAAACTAAAGTATTATTGTGTTTTTTAATTGTTGGTCTGTTTAAGATTTATGAAAAGTCATTCTCAGTAAGGAAGGAGATCTTATCTTATCAAGTAAAAAAAACCTAACAATTCTAATGCCAAAATAAAAAGAACTATATTTTTATTTAATATCGGAAATACGTCTTACATATAAGTTTGTAATCTCAGATACTAAAAAATAATATTTTTTTTTTTTATTTTTGAAATATGGGCTTAGTTTTCGTAACTTTAATAAATTGGTTATTAAAACCCAAAATTCATGTTAATATATATATAATGTATTTTTGTATGAAAATATGATATGAATTATTTATATTTTTTTTAGAAACTTGACCATATGCATGAAATTAAGATATTTTTTTGTTGTTTTTTTTTTAATTTTTGCAACATTTCAGAGAAAATTTGGTATTTTAATACCGGATTTGTATTTTTACAGTGTAAAAAATACAAACCAATATTAAGTAAAAAAGGTAGGAAAAATCGTGAAAAAAAATCACAAAATTTTTTGAAAAGATTTTTGAAATTTTTTGGATTTTTTTTAATTTAATATATAATAAAATATTATATATTATTATAATTAAATAATTAAATCTATTGGGATGGGCTCGACCCAGTTATGTGGCTTGAGCCTATTCTGGTTGGGCCGATATCGACCCAATGGAAATTGAGCCGAGATTAGCCTAAAAGAGTTGGGTCAAGATTGGCCCAAAAAAGAGGTTATGCCGATGTCAGCCCAACATATCATTTTCTAAAAAGACTACGTCGAACCTGGCCCAACCATTTTGGTCTAGGTCAGCGTTGGTCTGACCCGGAAACAGTGGGCTCTCCATTATTCACTTGTAGAATAGTGGAGGAGGGAATGGAGAAGAAGAGGAAGAGGAAGAAGAGAGGGGGAAGCTGACCTGGCGGCGAGGGCAATGTGGTTGCTGACATTGATGGTTGCGCACGGTGGCGTTGTTATGACGACGATGAGGAAAATTGACGAAGAGGAAAGGTGCTGCTGCTAGAGGAAAGAGAACTCACGGTTGCTAGGGTCTCTGGTACGATAAAACAGGTGAAGAGAAGAGGGGTTTTCTTTTTGCCTACATCCTCTACTGTTTTTTCTTATCTCTCTGTTCTTTTTTCTTTTTCTTTTTCTTTTCTTTTTCTTTCCTTTTCTTTCTCTCAGTTTTTTTCTTTTTTCTGCTCCTCTGCACCTCTTGGTAAGGGGGTATTTATAACGAGAAGGGGGAACCTATGCCACCCTACCCTTGTCTAGTTACGCTGAAGGGGTAGGGTGGTTGGGCGGCCACTGTGCAGCCACCCAAGGACCGCTCGCAGGGCTTGTTCCCTTTGCACCTTTCATCACAATAGTAGGTCATAAGAGGGGCATGGGTTGTGTTGGGGTTTTAGGCACATGGAAGAGAGAGAGAGAGAGAGAGAGAGGCGTTGTAAAAGAGGGGAAGAAAACCTTCTTCCCTTGCCTACAGCCCACGTCCAGGGAAAGAAGATGGTATACAGTATCATCAAAAGACGTCGTTTAATTCTGCCTTTTTTATTTTTAATAACAATAAACAAAACGACGTCGTTTTATATAAAACGCGCCGTTTCATTTAAATGAAATGACACCTAAGAAGTCTATATTTCCAAATTAGTCCTCAATTTTTTATTTATTTAATCAAGTCCTCAATTGAGATTTTGATTTTAAGAATTAATTCAATTGCATCCCTGACAAACTCAAATGTCAGCCCTAAAGTTGGCCGCCTTTTTCATTTTGATTATTGATTTTGAATTTGTGCATTTTGCTCCTCAATTGATCAACAAAATTCTAATTTCTTTAATTTTGCCCCTGATTCGATCAATTTTAGCCTCTATATTCACGCATCTTTTCTAGTTTGGTCTTTGGTTTTGAATTTCTTCAATCAAATCCCTAATTGCTCATCAAACTTCAATATTTATGCAATTAAACCCCTGATTTGATCAAATTAACTCTTACAAATTTTAATTCGACCCCTAAATTTTAATTTTTTTTTAATTGAAGCCCAAATTGACTTAAAGAATCAATTTTCTTGTAATTAAACCCTTCATAAATTCAACTAAACTTTCAATAAAATCTGATTGTGTCTTTAAACATCTAATTTTGAATTTCTCTTTCTTATATTGAATTTTCTTTGTCAACAAGGCTTTCATCAGTCGAAAATATATTGTCAAATCCTTGTATTTTTTGAACCTCCTTAACAAATTTTTG
>Ga0307517_10006036_pt1 | contig 18044 bp, 14 predicted proteins | sample 23_EM_MG_FD_194515 | JGI IMG/M metagenome (GOLD analysis project Ga0307517, IMG submission 194515) | Populus trichocarpa ectomycorrhiza microbial communities from riparian zone in the Pacific Northwest, United States - 23_EM | ecosystem: Host-associated > Plants > Roots > Unclassified | place... | reverse complement strand
AAATTTCCCTCGTCTTAGTTCGGAATTCAAATGAAAAGGTGATGTTCGAGATTAATCTTTTGCAAAATTAATTGTTTAAAAAAGGCGAAATTAGTGTACAAGTGGTGTTTTTTAATTGCAAAAAAAAAAAAGGAAAACAATTTAAGAGGAAATTATATAATGAAAAAGTATTATTTCTTGGATGGGAGAGGGTAATTTGCATTATAATTAATATATACATTTATGGATGCAAAAAAAAGCCCTTGAATTCTTACCATTTAGACCTCTTCACGCAGTTGTGTTTTTTGACGGTCTGATGTTGAATAATCGGAAAGCCATGAGACATGACTTTCTAGGATGGGAGGATTACGTAAACCCATTAACTCTCCCGTAATGTTAGTTATTATTGTCTTATTAAATCCATTATGGACTTTGCTATTTTTTATGCCAAAGTACCCAATGGCACCGGCTCCGATGGTAACGATATTTTTATGTATATTTATAACAAAAGTCAAATGATCTACGAAATCTACGAAATTGTGAGATCTTTTATTATTATGAATTATAGTAGTAGTTTTATTTTTAATTTCTCATTTCTTAACGAATGGATAAATGTTTTTTTAGTTTTTTTTAATAGGGGTATTCATGTTTTTTTAATTTTCAAATACAGTCAAATAACATTTTTATCATCAGAAAAGACAAAAAAAAAAAACTTTGCTTTAGAGGGTATCTTGGTATTTTTACATGTGTATTTTGTGTAATTAAAAGGACCATAGGGACATTTTAGTACTTTCACGATATTTGTTATTTTTTAATTGAAAAGTTGCGGGATTGTGTTCCTCACACCCCAACGAGTAGACGACACCCGCACAATTAAAGAGACGCATATGACGCTTCTCGGTGGTAACATCTGATTATCCATCGTATAACTGGATGCGTAGCTGTGCCCTCTTATACATGATGTGGCGCTTGTAGACAAATAATGGTCGGATTGCTACCAGTGATCGATTATTTGTATATTTTTTTTCTCTCTCCAGACAACTAAAGTGTAAACAAATAATGGGGCATGTCTGACGTAAGCAATTTAACTTATTAAGTGTTTGTTCAACATATAATTAAATAAAAAAAATTTAGATAGAAAGTTTTTTTCAAGCTTTACCTACCAGACCTGGTTTAATGATGATGTCAGATAGTTTTTTATGATCTGAGCATTATTTTATATATTTAAAAAATTCTAATTCGACTTATAGCGTAACACGGGAATTACCTAGTAACCTTATATTCGTATTTGTAGATGCTAAAATGCCTAATTAAAGTCTCGAGTAAGCGGTTCGAATATATTTGAGATATGCATTAAATACAGTTGTGTTTTTTATTGAATGGATATACATCTCAAACAATTGTTTGAATATTACAATAAAATAGAATTGCAAAACCTCCGAACCAGCATAAAGAAACAAAGATTACTTATCGTTTCATGTGCTTTAGCTTCCTAATAATTTCCAATTTTCCAAGTCACAGATTCAATACTTTAATTAATAGATTCAGCTCATAGGACTGGTTTCAAAGTTCAGTCTTTTTCTGTGCATTGCGCCAGACGCCGGCGACCGCATAATTGAAAATGAAACTCAAAATTATTCCCTCCTTGGACCACATCGATCCCCTTTAAGAATCGGTCCCACTGTCAAAAAAAAAAAAAAACCCTTTTCTTCTTCCCCGAAGAATCACTGGCACAAACCTTTAACGTTCACAAATTCACACTTTTTTCTTCATGTAACCACTCCAAAGTGGATGTTCTCGAGGAGAGAATATTTCTGAAAGCCAAGAACATCCTCCCTGTTCATGGCATTTGGAATTGGCTGGCACCGGTGGATTCATTAACACTCGAGATATACATGACACGAAACACCAACCATAACAGTTTGGTATCGACCAGGCCAAGCCAAGCCAAGACAAGATGTCAGTTTCAATTGCCCAACTACCACTGGACACGTTATTTTGATAGGTTGCTACTTGTATTTCAATTCTGGGGGAGTAAGGTCCTTGTCGGCTATGGACCTCACCTGACTCCTACTTTGTACAAAGTCATGCCCACTTTATAACACAGATTGAAAAGCACCCATGAGGTTGTTGCATGGCCACTCTGTGGAATGTAACCCATCGTTCAATTTTCTAAATTTCAAGATATTTTGCTCGTAAAGGAGACCTGCAATTCGTTGCTTTCTTGACCTGTGAGGGAGGCTGTCACCAAATGGATAAGATCCCATCCACCCCACCAATGGCCGGTGCCCAGTTTAATTCCCTCCAAGGCTAAGAAGCAACTCCAAATGAGTAGCCCTTTCCTCCTTGCATCTAGAATCAACGTGTTAAACCTTTTTGTACGAGGTTTCTTCATGTCCAGGAGCTCGAAATAGCCATTAATTAATTGTCACCCCTTAGCCATCTTGACCATAAGGGTTCTTGAGAACCTTGTTCTGTCACGCTTTTTGCTTTGAGAGAATCTGTCCTTGAATCGTCTATGAATGAACGCTTCATGTTAGATGAAAAATTGCAACGCATTGGCTTCTGCCTCTACAAATGTAATGGATGCAAGAAGAAGGGATAGGACAACACAATCAGACGGAAACCTGCTAATCGATTCCAAAAAGGATACAAGCTTGCAAATATATTAACTGCTATCATGTGAACCATAGACTTGAACAGAAAGTAGGCAACCTATGGACCAGGAGGTTGGGGCACCTCCTAGGTGAGTAAGGGTAAACAGAATCTGCCTAAATCAACACATAGAATATGCACCCACAATCTTCTCACTCACCGGGGAGGTTCTTCGTTGACTCGACATGGAAGGTTTTTAGAGATTCTAGATTCACAGACTTTATGTATCATCTTCTTGATTTCTAGGATTCAACCCAAGACACTTTTTTATCTTGTGGCTTGCCTCTATGAGTCGTCTTAATATCATAGACACTGTATATATGTTTTTCGGATCATTCTTTCTTCAATATGTATCCTTTGTAGATCGCGGGTTGAAACACATGAATATTTATTCTTTTAGTACCTTTTCTCCGCTATAATTTAGGGTGCTATCACGAGAATGATCCTTATATGTTGGTCTTCTTTGATATGATGTCAGCTACTTCAGTAAGCATACACGCACTTGAAAAAGAAAAAGAAATTTACGTATTTACTTGCTTAATTCTTAGCCTCGGTTTACTTCATATGATATGAAAGAAATAACCGAGTTTTTCATCATATTTACCAATCTCATCAAGATATTTGCAAGAACATTTTTTATTTGATCCAGTCCCATTTGGTAGAGCTCGAACAAAGATTTCACATCCTAACTACTTTTAGTGCATTCTAGAGTTCTAAAATACTATTGCTCTTGTTGATTTTGATTGATATGTAATCAGCTAGTAAACCAATCAAGAAATTTCTAGAAGCTGGTTGTTTGACTTCAAAGTTTGCTTTGTATTTTTTCAGTTTTTTTTTTAAAAAAAAATCTTTTGCTTCTTAATTTTTGCATCTTTTCCTTGTTAGTTTTGATCCGATAAACCAAGATAACAAACTTTTGTACTTGTTAAGGTGTGCCACTCGTTCTCTGTACAATTTCTTCCCTTTAATCTTTATCCAAAAAATACACACCCACACGCAGAATATACTTGGTGACAATGCACAAAGCAGTTAAAAACAAAGCATAATTAAAAACATGTCCTTTAATTGACTGTGACACTGAGACACATCATTCTACATGACATGGCAAATCCTCAGTAGGCTGACCATACAGCAGTGCTAATACATACAAGACATGGGCTTAACCTGTTTGGGAATGTGGCCGACCGCATGGTAGGCCGCACCCAAAGCATTAAAAGCATCAAAATGATTCTTTGGATCATCAAACTTCAGAACAGTATCTACGCAGAAGTTGTGCGTCCTGATTCAATTCATTCTTGCAGCAAAGAATATCTATTGGCAAGCTGTTAAGCACGTTGTAAGCATCGAAAAGATGTCTGCTTGGATTTTAGCTTCAATATTGCAATTTCCAATAAATTAACTCCCATATCATACCTCCCAGCAAAAAGATCTGGTTTTTTATATGAAGCCTCGGAACAAGCATGGAGGCACATCTGAGGTAGCCCATCCAATGTACTACGGGAGGGATACCCCAAAGAGGCTACGAAATATGAACTTCCTATTAGGAGGTGATTCTTTTACAAAAGTATCAAACCACAGATTTTTCCAGCAGGTTGATCTAATTTGATTGTACTGAAAAAGAAGTTTACTGTTCAATCCCTCAAATTTCTCCTCTCTCTCTTGGCTTCCGAATTTTCTTTTTCAGTACCATAGCAAGATCTACTGGGAGTCCCTGCTTCCATGCTTATGTTGTTTAGAATATTTTTTGCTGCTTTTCTTTTCTCGAGAGGACCTTTTCTTTCTTCCTTTTGACTTAGAACGGTATCGGTCTCGATGATCGTTAGATGAATCACTATACGAGTCACTAGTACTGTCCCGATGTCGCCTAGACCGTTTCCTACTCCTTTCATCTTCTGATGATGTACTGCTCCTTTTTCTATGGACACTACGAGGCAATTTAGCTTTCTTCTTATCTTCTTGGGCTATCTTTCCTGAATAAACTTTGTCAGATTTGTCTTCAGATGGCCTAGGCTGTTCATCCTTTCGGGACTCACCCTTTTTAGCGGTCTTTTCATCATTAGCCACCCTATCTTCTTGGGAAACACCGTGGGCAATAGGAATGGAAAATGATTTTTCTTCAACTGACGGGATATTATCATTACCAGCATTGGCAATTGCAGATTCTTTTTGATGAGAAGACCTGGCAATATTTGTTGAGTAAGGTGGATTAGGAGGGACCTCTAATCCCAGTTCTCTCCCCAGTGATTCTAGAAAGTCACCAGCCATCAAGCGATTTAATGTTGAGTGAGCCACCTCAATCTTCTTTTCTGGATCCTCCTTTGCGTTGAAATTTGAGGCTTCCATCTCATCATCAGAATCATCAGAGAAAATAGCCTGCACCAAAAATGAACGTTATTGCCAGAAAAAAGTGCAGCACATCCTCTTGAGCGTGCTCGTCAATGAAAGAACATCTGAATTGGCTGCTGGTGTAAGATTGTCAGGAAAACACGAGCAAGCACATTAATACAAGTATCCACACAAATGCAGGTCTCAATCACAATAATTGGCAAGTTCAATGTATGCCAATTCAAGTATTCTGTGAAAGCATATACTCAACAAAGAGCAGGAAAAAAAGACCAGAAGTTTATTTTGACGAAAGAACTAAAATCTTTAACATTACCTCTACATGATGGGGGCACATTTTCCTGATTGTCAGCATATTATGCTCACAGTATGAACATAATACTATGAAAAGTGCTCAAACACATTTTTTTTTCTTATCTTGGTTGACTCATTTATGATAATCAGTCAATAATTATGGGTTACAGGGTAAAGTGAAGGCTTTTATCCTGCTTTCTTATTAGATGGATGAACATCTAAGGATGAAAAACAGGTCTACAGATACAGCATGTATAGAGTAAAGTTGAGATGGGCAAATTGAACACAATATCAATATACAGAGCTTAAATAGAAGACAATATTAAGAGCTATATGAGATGCTTTGCGCACAAGCAAGGAACTGGGACATAATGAAGGCCCTATGAAGACAAGGAAAACGACTCCCATACACTTGGATGCAGATGCTTGGGGAAGAGAGAAATGAAATGATAATTTTTAGCACATTTGAAATATTTAGGTCAAAGTTGCAAGTCAAGCAGAGAAGAGAAATGCATGCTGTAGAGTGTTCAGTGAATAGTAATTTGGATTGCAAGTGTATTCCATTTTCAAGTCCCAGTGACAAGTGCTCCACACAGCTAAAAAGGACTACCATGCACGTATCCATTCCTGATGCAAAACCTTGAGCATGTCAACAGACATAAGGAAGTATAATTCAGCAGAAAAACTATACCTTATAGAGGTCAACTGGCCTCTCCACATTTTCAACTTGAACCTCGGGTTCAGTTTCCCTATCAACTACATCTTTGCTTACTTCTTGAGGTGAAAATTGAAGAGCCAAAGGTTGATTTCTATCTGCACTAAAAGCTTCCTCCATTTTCATTGCTTTTAAATCTGATGTAACTATTAGAGAATCCATCTTGCTTCTCATCCGTGGAGGTGGCGGCGGCTGTAAATAGAAATACAATACCTCCTCAGTTAATGCACAGTTGTGAAAAAAAAAAAAAATTCCCCAGTCTGACAGCTTCAATAACCAAACCACGCATTTTGGACTAAATATGGATCTACCATGAAAAAAAAAGCTTGCTAATAAATAGGATCCAATGCCGAGGCAGAGAAAGGAAAATGACTTGCACCTAGTGAATGGAAAGCTAAAATTGCTCTCACCACCCAAACTACACTATGCCAACCCACCAAAAAAGGGTAAAATTCCAGCCAAAAAAAAAAAGATAATCAATAAACAAAGAACAAGAGAACTTTGAAAAAAATTTATAGTTGTTTATATCATGTTCCTAGCCCTTCAAACGAATCATAATATCTAAAACAAGGAAAAAAAATTGCTCATTACTCAATTACAATGCCATCAAAGTAGGGTGTCATGGAAAGGGAAATCGAACAATCCCCTTCAGCATTTTAGTTGATTACATCATGTTCCTAGCCCTTAAAACAAATCATAATATCTAAAACAAGAAGAAAAAAAATTTCATTACTCAGTTACAATGCTATCAAAGTAGGGTCATCAAAAGGGGAATCCAACGATCCACTTCAGCATTTTCACAAAAAGTTACTTCTCTCACGCTCGCAACATTCTTAGCTGCAAGCCCAACCCTTTAATCATTGAACTAAACAAGGCACTTATCCAGAACATGTAAGAAAATGGTTGAGAATGTAATGGTAACATAAGACTGTTATCCAAAGAGGCCTGCTTTATTGTGCTACACAAACAAGCATGTTAACGATATTTCTTTTCTAAATTTGAGTCGATGAAATTGAAGATCCAAATTTGCATTTGCATTTTAACATTTAAGGATTAAATACATGAATTGCCCACCAGAAAGCCAGCATGTAAGATTACCTTCCCCATAGAAGGGTCAATTAGATCAAAGCGCTTGCACAGGACAGATGAAGGACGCCATTGAAATTCTTCCCTTCTGGGGTAAATTTTCTTAGTTGCTAAATCTTCATCCGGAGTATCTTTACCTTGCTGTTCCAGAAACTTTTAGTTTAGACAAATTGTCCAAAGCAGTTACCTCATATACTAAAATTATTGCACTTGAAATACACCTGTAGTCCACCAAGAGTGAATTGCATCCCTCCACTGGCAGGAAACGCCATGAGCTGCTGACTAAGTTTGTTTTCCTTGTTGAGTTTCCCTTTTTCTATTGCCTCAGCTGCAGCCTCAAAATCTAATCTCTCGCGTGCACGAGCTGCTTCCGACATATTGCTAGCTCCAGCAGAAGCTGTCGAGCGAATCCCTCCTTGGTATTTTTCCTTGAGAAACTGCTCAAATCTTTCTTGCTTTCCAGGATCATCTTGGAATGGTTTTGCTACTTCTGGGAACTCACTCTTAAAAAGGACAGTAATTAAGAAACATGAAAACAAAAGGAGGAAAAGGAAAAAAAAAATCTCTACTCAATTGTAGAAATAGCCTACTTCATCAAAGCAAAGTATTGATCCAAAGAAATAAGAGTTTACCAATTTATGCTTGCAAGAAACTTTATTACTGTAAAAAGTGTGTGAATTTGAAAAAAGGAATGCAAATGCAGAAGAAATTAAACCACTTACAGAAGATTCAGGCTTTGTAAATGTATCTGAAAGATTGAACGGGAGATTGACATTTACAGATGCAATGGATGAACTTAAATCTCTTGAGCTTCTTTCCAAAGGCATTTCCCCTAAAATTTTGCCACGGCTCTCTACAGTCATCTTGTCCACACTTGAAGATAATTTCCCATCCAAAGCGATCTTCTTTTGACCATTACGTTTCTGTTGCTCCTCCCACAACTTTCTTGAATAATAGTCATGACCATTTCCTCCAGTAAGAAAACTAAATAAAGGATTTGATTGATTCTTCTCTCTAGAAAGATCTTCAAATAATTTACCACATCGAGCAACTAAAGTTGCAACCCCCTCAATTAAGACTTTCGAGTTATCATCCTCTGGAGGAGGAACCTCCGGGGGAGGGGGGGAGAGAGTGGCAGGCTTCTTGTCAAATTCAAGAGGACCGGGAAATTTATGGTGCGGCAAAAAATCCTTTGGAATTACTGGAGGATCAAATCTGAAGAAAATTTCAATTTTGAAACACAGAAAAGGGAACACCCAAATAGAAAAGTCAGTGCATGAGATGTCCATTGTTTTCTCCAGTAATACTACTACAACATGGTAAGGATAATTAACTTGATGGTGGTTATGATAACAAAAGTTAACTCAAGTTCAGATTTTCCTTATCCTCAAAATCACTAAATAATATGAAATAGATGTACAAATTTGTATGCCTTATAAACCCATGATTTCCCAATTACCTCTCCAACTGGTAGTCAGAATTCGATGCAACTTTAAAGCCAGGTAGAACACCCTGCTCTTTCCAAACCAATTTTGGCTTATTTTCAGTGTTGGATCTCAAGGGCTCTTCATCTTCTTGGATATATGTATCTTCAATGTCATAAGCTGATCAAGAAGTAGAGTGAATAAAACTAACCTTTGTACCAAAAAAAAATTAAAATAGAAATTGACATCTGATGAGATGAATAACAAGTGAATAAAGAAATGGTGAATTTATGCACGATAATAGAGCCAATCTCTCATGAATGCAGGTAAGCATAATTGGAAAAGTGAACTTGTAAGAATGAATGAAAAAGGAACTTCCAAACTTTCTATTTATGGAGTTAGTAGGAAATAAAACAACACCAGAATTGCACTGTATTATATGTATACCCCAATGCTAAATTGATCAGCAAATAAGGTGAAATAGAAAAATAGACCCCGATATATTTCAAACATAAAAAAAAATAAAAAAAGAAATGAAATTCTTACAAAGCAAAAAAGTCTAAACTTCTTATCAGTGGCACTGTAAAAGATGAAGTAGAAACAATAAAGCAAAACATGAATAACCAAAGAATGAAGGTGTAGATCAGTCCCTAATCCACCACTAGGTAGTTTAATCCTCGTAGCAACTAACATGACAGGCACACAGCAAAGGAGATCCTATTACTCGAATCAAATAATGTATACTAACCAGTGGCATATACATCTTCATCTTCGGCATCATAATCTTCAAGTGCTCCAATGCCAAAACCAGGCGCAGCCCTTCCTGCTGATGGACCAAAAGTAACTATTTAAATCAACCTTCAAAATAAGCAGAGCAAGGAAACCTAAAATAAATAGTTAAAACAGAGGCACAAAGCAAGGAATAGAATTACAAATAAGGACATGAAAAGTGGTTCATCAAAAAACATTTCTTACACTTCAAGCCAAAAAGACTATCTTTGATAGATAAAGCTTGTTTATTCCCAGAACCTCTTTTTCCAGATACACGTGTTCTTTTCTTTTCTGTAAATAATAGAGAAACAAAAAAGGAAAAGAAAACCCCTATAATACAACAGGATTCATAGAAATGAAATCATTAAATATAAACTAGTCTAGTTCAGATACCTCTGAACTCAGGAGCATGCTTGTAGGGATCATACCCTAAACCATGTGTGTCCTCCTTTGGGTTTAGTATATACACCTACAAGACGAGACACGCCATTTTATAAAACTTTGAAAGACTACTCTAACAACAGCTTAGATAAACAAATTATCTTATGGTACATAAATCCAGGATCACTCTTAGAATATAGAAAATCAGATTCTTATTTCTTTTTCATTTCTTCTGCTATCAATGAGGTGAGGGTGCTTAGACGGCAACACAACAGGCAACCCGGGGGGGGGGGGGTTCCTGTGAAAATTTCACCTAGAAAGGGAGATGGTACTTGCAGTTTATTGTAACAGAAGAGAAAAGGGAGGATAAAGTACAAATAAGTTCATTTTATTCTATGATATATTTCAAAAGCTAAAAGCCTTCACTCAACTGACCGCCTTTCAGGATTTAACCTTAGAGCAGAGTCCACAAACTTAAAGGAATAACAAAGAAACAATTTGTAAGGATCCAAAGTCAAACAAAGAAAAAATAAAACCAAAATAAAATACAGGATAATACAGGAGAAATCCTCACAGGTGTGCTTTGAGAAGAGGGGAAACCATCATCAATAGGCTGGTGGTCTAAAATGCTTTTGTGGTCTTCCTCACCAGGCTCAGAGTCTTCAGGCTGTGATTTTGCATCATCAGATGAAAATGCTAGGAAAGCTTTTCTTGCTTCTCTACGAGCCTCTAAGTAAAATATAAAGGTTGCAAAAATACAAAACATTAGACCTTACTGCACTGAGCATTAATGATTAATGATGCCAAATTGACTAAAAGCATCCCATAGTTGTTAAGTGACAAGGTCACACAGGGAATAAGATGTGCAGAGAGCATACTGTAAAGTGAATTTGCGTGTGAATCCTTGATTGAGTGACCATGTCTCCATCCCATCTTCAGAAGCAATTTTACACCTAACCAAGAACAGCAAGGTGGATTCAGGATTACTCGATTTGCAATCAGAAGTAATTCTACTGAAAACAGGATTGAAGATGAGCTAAAACTAACCAATAGACTCTGTGGCTGGAAGAACTATTTCATCAGGAGCAGGTCCAGGAACAGCAGAAGGTCTGTAATTGGCAATCCAGAAAGAGAATTTCACACTGCCGTCCACATGAAATTGAAAATGAAGAAAAAAGTACCAAATGGTTGAAATGTCCACATGTATGTGCACGCACGTAAGTAAAATCATCAGATGAGGTAACTACAACAATACACATGAAAACAACAAAATGGAACAAACATTCACTAAATAAACCTACCAAATTATATTTGCAGAAGAAGTAGAAAAAGAAATCTATGAATCCACCTGTTGGAAACTTTCCAAATTTCACAAAATTAGACTGCAGTTCTATTCACAAAGCTTGGAAAGAAATCCTTGAAATGCTATTCATTTGATGAAGTTATTAGCATGAAAAGAGACTAAAATATGTGTGCTCAGAATTCACAATATGCACTAATAGCAGAAACAAACAGAATATCTATTTCAACAAATAATCACCAATAAAAAATAAAAATAAAAACTATCACAAGCACTTAGGAAACCTCTGCTGCTGTTCCTTCTCGGCTTGTTTGCGAGCAATTTCAGCAGCTGTAAACCCAAACGTATCAAACTGGGACGCCGTCCCCAAAGATCGACCTTCCAATTCCTAAAATGCAAACAATAATTATGCTTTCATAATCATTATAAAAAAAAGTCATTAAGGAAATAAATTAAAAATAGCACACAAACGCGTGCAGGCTTACCTCTTTCTCATCTTCGTCTAAGAAGTTGAGCATGCTCTGCTGTTTAAATTCAGCTCTATTTTTCCGAGAAGACGTGAACGACTGAGGAGTCCATCCTACACACAAATTACAAATAAAATTATGTTTTTTTTTTAAAAAAAAGCAAGAAAACACTGATTTACCTTCTTTTGAACCAGCTGTATTGTAATAACCAGCTGAGAATCCACCAGTAAATGCTCCATGAAATCTTCTCCTTCCTTCTTCATCTCTAACCTAAATTAAATTAAATTTTAAAATCAATAAATTTATATTTAAAAAAAATACTTAAAAATAAACAAACAAAATGACCTCTTGCTTCCAAGAAGGAAGCGTACGGAGATGACCGGAAGCTTCAGCGACGGCTTTTTTCTTGCGACTGTTGAGCTCTTCCTCACGCTCTATCGGTGTACCGTAGAAGACGAAATCATCTTCATCTATATCCATGCTTAGGTTGAGGTTAGGTTTTTTGAGAGTGAATTTTCCTGGGATTTGTCGGGGGAGAGAGGAAATACCACCGGCACACGACTACTGGACTGTTCGCTCAAACGTCAACTCGTTTCCGTTTACACGCAACATGTCGTTCTACCAATGTTTTTAACCCGGCCCGATGGTCGACCCGGCCCAAAGCCCAGGTCACGAGTTTTGACCGGGTCCCAGGTCAACCTCAATTTGTTTTACAAATCAAAATAATGGTATTTTGATAAAAAAAAATTAAAAAAAATAGTCAACGGGTTGCAATCGAGTTTTTGATCTGGTCTTATCGGGTCAACCGAATCACCGAGTCAGCCGAGTTTTTAACTACCCTTATTTTTTCACAAACCCAGCCCGATTCCAGCCTTGAGTCAGCCGGGCCGAGTTTTAAAATAATGCATTCTACTTGTAAAATCATTGTACTTGGTCTCCTCGAGCTTTTATTAGTAAGGATGTTCATAGATATATTTTGTTGAGTTTTAATAAATAATTATATTTAACTTAACTTTTGATTTTTTATAAATTTTAAACTTAATTTTTTTAGATTTAAATGGGTTAAATATATTTGACTAATTTTTTTTTATGAATAATATTCATATATTAAACTTTAAACATAATAAAATCCAAGAGAGAAGGTGATTAACTTTGTTTAATGTTCTAATGTTTACAAACTATAAAACAATACACTCATTATTTCTTATTACAAAGTCACAGATCTCTATAATAAATCAGTGCAACTCTAACTTCTATAATGAGTTGAAATAAAAAAGATGAAGGCTCAAACTTAACAAAAGTTTAAGACATTCTCAATTCTTTCTTGTTCTAATATTTGCAAAATAAAAGAGAAGAAAGAGAACTCAATGTAATCTCATGAAATTTCATCAAGCTAATCATTCTTTCAGTTTTGTTAAAGCTCTCTAGAATTTAGTTGTTGAAATATACAAATATTGAAATACAAGTTTTCTGGAATTTATAAGGTGTCAAGCTGTCTAAATTTGAATAATTTGAAATATAATAGTATTGAAGTAATTTTCACAACATCAAGAAGAAGAAGAAATCAAAGAACCCTAACCCCTCTCTTATTCTTCTTATTGTTTCTTGACTCTTGTATATGTATGCTTTTAATATCAATCTCTTTTTATGTTTCTCTCAATTCCCTAGTCACAAAAAGCTCTCCCTTCCCTTTTTTTTCTTTTATTTAAAGTGGTGGTTCTTCTTCACACCCAATAGAGAAACTGTTTCTTCCTTTTTATTTATTTATTATTATTTTATTAACCTCTTACTTTTTTTAAATTCATTTATTCCCTCCTTCTAATTTGCATCTCTCACGTTCAACCCTAATATCTTTTTTTTCCTTAACAATTTTAGTTTTTTAAAAATTATTTTAAGCCTTCCGAACAAACCATGATTTACTTTGCCTTTTTCTCTATATAATAAAAGCTTAGGGTTTTACATTCTCCTCTCCTAACAGAAATTTCATCCCCAAAATTTATTTATTTTTTCTAAGTTATTAAATAAACTTGGATGTTTTCTTTTCATCTCATCTTCTCTCTCCCATGTTTTTTTTCTCAACTTGAGAGTTCCTCCACAACACGCTTACCAAAAGAACTTTCTTGTTTCTTAACTCCCTTTTGTTTTATCCACAATACTTGTCAGCTTCATTTCCACTGTTAAATCCTCTCCAATCTTCATTGAAACTCATGGCAATACCCGTGAGGGATCTACCATAGACTTTTGAAGTAATGACACATGAAACACACTAAGGGTAAGTGATCTTCCCACTTTATGCATCGGTTACAACATTTGTTTTTTCAAGATAAGACTCAATTACACAATCATAATATTTTATCAATTCAACCGAATACCTTTGTCACATTTTCAATTCCTTTTATGATATTAGATACCTCAAGCTCTTATGGCCAGTAAAATTTTGTATTAGAGTATCATACAAATAATGCCTCTAAACCCTTAAAGCACATACTGTTGATGCCAGTTCTAGATCATGCATAGGATAATTCACCTCATAAGTTTTTAATTGTCTCGATGCATATGATATGACTTTCTCATGTTGCATCAACACACATCATAAAACCCTTCCTTGATACATCACTATATACCATAAACCCCTCAGTCGCTGAAGAAAGAGTCAATATTGGGGTAGTTTTAAGTCTTTTCTTTAACTCCTAAAAACTCACTTCACATTCCCCGGTCCATTCAAATTCCACTCTTTTCCAAATCAATCGAGTGAGAAGGGAAACAATAGTAAAGAATCTTTTTATGAATCTTTGATAGCACTCAACTAAGCCCAAAAAACTTAGAATTTCAGTCATAGTTATAGGCCTTTCTCATTTTAAAATTGCTTCCACTTTCCTTGATCTTACTAAAATTCCTTCTGTTGAGATAACATGTCCTAAGAAAACTATCTCTTTTAGCCAAAACTCACATTTATCGATTTTGACATATAACTGGTTCCCCCCTTAACACTTGCAACACTCTTCTTATATATATCTTATGTTTCCCAAGGTGAATTACTTAGGTGAATGAATCCCTTGCCCACCAACTCTTATAATTGCACTTTTAACTCGACTAACTCAAATGAAGCCATTCTATCAGGTAACTGAGCTATTGGTGTTGTCCCTAGTAAAATGAGACATATTTTTTATGTTTTTTGTCGCTGTGATTTTTTTTCATTTTTAATCCATGTATTTATGATAGTTTTGTATTTTTTTGCAAAACTTCATTTAATTTTATGTTTCACAACCTGAGTTAGTGAGAAGAAAGAGTGAGTTGTCGGACCTCCTCCACACTTTTGTTTTTATATTTTTAGTAACATGGTCCTTTTTCATTATTTTTTTAGTTTAAGTTTATTTTATTTGAAATTAAATAACTAAATATATATTATATATGTTACTTTATTTATTTATTCAAAATATATTTGAGTTATTATTTTTTTAAATGCCATTAAAAGTTTAGTTTGTTTTTTTATTAAAATTATAGTTGTCTTTTAAAAAAAAAAACAATAGCAAGCGTTCTTTTAGTACAACCCATCATATTTAGTATTATTTTTTTAATAAAAATTAGTTACTTTCTACAAGCGTTTATCTTTATTATCATATAATTAAATAAAATATAGTTTTAGAAATGACGTTACCTCAACCCACCTGTTGACACATGGAATGAACGCCTCAACCATCTTTTTTAATAATATTTATTCAATTACTAAGGCGTCTTTAATCACTTGTTTATTGCAAAAAACAAAATCATGATGAAAAGACGTAAAAGGTCCTAGATATTGGTTCAATTTTTTTTTCTTTTAAGGGCAAATGAGTAATTTAATGTTCGTTGAAAAACCAAAAAACAAAAAAAATCTCCTAGAGGGAGGTTTAAAAAAATTACTTTTAAGAATGATTAAGTCATTTTACTATGCTGACAAAATATGGAAAGACCTCCCTGTCCTTATTTAATTTGAAAATGACTTTTGGCAATTTGAAAAAGACTATTATACCCCTAATAAAAGGCTTAATGATTTTTGCCAAAACCCAATAATTTTGCCACCTATTTTTGTTGTTCAGGTGTGACCATGTGTTGCTCCAATAGGTACTTGAGGCTACATTGATTTGTTTGAATATAAAATTTTTGGCCCAGCAAGTATGGACATCAAGTTCGTATGGCTTCAATGATAACTAACATCTCCTTAGCGTATATAGACCAAGACAACTTAGAAGTTCCCAAAGCCTAACTCATAAAGGCAATAGGCCTACTTTGTTGAGTTAAAATCGCCTCAATACCAATATGTGACTCATGTATTGCAATTGTTGTTGGCGAAAGACACATTTGCTAATTTTGACAAAAAAAACTGATGATGCCTTAAAATTTCAAAAACTTTCTAAACATGTTCAAGATGCATAGTCCAATTAGGGCTATAGATTAAAATGTCATAAAAAACTAGCATAAATTTACAAAGATAAGGACGAAAAATAGAATTCATAATTGTCTGAAAAGTAGAGGGAGTATTACAAAGGGTATAACTAAATACTCATAATGACCATAATGAGTATAAAAAGTAGTTTTAAGAATATCTGGTAAGTGTACTCATACCTGATGATAGCTAGCCCTTAATTCCAATTTTGTAAAATAAAATGCCCTATAAAATTCATCTAACATGTCATTTACTGTAGGAAAGGGAAACCAATATTTGATTGTAATAGTATTAAGGGTTTGATAATCAGCACAAAAATACCATGTACCATCTTTCTTTTTAACTAAAAGAACAGGTGAAGAAAAATGATTGGTAATTAGACGAATAAGCCCCAATTTTAACATGTCTTAAACTTGCTTTTCAATTTAAGCTTTTTGAAAATAGGCATACCTGTAGGGTCGATATTGATCAGTTCAGTCCCTTCTTTAAGAGGGATACAATGCTCAACCTCTCTAGTTGGTGGTGATTTTGTAAGCTCCTGAAAAATGTTAGTATAACTTTCCAATAGTTATTACATGTCCATGTGATTTTCTTGTAGTGGCACTTCCTCAAGTGAGTGAATACAGATCGCAAACATGAAGTTTCCTTGCCTTGATTTTTTGGCTACAACTTTTAATGATGTGGATTAAATATAATTGACATTCATGCCTTGTAGTGTCCTCACTTGATTCTCCCATATAAACCTCATTATCATTGTCTTCCAATTGCAAACCACTGAGCCTAATTGTTCCAACCATTGTACTCCAAATACCAAGTTCAATCTAGTTAAATACGACAAATAAAGGGTAAAAGAAAAATAAACACCCTGGAGCATGATATGTACATGCTCAAACCTCTCTTGGCAGTGCAATTTATTCTCATTGGTAACTCGCACAATAAATGGCTTGGTAGGAACCACGTGTAAATGAAGTGAATTGGCCATTTTATCACCAATAAAATTATTAGTTGGTTCATTATCAATAAGCACCACAAATTCATGTTGCCCGACTTTGGATGTAAGAGTCATGGCCTTAGGAGTCGACCATCCAGTCAAGGCATGCAAGGAGATCTCGGGTTCTTGTTGGAGCTTAGGTACGTTCTCCTCTAATAGTTCATCAATAACCTTTTCACATTTAATATTATTGGTGTTGGTACTCGTTTCAAACAATAAGAGTTGTGGCCCTTTGCACTTATGACCCACAATAAATTTGTCATCACAATTAAAGCACAAACTTTGAGCTTTTTTTTTTTTTGAATTTCTTCCCACGCCAAGCGCTTTACCGGGATGCTGCATTGGATCTCATTAGAATGGGTAAAGTAAATTGAGACCAATTGATCAATGGTGGTTGTGTAAATTTTTGTTGGCATTGGAGCTGATTATCTCATATGTGCGCCAAACTAATAACTTCCTTTAATGATCGTGGCTTAAACATTCTGATGCCCTCGACTATAACGAGCTTGAGACCTCCCATAAATATTTCTACCAGTTTTTGGTGTCCACCCATGTACTCGATTGCCAAGCCTCTCATACTCTTTTTGATAATCTTGCTAAAAGCCCACTTGTCTAACCTGAGAAAGTGTCTCGTCGAAGTCCTCGTATTTTGTGGGTCCGAATTGAGCCTACAATTTCTCTTCAAAAATTTCTCATGTCACTGCTTGTCCTTCCTCCTTGTATGCATGATATAACCATTGCCATCACTAATTGGCTTCACCCTCAAGATGGAATGATGCCAACAAAACTTTTTGTGCGTCGGTGGTGCCTTGGAACTCGAAGAATTGGTCCACGTGGTTGGATCGTCGTCGGAGAATCTTGGAAATTGAGCTTAGCCATCTTGAATGAAAACACTTGTCACCCCTGGTCCCTTTCTTCTTTAGTGGTGCAGGAATGAACATCGTGTTCATTGTTGTTGTGGGTAGAACCTTTCTTGTTTGAGAACAAGGCTTCAGATAGTCGGTCGATCATCTCTTTCAATTAATGTATTTTATTAGTAACTCCTAACTCCATCCTATTCATGCCATCTTACGGTCCACCCAGACCCACCTTTAAGTTTTCGATACTCTTTGTTAGTTGCCATTGTCCCAGGCTATAATACCACTGATGAGGTCTCTATCAAAACTTGTATTCTCTTCGAATGAGAATTGCACCACCAATATAATAGAATAA
>Ga0307517_10006035_pt1 | contig 18046 bp, 6 predicted proteins | sample 23_EM_MG_FD_194515 | JGI IMG/M metagenome (GOLD analysis project Ga0307517, IMG submission 194515) | Populus trichocarpa ectomycorrhiza microbial communities from riparian zone in the Pacific Northwest, United States - 23_EM | ecosystem: Host-associated > Plants > Roots > Unclassified | place... | reverse complement strand
ACAAAAATATGAAATCGCCTACAATAAAATATGATGACCAAAATGAAAAAAACTCTCACATGAGTACACATTGAATTGTTTCTTGGTCCTATATATGTGCAAAAATCTACAGTGTTATAACATTTTAGAGTTTCTTGTAATTATAATGGGACTGTTTCTTTAGGTTTAATCTGCCCTGTTCACTTACCAAAGATGGTGATTCCATGTAACTTCGTGAATACATAACTACATATATAAGCTTTACTATGTTTGGCAAATGATTCAATATCTTATTCATAAACTAACTTGGTGTCAATGTTGCCTAGATTTGCAAGATTTCAGACATACATTGCATTAAGAACAATTCATAACCAGGCAGGATAGGAACATTACACAGTACAAATGCAAGGTAACAATTACATTTGATTCAAGTTGTTCATCCAATGCACTTCTGAGGAATCCTACTGTGATCATTGAATGCCATAACAAACCGTAAGATCAATCATAAGATATTGTAATGCATGCAAGTTACTTTTGACTTTATTTCTGCGTACCTTTGATAGTGTACCATCCCTAAGATACAACCTGGAAAGTATAAATCCTCCAAGGTTATGGTGTTTGAATTTCACAACAACCAAAAAGATATAACGGGGAAATTAGCCAAAAAAAATAAAATAAATGACACGAGCTCGCCTCTAAATATAACTGGGTTCCTTCAATGATCATCGCATGTCTTTTGCATGCTGGTTCACCGATTCTCCTCCCTCGTTGCAATAAAACCAAACGGTATCAGAAAATATACACATTCCCGAGATAGATGACTATGTCAGACTCAGCAACAATGCTCTTTCCCACTCATTACAGGGGCATTCAGTTGTTGCTTGCTTATTGCTTCTCTTCTCTCTTTCATTGCTACAGCCTCTTTGCAAGCAGATCACTTTCCAACTCTGAAAAGTTCACAACTTTTTTCAACTTGCAACCTCAACGATCTCGGCTTCGTTGTCGCTGTAATCTGCCCAACACTTGCTTGGTTTCTCCTCAGTTGGCAAGCTATCACAAGTTTCTTTTGCTACAACAGTATCACTAGTCACCGCGACCTCTGCAGGCTTCTCTCCTATTTCAGGATTTACGTTTTCTTCTTGATATTTTTGATTTTCATAATCACTTGAATGGTTTTCAACTCCTACTTCAATCTCAGAATTTTCAGTGCCATTTTCTGCTGCAGCCTCACTCTTGTTTTCACCACCAACATCAACAGAAACTGACGTGGGTGTTTCTTCTGAACCGACTAGAGAGGCTGGAAACCCATTTTGAGTCACTTCAATACCATTCAACGATGCTGGATATCCATTTGGTGACACAGGAATGCTGGTTGGGGAAATGGGATAGCCATTTGGAGATACTGGCATACCATTTGTGGTAGCCATATAGCCATTGTGTTGCAATGGATAGCCATTGGGAACCCAAGGTTGGCAAGGCACAAATTCAGCTGCATGTGGGTTCATGATTCTAGGAGGGCTGAAATGATTCCCATCCCCTGTATGCTCACCGTTGTGGAAGCTCGGCTTGTTACGTGGAACCCGATTTCCAGATTTGTTATAGCCACCAGACAACCTCGGACCATATGGAACCCGAGCTGTAGCTGATTGATGAGGTGATCTACGAACAGGATTGACAGTAAGCATTGGAGGAATGTTCACAGGTGGAGGAAGAAGTCCGTGATCTTTGAATCCTGGGACAGTAACTGAGCTGAAAACTGGAATTGTGGATGGATTAAATGGTGGTGCAGCTGCAGAAAGTTTCTTGGTCGCCTCCTTACCAGTTTCCGCATCATCTTGCTTTACTCCTCCAGTTGACAATAGCTTAGCATTTGTATTGTCATTAGAAAGATCTGGAGTATTCTCATCTTCTACCTTTTCATTTGTGCTGGAAGAATCTTTTTCCAACAAACCAGCCTTTTCAATTGAAGTAGATTGAGGTTTCAGATCAGGGCAAGCTGAAGGGAAACCATCTGATGCTCTTGTATCAGGCACTTCAGTTGGGGAAGACATGGTATTTGAATCCTTGGAAGTATCCAAATTCTCATGACCCAAGTCTGAAATAGTTTCAGCTTCTGCGGTAGTATCTTTAACAGTAACTACTTTAATTTCAGCACCTCCATCTTCTGTATCTATGTGATCCTCATCAGCAAATTTTATTTCTTCAAGTTTCTCTGTCGCCACCAGAACCCCTCCTGTTTCTCTCTCTTGATCAACAGGACTTTTCATTCCCTCTGAAGCTGGAAGCTGTCTCTCTCCTTCAGGTTTCTGAAGTTTTCCTACCTCCACAGCTTTTAATGCTGTCACCCCTTCTGATTTGACATCAGTTGCAGCTGTCTCATGGCTTCCCTGAGGACTTGGTTCCTTTGTAGGGTTTCCTTTTGGCAACTGTTCTGCTACTGCCTTCACAATTGTCCCAGGAGGAGCCAAAGCAACTTCTTTATAGGAAAACATTTTTCCAGCTGCCTGAACACTGATTGGACTTGCCATTGGAGCTGCTTTGGCAGCTTGCTCAGTTGAGGCAGGGGTAGCTGGGGCTGATTTAGCATTACTTGATTTCTCTGCTCCACCAGTTGAGGCGCCAGAGTTATTTACTTTTGGACCGAAGCTGGCACTCTTAACAAACTTTTTACGAACTGGAACTGTCATTGCATTGGAAGCAGCAGGATCATTTGGCGATGTTTTAGGGGATGCAAAATTGCTAGGTTTTCCTCGGAATCTTGATGACTGAGGTACATTCATAAAGTTAGTATTTAATTTTGCTAGGCTTGGCCTCCTTGAACCAGAAGATTTGCGACTTGTAGGTGAACGGCCTTTAGGAACAGCTTCTTGCCATCCCTCTTCTGAGTTGTCCTCTAGTGTCATATCATCATTCTTCAATAATGATTCATCTGGAAGACCTAAATCAGATTTATCATTCCTAGGCTCTACGAATTGTGTTTCAGATTTGTTTTCTTTATCACTTGAGTTCTCTGCAACAGGATAAGTGGGTGACAAAATTTCATCCTTTTGGTATTCATCTGAGACTGTGTCCTCATTCTGGCCTGGTTTGCCTTTAACCTGCATGATGAAAAGAAAAATTTAGCCATTATTTCAGCAAAGAGAAAAAAAAATAATACCAGAAGCATAAGTGAAAACGTTCAGGCACAAGAGTTTATGACCTTTGCACGAGCTTTCTTCTGAGCTTCTCTTGCTTTCATATCTGCATCCGGTGTTATATAATCCAAAAGGTCTGATACACTGACCCAATACAAGAAAATATTTCATTTAGTTGTTGTTAACTCATGATATCAATGAATTCAAGGTACAAAGTCAAGGTAAAGAAAAACTTGCTAACATGGATCAATGTAAACCACATAATGCCTGCCTGCTGATTGTTACCTTAAATGACCTTTACTGGAAATTGAGGCATCTGGCTTTGGAGTACCGTTGCGTGCAGCTTCTTGCTGTTCCAGAGCCTTTGACTCAAAATATTCAAGCCACGCAGCTGCATCCTGTAAAAGCCAAAGTTTACAGATCCAAGGAACAAAAATCACTGGAATATATGAGATTTCACTGTTGAAATATTAAACTTCATGGTACCTGTGTCCGTAGATCCTCAGATCCAAGTTTGGCCTGCAGTATTTGCAGTGTGGTCTGCTCATGCTGAACACTTAAGGAGTAAGCTTCCATCAATGATAGAGCGATTGCTATGGCATGGTAGCTGGCAGCAGTCTGAAGAAGCCATAAATGTGTTAGGACATGACGATAAAAGCTATTGCCTTCAATAAAAAGTGGGCATGTGCATACATGCAGACACACATAGGTCGAGTGGTTAGCTTCAAGAAGCAGGATTTCTGAATTTGTACATTCAATGCCTAAATTAATCCTACCTTTTGAAATTTATTGGTTTTTCAAACAAGCACACCAGTTTTGGTCATAGATCCACTACTGCCTCTCCAATATCAGCACTTCCAGTAGTCCCACCTTATAATTTTTTATTGTTTAGTTTGGTTGCATCTAAAGCTATATCTAAATCAACCAAGGAGATCAAAGCTGAGAGAATAATGAGTTCAATTATGGTAATAGCTTTTATTGGAATTGTTAACTCTAATAAAGCCTTAAAACATTTTGAGCACAACTACCGAATCAGTTTAACATTGTCTCATTCTCTAGGTTTTAATTATTTCAAATTGCGAAGGCTGTCTCTGAATCTGCGAAGAAAGAGCGAAGTAACTTGTGCATCTACGGATGTATAAAGAAAACAAATATTTTCTTGACCAAACCATGAAACTCGGATTCAGCCAAATATGAGGAAGTAACTAATATAAATACTAGCTGACTTGCCAACAAAAACTAGTGCGTAAAGTACATCCTCCATCAAAATGGAGAGGATGGTTATGCATTTCTAAGTTAGTAGTTTATAATTGCTATTTTCTATTTTGTACTTCTGATTGAAGGTTGTAGGAATAGCCTAACTGTGAAAGTTATCTTATAGAGAGAAGGGGGAAGGAAATAACTTACCTGTATATGATCCGCTCCAAGGAGTCTCTGGTTACACTTGAGAGCCTCATGAAGATATCTAAGAGCAACATGCACGTTCCCTAATCCTTCTTCCATCATTGCAACATTGATATATGTGGCAGCAGTATTTGGATGAGATGGCCCGCATGTTAGATGCAAAAGATACAGCGCACGATTGACATACCTAGAACAGTAAAATGCTGGTTATGACTCCTGAAAGAATGAGCTGTATTTGATTCTTATAGACTAACTGCCTGCCCCACTCCAGCACCGTAATTTTCTTATCATAAGGGTGGCTTCAGATTCTTTGTTTTCCACATCAGTTTGTGAAAATTTCCTAAGATTCCCTTCTAAGACGCCCTTTGGGACAGGAAAATTTAAGCTTTTTGTCTCAACTCTCAATGTTGGTGTTTTAGCTTTTCATGAGAGCATTTCAGAAACCTCCAATCAGAAGGTTAATTTCAACTAGTCTGGAACTATGGAAGCCCGAAATAACAAAATCGAGGAATTGACGAAAATTATTTCATTCCATGATTTAAATAGATAAAAGTTGCTCTTGCCTTTTAACTTGTATTTTATCTATTGCCCTCTAAACGAATAAAGTGAGAAACGCCTGAATTAGACAAGCTAAGAACCTCATAAAAGTTAATACTCATCGCACAACACTATATAGTAAGTAGTCCATAGCACCATATAAAGCTATGAAAAAACTAGAGGAAGCCACTGTGGGGTCGGAATGATGTAGGAAAATTATTTAGTTAGGAAAATATGAAAACGTACTTCAAGGCTAATTCTGTGTGTTGAAGACGGTAGTAGAAGACAGCTAGATCCCCATAACTTTTCATTGTATCAGGATGATCAAGTCCGAGCTCCCTCTCATTAATATCCAACGCTTTTTGTTGATAAATGGTAGCCTAAATAAAGTGGAGGAGGTCAGTACTGAAAATCACTACAGAAATTAGATCAAGCAGAAATACATGAATACATATAATGGTACGTCTCAAAATTGAAGGTAAGCCTTCAAAATAAGTAGAGCATGCTCTATTTGGTATGGAACTGCTCCCTTTACAACTTTTACTTCACATGTGAAACTGCTGCTTAACCTGATTCAGATTGCACTTAAGATACAAAAGAATTTCGAACAAGAATTGTTTTCTCCTTTTGGATATTATTCACGTGAGGCAAATTGTCTGCTGTATTTATATTACTGTTTCGAATTCACCCCACAGAAGCTGGAATTATCAATGCAAAGAGGAAAGGGAATAAATTCTTCCTTAATCTAATTGCGACTCTCACAGAAAACAAATAATACCTAATAAAGAACATGGCAAACCACACCAGTATATAAATATAGATAGAAAATTACAGACCAAAAGACAGAGAAACAGAACTCAGAGGTTCTTGGTTTTTGGTAATTGCACAACGAAATAAACCAACCTCATGATAACAAAAAGGAAACTCATCAAACCCAAAAAAGCATAAATTATTCTAACAAATCTTCAGGAATGGAATGGCAGTCTAGTTCTTTTACGTACTTTAAACACTCCAAACTGTTTTATATCTAATCTCTTCGGGACTCACAGCAACTCTCAGATCATTTTCTCAATCTGAACTCAGAATACTGTGTCAAGACAGGCATCACGAAGTGACGCATCTATGATAACAAAACATATATTTAGTTTCTTAACAAACTTAACTATCAACAAATTCTTCTTTTTCGGAGTTCATTGGTATCCTCCTATTATTATTATTATTATTATTATTATTATTATTGTCATCTTAATCCATTTGTTTATGAAAATAAAATTAAATATCCTTGCTACCTGTAGCAAAGCTGACTGACAAGATAATCATCTTCAACATATAACAAATTTGAGCAAAATAGTGCTCATTCTTAAACATGTAATATCAACAACAACAAACAAAGAACCCAAACAGATTCAGAAAGGAGAAAATTGCTGTTCGAATCATTTCAAAATAGACACAAAAACGAAATTAACTATAAATTCCACTAGCTCGAGTTTCTCCGAAGTCCAAACAACTAGATACATGCTATACTTATTGCACGACATGCAGTAGATGTATAGAAATGCTAGATCATATTAAACCACATACCTGATTAAAATCCCCAGTATGGTAGAGCACTACAGCCAAAAGACTATATGCTCCTGCAGTCATTCGATGGAAAGGGCCACAGACTGACACGAGTTTCAACAGTGCCTTCAAAATTCAATATGACATATGTGTTAACATTACTGGTTTTATAAATTGATAAGTAAGAAGTCATCTCTGCAAGAAAAGTAAAATTTTACCTTAGTTCCATAGTTAACAGCATCCTCCAATTTACCCTTATCTAAGGAAGTTTTGGATGATTCTAGCAGTGTACGTCCATCCGCAGATGAACATGCAACATGCTGTAGGAGAAGTATATGGTCAGCTATCACAAAAAAAATTGGGAATTTCTAAACTGAATAACTAGTATCTTTACCTTGTATACAGGGACCATGCTTATAATATCAGACTTCTTGAAAGGAGATGCATTGTCCATATCATAGTCCCTAGGAAGAAGCTCAAGGCCAACCTGACAAAAGATGACTTGACTTGTAAACTTAGATGGATTATACACATGGTGATGCTTCTCAAGCAGTAGCAGAAGGGTAAGATTTTCAGACCTTTTGGGACAGCCCACGAAGAATGGCAAACTTTCTTAGATCCTGGCAGTTCTCATGCTTCCACCGCCACCCAAACCTCTTTGCAAGGAAGGTTTCCACCCACTTCCACTTTAGTTTCTCATCATTTATAATATCCGAGTCTTCATTTTCAGTTGAAGGCGTTCCTAACAATATATTTAGACATGATGCAATGCAAGCAGCCAAGTCAGCAACATTGTTAACTGATGCAACAACAGCTTGTAATATGTGTTTGAAGGCTCGGACAATCATTTCATGTATACAGAGTGATTGGACATGAGGGAGCTTGTCTGCAAGTTCAACCTACAGTGAGAGAAGGAAAGGAAAAAAAAATAAATCTTCCAAATCCAGCTATATATCCCAGTTAAATCTGATAGCATTAACAAAAAAATTTCTTTTTTGGATTGGAAAATAACAAGAAAGACAACTTTCACAACAGAGAAATTACCACACGCCCCAGAGAGCACATCTGCAAACCCCGAGTATGCATAAAATCTGTCAATGTTCTTCCATCAACTGGGGAAAGTTCTAGGGAGCCAAAATCTGCCACCTAAAAAATTGAAGTCACACAAACCATATGTATTAACACCAAAACGTCTTAGGGTTAAAAAACAAATGTCGATTATAAAAAAAACTAACCAGTTTTGGAAGAGCAATGTCAGCATAGTATTTATGTGCCATTTCAATCAACTCATCAGGTGTCTGCAAAAAAACACAACCACAGCAAATATGAATCTGAAGATGACAGATAATAAATTCAGAATACTGGGGCTCCCTTCTCTACAACATAGAGTAAACAATTATCACTGGAATTAATTATAGATAATGAATGTGAAATCTTTAGCATCAAGTATAAGCAAGAAAATGTGGAGAGGTCAAGACTCTTTGAAAGTAACAAACAAACCTTCAGATGAAGACCGGTTTCTGATTCTTTAAGTCGCAGATATGCTGCTTCGGGAAGCAGCTTTTTCCACATGACTTCCATTTTCTCCGATTCTTTCTGATTAGTGCTATCAGATTTCTTGCTCGTGTCAAGGTTGGTACCAGAAGAAACATCTTTTCCCTCTTCAGTTTTGCTGGTTCTGACATCTGTTTTCTTCTTTATTTCCCGTAGTAATGCACCTTGCTTTCCAAGCCCCTTGACAGCAGGCTCAGGCTTAGTTTCTTCAGTTTTCTTAGCCTCAGCTTTCCCTGAAGCCTGATTTTGCAAGTGTTGAATCCAACATGCTCCTAGCTCCCATCTGATAGACTTCGTGCATCTACTGGATTCTTCCTGCAGCTTCAACAAACTATCCTCTAGTATTTTCCGCACCAAAGACCTGGCAGAGCGTAAACTTTCATGATCTCCACCCTGTAGTCGTTGGGGGGTACTAGATGATTGAGGCGTAGATGAATTATGCAATAGCATTCTCAAGCTGCAAAGTAATTTAAAGAAAATGACAATCAACATCTGAGGATGCCCATATGAAGCAACGTATTACATTATAAGCCACCGATGCGATAATTTCTCTAAATAGTGTGTCTGTTTGAGCATATTGCATGCTGAAATGCGAGTGTTATTAAGAACCGGAGAAGAGTTAAGAGAATATGTGATCTGATTTAAGAGGATTTCAACAAATAAGCAGTTCATTAGTGCTATTTCATGGATAACTACATATTCGCTCATGAGCTAAAAAGCATTTAAAATGAACTTACCTATTAACATTTAAGGCATTGGCGCCTCCTTCTGTCTGATCCTCTATGGAAATGTCCTGGGGAATACGATTCCCCTCCCAGTTCACCTCAGAAGAAACTTTAACAACAGCTGTGAAGCCACAATGTTGAACAACCACAACACCTAAAGTGGGAGTATCCTACAAGATCAAAAGTCCACTTCAGCAACTCATACACCTGCTTCAATCAAATATTATGAGCAAATGCAGCAATTAGTTCACTCACATGAACAGTTGCACTTTCATCGGCAGTTATGCCCTTAAGTAAATTTCTCTGAGCAAGCTCTTCCTGTGACACTCCAAGAACCAGACACCCATCATTTTTACAATCCAACTTGGTGCTAGCATCAGACGCATCTCTCATAACAATAATAATTAAATCTCCAACTCTTTCCTCGTGCAAAACCGACTTCCCAAGATCACTTAAAAAGCACTGATTACTTTCAACGATATGCTTGATTGCTGCAACAGCTTTGAAAACAGAAATGTCGACAAATAAACTATGAAGTAGAAAGGCTTTCCTGTCCCGGATTTGCCTCTCTTCTGATGTTTTACAAGGCATTGCTGCCAGAATCGCAAACTGCTTCGCCCATGGCCTGTAATCATGTTTCCCATCTCTTCCATGTCCTCCTCCATTACCTCCCCAATTCTCATCCTCCACAGGAAGTGGTGGAAAACCAGACGGATTATCAGCAACAACCGGTGGAACAACCCACGTGTTCTCTCGAAATCCATAAGGAAGATTACCAAACTGAAACAGTAACGAACACAAAATATACAATTAACAATCATGCTACTCTTGTAGACTAACAGCCAAGGGCTAGAGAGAAGCTAAGGCTTACTTTATTATGCTCAGTGAAAGCTTTCATAAGAGCTTTGTATGCCTACAACAAAAAATTATAGCTTTACAAACATCACCAGAGACTGACTTTTATAGTTAAAAAAAAAAAAACCGACATGTCAATTTAGATTCAAAACTTACAGCATCAAAAACTCTGCTAATCTGCTGCAACAAACTAACCAAAGAGTGGCAAAGAAGAAGGCGTTTTCCAGCTGGATAAAATCCTTTTCGCGAAGCCACAATTTTCATTGGCTTCCCACTGCAAACCCTAACCTGCAATTTTTCCAATTCCAAATATATTCCTTGATTAAGAAACCAAAACCACTAAAAATAAAATTGTTCATGAAAAAAAAAAAAAAACTCTCACGTCTATCTGGAAGTAATCATCTTCCGTTTTATCTTCAACGAAAGACCGATTTGATCTCCTGATATCTGAAAGCAAACAGTTTTTTAAAAAAATGATATTAAAAACTCGGAATTTTTCAGAATAATTATAGTTAGTTATTTTGATTATAATGAAAATGAAAGCTGACATTGAACCGGCGGCGTGAGGTGCGAGAAAGAAAAGAAGTCATAAAACTGGCCAAGCCGCGGTGGCGGACACATGGAAACCTCCGCATCGGCTTTCTCCATCGCGTCCGTACAATCATCATTCCCGCTCTTGCTCACGCTTTTCTTGTTATCTCCTCTTGTCTCGGTCGAAGAGATCTCTTTTGAACCGGACTCCTTTGAATTTCCGATTCGACCCGCTGGTTTGGTCGGAGAAGTGGAGGAGGCCCCAAATGAGGTGGTGCAGGCGACGATGTCGAGGAGACGGCGAATGTGAGCTATGGAAAGATCTTCTGTGTAGTCCTCTGCAACAGAAATTTGAATTCTCGTTAAGCAAAACAAAATAAGAAATTGGGGGGTTTTTGGGTAGAGGTTCTCTGTTGGTGGTGTATAGCGAGATAGAGTGAATGCTGAATTTCTGACCGTTAATTTGAGGGCTTACCTTCGATAATGGTGAGGTGGCAGGGTTTGAGAGAGATGATGTCCACCGAATCCTTGAGTCTGGGTCCCCGTACCTGTGAGTAGGAGTCGATAAGTTTAGGAAAACTGCTGTTAGCACTCCTATTATTGCTTATGACACTATTCTCTACTGTTTCGAAAAGTGGCAGTAATATTTTATAACTGATCGAAAGAGAAATGCTATCGCTACATGTAGGTGATGAACATCATGAAGGCTGAATCTAATACATGCAAAGTGTCTTAGCTATTTCGGTAAAGTATTTTTTATCTGAGAATATATTAAAATAATTAATTTTTATATTTTTAATATTAATACATCAAAATTAAAAAATATTAAAAAAAATATTAAATTAATATTTTTTTAAAGAGAAAAGCACTTTTAAAAATCATCTAAAAACAAAAGCAATTTCACTATCTAATACATAATAGAATTTTATCATATGTTGAAAGAAAAATGTCTTCTAGTTTTAGAAACTAGACAAGGGCTTGCGCTATGTTACAAGTCTAAACTAATTTTTTTTGTATGATGTTTAGACATCACAAGTACGTTTTAAAGAAAGAATAAAAATCTAATAACCCAAATTATAGTCTCAACAAACCAATTAGCCATGAGAAAATCTATCCAAAACCAAATGAATTTTTTTTCATTTTTTATAAAAAAAAATAATGTTATTCTTACATTTTATAAATTAAAAAAGAGTTGATCTGGGTTAATCCAAGCCAACCAACCTAACTCGTGACTTAGGACTTGTTACGGGCTGATCCTTGGGTTTGGCTTGAAAAGTATGTGATAGATAACTTTTAAGACTTGTGACACGAGTTATTAGAATAGAAGCATCATACATGAAAAAAATAGAGAAGTCTATTCTTCAACAAATCAAATGTTGAAGGATGAAGTTGGAGAAAAAAAACCAATAACATGAAAGTTTTTTTAAAAAGCAATTAAAAGAATGAGAGTGACAATCAAAATAAAAAAATAAATTAGAGGTTGGAAACAATTCTTTGATAGGAGGGTAACTTGAAAATAAAAAAATAACAAAAGGAAAAGAAATAAAAATAATGAGCCCCAAATTATAGCCTTGAACGGGTTGAATAAGTTGGTTTTATTTTAATGAGTGATAAAAATTTTTGACAATGATGGTAAATGAGTTTGTTTTTTTAATAAAAAAATGACTACAATAACCTCAGAAAAAAACTTCAGGAAGCATGTAATTAGATAAAAAAAAAACCTGACTCGAGCAATCCCGAAACTGCGTGAGAAACATGTAAGTTAGGTAATAAGAGCCGAGCAAACTTGAGTTAACTTTCAAAACCTTTGGCCCTGGTATTGAGATTAAAATAACCTGACAGATGACCTATTTCAAACCCAACTTGACCCGACTCAACAGTTTGACTTGTGATTAAGGTGATTCGAGGTCTTGACTGGACCAGTTCTAACAAAAATAGAGGAGGATTGACTTTATCTGATCTAGTTAAAAAAATTGAGATGACCTGCAACCTAATTAGCCTTGGACAAATCTACTAAAAACCCTTTGATCTTTTTTTTTTTAAATGATGTTATTTTTATATGCTTATAAAAAAGGAGTTGACCCGGGTCAAACAACCTAACTCGGGTCAACCCACTTAACATGTGACATGTATTTTGCCCTACGTTGACCTTCGGGTTGGGTTTGAAAGCTATGTTATAGATAAATTTAAAAACCTATAACATAAGTCATCACACCAGAAGCACCGTACATCAGAAAACCGAGAAGTCATACCCTTATCAAATCAAATGCTGAATGATGAAATCAGGAGAAAAAACCAATTAAATGGAAGGATTTAAAATAAAATATAGCAATTAAAATAATGAGGGTAAGAATAAAAAATAAAATTAAATTAGAAGCCATAAACAATTCCTTGATCAAAGGGTTAAATTGAAAATAAAGAAAAATTTAACAAAAAAAAAAAACTATGAGTACCAAAATAGGAAAAAAAACTTGGATTGAAGGATGTAATTGAAAACTACTAAAATCTTGACAAAAAAGCAAAGGAAAAAAAAAGAAATTAAAAGAAGAATAAAAAAATTGAAAAATATTATTTATGACAAATTAGAATTGAGGACTAAATTGAAAATAATTTTTTTTTCATAAAAGGGCCAAGAAAAAATATCATAAATCAAAATAATAAAGATCGAATGGGAAAAAATAAAATATTTCAAATTGAAATTGAAGAACTAAATTGAAAACAAATAAAACTTCTATAAAAGGATTAAAAAGAAAAATTAAAAATCAAAAGAATAGGGAATGAAATTGAAAAAGCAAACAAAAAGAGGGCAAACTTGCATATTTTTTTGGGAGGAGAGAGAAAAGAATGAAAAAAATAAAATAAAGGTCAACTAGCAATAAACCACCATACTTATGACCACACACGCCGCACATGGTAAAAGTGAACGCAACACCGCATCAAATGAGACAAAGAAAGGGTTTATTCGAGTATCGGGAGGCTCTGCACACACCGTCTAAAAGGCGCAACACTTGCCATACACCGACACACACTTATCACGTGTCAATAAAGTTATTGAATAAAAAAATTAACATTTCAAGAGAAAATAACCAAATTACCTCCTGGATCTAGGATTTACCGTAAAACCTATTTGAAAAGTATTAAGTACACTTTGGTCAATTGTTCATCTCTCTTTGAGTGCAAGGGCAAAGATTGTTTTTAATTGTACAAAGAAAAAGAAAAGGGCAAAAATACCCCTAGCCAACCATTTTGTTTTAAAAAAATTAAAAGTAATTAAGTAATTTAACTATTTAAAAATTATAAAAAATACATAAATACCCCGTTAAATTATTAAATGATCAATAAGCCATATAAAAAGATTAAAATATCCCCAAAACAAAGACGTGATTTTTTTGGTGAAATGTAAAACCATCATTTCACTATAGTAATGAATAAAAAAAAATATATGTATGGCTATGATGAATTTGCTTTCTATCCATTTTAGTTATTTTTTTTTATATCTAGTTGGTTGTACTTGAATATATATTAAGTTAAAGTAATGACTTAGAATATTTAAGAAAGTTTCCTTTAAATATATATCTTGTTAATACCTATGACGTGAACATTTAACAGATTCAATTATAAATTAATTGATCATGAAATTGATCATATGCAAAGAATTTTTTTAAAAAAATTGGTTATGTATAAGTTTGATCATTAATCATAACCGATTATAACTATTGGATCAGAATTGACCATAATCAAGATAGAAATAATTAAGTAGAAGCTGTCTGCAATTTTATTTTTTTCCTAGTTAGAATTTTCTAGTTAAATTATAAAATTTTAATTTTTTTAGGAATCAAAGTATATCCTGTTTAGATTTTTTCTATTTAAATATGTTGATTAGAAAGAGTTAGTTTAAGTTTTTATATAATTGCTATTTTTTGAGTAGAAAGATTAAGATTAAGAAATAATAATATTGGTTTCACAAGTTTTTTTCAGGACTAAGAACTCAGATTTTTTTCATAGTTTCAGACTGTAATTTAGACTTATATATATATATATATATATAAATTTAAAGCTGTAAAACTTAAAAAATAAAAGAATTCTATCACTGTACGTTGTGTCAACTTATTTAGTTACTAGCTAGTAAAAGGAAGTCTAGATCAGTGTGCATCGAGCTAGCAGCCTATGTATGCGGGTGTGCAGCCTTCGTCGTGAAGGCGTGCATGAGAAAAATAAAGCACTAGTGAGTAGTGACCATATATTTAAAAATAATTAAGATTTAGTTGTCATGCAAGTACTGTTCTAATTAACTATATCTTTTATCTCTAAAACAATATATAATTCTAATTATAAGTATAGATGAGTGAATTTGTGGTGGTGTGATATTAATAGAAACAACAACAATTAATTAATTAATTAATTAATTGTATAACATAAGCAAAACAAAAGGTTAATTAATTGATGACTTTCCCATTCTTTCTCACGGAAAGTATCCTTGCAAAATTCATAAAGAAAGAAATGAATGATCATACCCTATCAAAAACAAAAACAAAAAACAACAAGGAAAGGAAGGGTTGCCATCCTATCAGATTGAGAAAGGAAAAACGGGACAGTTCGAAGTTCTTTGTTCTTTGTTCTTCGCCCTCTTTGTTTCTAACTATGATAAGCTGCAAGTTGGGTGGGCGTTAGGTTAAACAGTACTTCAGGTAGGCAGTGCCTACCAATCTGGCAATATCTTATGATGAAACTAGCACACTGTGTTGAATAAATGATGACTGAAGTTCTTATGTTGCTGCTTGTGCTCAAATATTCGGCCGTCTAAGCTAAGGTCGTTGCATTTAAGATGCTATAATAATTATTTTTTAAAGTATTTTTATTTAAAAATATTTATAAAAAATACTTTTAAAATATAAAAACAAATGAATTCATTTGTGTTCCTGGCAAAGCAACAGATCAGAAGACAATAAGTGATTTTTTCTTGTCCAGAAAATGCACAATATAATTGGATTTACCCTCACGATACGAAACAATTTCTGAATGAATGCAAACGTTAAATTTTGAACATGTAATTAAAGAGCGCAATTACATGCATGACCCACCTCACTCAAAAATACCAAGGTGGGGGGCTTTAATTTCTTTACATTTTCTTCTCTTTTTCTGGTATTTTTTTTCTCAGGATTTTTTTTGTCAAAACTATAAAAACAAAGCTAGTAAAATGTTTTTGATATCTTTATCTTCTTAGACGTACTTTGAAAGTGATTTCTTACAGAAAAAAAGTTATTTTATTTGTAATTCCGAAAATTAAAAATCAAACCGGTCCATACCCCCAAGCTATCAACCCCACCTCCCATGCGTTAGGCTCTTAAATGAACTTGAACCGAGTACAATGGACCACGCCCAGAACACGCACTGTGTTGCTCCCAGTGCGGAAAATTAAAGAGACCCATTGATAACTCCTAAAAAAGTAGTTCAAAAAGGACCAGTTAAGTTACCTCGTGAGATAAGGAGAAATTGGTCAAATGGCACGTCTCGACATGCACCCCGAGAAGCTTTCTTACATCTAAGATCCTGTCCGTAGAGATGCCCTACAAATACATGCAACAAAAAAATAAAAAAATAAATCAAGCACACCACACATAAGCCAATAAAAATGCAGCTCATCATCTGACAGTAGAGTTTCCTTGCCCGAAGAAAAAAGAAAAGGAAAATATAACGCAGGAGTAAAGAAATAAGTACCTACCAACAACGTTAAATTTATGCCTATGTTAAGAATGGTTACTGACACGGAGGGACTACTAATTATGCTATTCAGGAAAATTAGATCCCGTTTGTCGGCGTGATTATATTTATAAAAAAAACGAACTTTTTTTTGTTTGAAATATAATGATATTAAAAATAAATTTGATTTTTTTTTTATTTTTATACATTTTCAAATACAAACAACATATATTACCACAAATGCTAAACACTAACTTATTACATTACCTTGAGAGTCACTTGAGAGTCGTCTGGCGTTTCAACGGTGGCTTCAATGACTGTAGGCAACACTATACGTTTCATACAAAATCAACAAGACCCAAATTCAGCATTCTTGCAAAAAAATTACACCAATTCACTACTTGCATTCATATCATATGAACACACACACAGATAGACAGAGGCCCGCCCTTATTACATCTGTATGTATAATTTTTTCCCCCCAAAAAAGTATGTGTACGTACGTTGTACCTAAACAAACTGAAGGGTCCAATTGGGTGCAGGGGTGGTGAGAAAATGGAAGAGAAATTTTTTGAACCGTACATTTCGATCTTTTGTATGGTCTAATAATAACTCAATAATCAGATAAAGACAACCAAACAATAGTTGTGTTTTCACTTTTAAGAATAAAAAAAAAAGAATATGTAATATTATATATATAAAGGAAACTATAGAAAAGGAGAAGAAAATAATATAATGATTGATGCAATGAATATGAGAGAAATTAAATGACCTTTTTCTTCCTTCTTCTTCTTCTCTCCTTTAGCTTTATGAGGCTTGGCCTTTCCAGTTCTGGGAGCCATTGTTGTGAATAAATAAAAGATAAGAACTCTGTTGCGAATATTGGTTTGCAAGAACTAGTCCTTCAATTAACGATAAAAACTATATCCCAAATTGAATTTATCGACTAATTTTCTCTGCATGTAGAATAAGTTTACAGAATCTTTCGTGGAATTGCTATAAACAAAACCAAGCAAGAAACAAATATATATGCGGAGCAAAGACACAGGAAGCACGAAGAAAACAAAATAATAATGCAACAGTGCAAGAATCTTTGATATAAAAATGAAAATACTTTTAGGTCATTTGAAGTGTTTTTTGTTTTTTTTTTTTTGGAATTAATAGAGGGATAAAGAGAGAAAAGACTCGTATAACGAGTAGTATGCGTAACCAGTTAACTGTACAAGAAAGAAACAGCCTTTACATGGCAAGGAAAAGGGTGAGGACAGAGTGGCTAAAAGGGAGGGAATTCGTGAATTGAAGTTTGTGTAGTGATATTGTTGTTGAGCATAATAATATATAGTGGTAAGTAGTGAAAGAAAACTTGAGACAAGAGAGTTAAGGAGAATATGAGGGAAAGAGAGAAAGAGAGAGACTGCTTTTGGAAGAGGATATTGAAAGAGAGAGAGAGAGAGAGAGAGAGACGGTGTGGAAGTGTGTTTGAGAGGCGGATAGGATAAGGTAAGCCAAGCCCTTTCTTGTACACAAGCACATAAGAACACAAGGCAAATAATTTGAGGCCTCTCATTTTTCTCTTTCCTTTTTACTCCCCTCATCGCTTCCCTTTCCCTCTATCCCTTACTGCCTCTATCATCACTACCCTTCTTACATCTTTCTAGATGTGCAAGTTTGTCACTGTAAAGTTTGAAACAAAATACCAATTTGTAGGGTTGTCGTCATATTCTAAGCACTAGATTTCACATGCTGGCACGATATTGGCTGTACGTATTTCATGTGTATAATTAAGAACCACTGTATGCTACATGTTGAAGCTGTCCACGACCAAGCAGGAGATAAGGTGAAAGGGGACGTATATATTCTAGCTAGTGAAATTAAAGGCATTAGATGTTTTACCATGAATTTTTTGTGTGTGTGTTGGTCATATGATGACTGTATTGTCACATACAGCTGGAAATGACAAGTGATAATTAATTATTTGTATACGATGTTAAAACAGAAAAAAAAGAAATTTATTTATGATGACAGATCTCTAATATAGTAACTTGGGTTTGAATTAATATCAATTAA
>Ga0307517_10006034_pt1 | contig 18046 bp, 10 predicted proteins | sample 23_EM_MG_FD_194515 | JGI IMG/M metagenome (GOLD analysis project Ga0307517, IMG submission 194515) | Populus trichocarpa ectomycorrhiza microbial communities from riparian zone in the Pacific Northwest, United States - 23_EM | ecosystem: Host-associated > Plants > Roots > Unclassified | place... | reverse complement strand
TATTCATTTTGTCCTCACAAATGTTTTTCTTTTCAATAATTTAGTACTATATTCACTTTTCTTTTCATTAATTTCACTATTTTTATCTTGATTTAGGTTTCTTTAATTTAATTTAACCCATTTTACTATTGGTTAAATTTCTCATCTTTTAAATACCCAGAAAAATTATAACTAGGGGTTTACAGGTATAATAAAGGAAAATTTTATGTTACTTAAAATATAATTATTGGTATCTTATTAGTTATTAAATGAGATTTATTTTGAAGAAAATAAAATAGATACAAGTGAGAAAGAAAAAAAAATCAATGATCCACTAAAAATGATAAGAATATATTCACCTAGTATTTCTCTCTCTTATATATATTTATCTAATTGTATAAAATACATCAATTGAGTAACTAGGAGTCTATTTGTTTTTGTATTTTAAAAGTGTTATTTTTTAAATTAATTTTTTTTAAAATTTTTTTACTTTAAATTATATATTTTTTAGTGTTTTTAAATTATTTTAATAATATTAAAAATAAATTTAAAAAAAAATAAAAAATTATTTTAATATATTTTTAAACCAAAAAACAATTTTCTTAAAACATCATTACAAAATTTATCGTATAATAAATAGGCGGTCATGGACCTTCTTTGCGAAATCGCCTTCGTTAATTAAAGAAGACCGAATTATTACCACCACCCCTAAAACCCTCTTTAGGAATTATCTCATTTTCTCGAGGAAAGTTAGGGAGAAAATGGTGGCTGACAATGGAAAGAAATCAAAGGTCACTGGAGAAGAAGAGACTGATCACATTGACGGAGAACTTGTTCTTTCCGTTGAGAAGTTGCAGGAGCTCCAAGATGAGCTTGAGAAGGTTCTTCTTTTTCCTTTTTCCTCCCTGTATGTTTTTGCTCATGTGTGTCTATGTTTTTGTATGTATCTATGGTTTTTTTTTTTTGGTTTATTTTAACAATTCCAAGATAATTTTTTTTTCTTTTGCTTGGTTAACAATTTAAAGACAACTTAGGTGAACGGATAACTTGATGTGCTGAATTTCAACTGTATTTGGAACCTGCTTTTCGTTTTTAAACGTATAAATTTGATTGTTTATCTAAGAAAAATAAGTAAAAGCTTCCAATGCCAAAATGAGGATCCCAAATTGCATGAGCAATAGGTCTTACATGCAAACAAAAGGTCCTGTACCCATGTTTCCAGGAAATAATATTTATGAATATTTGCATTTGCTTTGATATTGAACAGATTAATGAACAAGCAAGCGATGAAGTCCTGGGAATTGAGCAGAAGTACAACGATGTTCGCAGACCTGTCTACACTAAAAGGACCGATATCATCAAATCTATTCCTGATTTCTGGTTAACTGCAGAGAGTGTCTTGTTCACACTTTAAAATTTCTATTCTGAGTCAGCTATTGGCTATCAATTTCTTTCCTTTTTGTGACATGTGCATAATGCAGTTCCTGAGTCATCCTGCTCTTTGTGATCTTTTGACCGAGGAGGACCAAAAGGTTTGTCACCTGAATTCTGAAATTCTTTGAATTACTTTTTCTGTAACTCAATACTAATTGGTTGTTTGGAGCTGCAATTTTGACTTATCTCCCTTTTATTTTATTTCATTGATGTTTAAATGTCAATATCATTGACTATTTAATCCTGTGGTATGCTCAAGCAAAGTTAGGGTGGAAGGAGCAGGACTTAATTTCATTTCCTGTCATTGCAACCAAGAAAAAAAGTACATGGAACTCTAATTGGAAATTAACATTGAATTGAAATAAAAAGCTATTAGCTCCATAGTAATGTTAATAATGAATGCTTGCACCAAAGAGACTCATTTGTCTGCTGTTATTGACACAGATCTTCAAGTATCTAGATTCTCTAGACATGGAGGATTCCAAAGATTTGAAGTCAGGGTATTCTATCACATTCGTAAGTATCTTTCACCTCCCTTTCTTTAGGTGCACTTTATTTTGTTGCTTTCGTTTTTGGAACGAATTCTATTTTTTTCAAGAGCAGTTATTTAATTTTTATTTATTTCTCCTTTTCAGATGCTATTTATCTCTTAATCTGCACTCATGACCTTTTATAGTGTTGTTGATGAGTTATTCCTGATCATTTCAGTTTCTTTCCTTTTTTCTCTTTTCACTCTTAACTTCCAGAATTTCAAAGAGAATGCTCATTTTGAAGATACAAAGCTGAAAAAAACCTTTACATTCTTTGAGGAGGGTACAGCTAAGATAACTAGTACATACATCAAGTGGAACGAGGGCATGGTGATGCTGGTATATTATCCCTTCAGCATCCTTTACACTTTCTTCTCTCTCATATTTTTGTAGAAGGCTGATTGTGAATTCTAACATTTGAAAGGCGCTGCAAATGGAGTCAATCACGAGAAAAAGGAGACAAACGACCTTTGGCTGAGTTGAGGTTGCTTCCTAACCATTCATTACTTTATTATGCTATTTGTTTTTTTAAAAAAGGCGTAGCTAACTTCATTTGTTAAGCTTTGTCACCAAAAAGGTTTCTGAGGCATGGGCATAAAAGTCACATATGGTTTATGGCAACAAGTTGCAAGATCTTCTATGATTTCACAGCTAATTATATGTAGTTGTTTAAGGGAATACTTAATTACTGTGCCAAAAGGGTAACCTTGGCATTACCTTTGTCATATGGTCAAATTCGAAGTAGTTTAATCAGAATTCAGATGCCAACTTCTAAGCTAAAATCTTTGTTATGCATGCTTTAGCTGTAGAAAGCTGTTTGATTGGTGGAGGCAGACAATAAATGTTTATTTTAGAAAATTGCTGATGTGACACTTAAATTTGCTAACCTAAAAGACTTTAAATTTGTTAAGTAGTTTTATACATCAGTGTCATTTAGCTCGTCCTGACCGCATTATTTGTATTCTACTTGTATTAGTCATGGATTTCATATGATTGCACTCAGTCTTATGGTAGACATGAGCTTTGATCTATGTTCTCTCCCATGCATGGCTTCCTGTTGAAGTATTATAAATTCACCCTTCAAATTAAAATATTGATATCCATATGGTAAGGTGCGAGTTTTTGCTGCAGTTTGGAAGCTCCTAATTGAAAATTGATAATCTTTAAGAATCAGCCTTTATCAATGAAAAGTTGCTGTGAGCTCAGACTAGTACTGATATAGAACAGAAAAGAGAAGGGAGAGCAGAATAGTAGAGAGGAACTAGAGAGGAGAATAGGGAAAGAGGAATTAGAGAGGAGAACAGGGAAGAAAGCAGCAGAGGAGGGGAGGAAAAGAGGGGAAGAGGTGAGGGAGAGAAAGACAGAAGAAGAACTGTAGGAAAAGAAAGTTTCAATTCTCAATAATAATCCAGCTATCCTTAAACATGGTAATATGTTTTCTTATGTTGGCACCGAACTTTAATGAAACCCTAAATAAAATAAGAAATATAATAAATACTAACCCTAATAAAATCTCTAAATATCTTAAAGATTAGTTATAATAGCCTAAACTAAGTAGATTTGTAATTAAGATAATAAAATAAAACATAATCTCTAACTTTCCTATGATAATTATATTGCAAATCTTCTATTTATTCTCCATCAAGTACTTTGGTCTCTATATGGACCTCTGGCTCGTAGGATTTTTGAGGAGTTTTTAAGCCAATGTTTCTAGGAATTGGAAAGGCCCAGTATGTTCTCTTTATTTTCCTATTCTTAACTGTAGGAGGATGGCTTAATTTCCATGTTGCAATTGTGCATTCTCTTCATTAATCTCATTTGTTAAAAAATAAAAAGCTGTGCACCTAGGACAAAATGGACAGACATTCCTACTCGTGTAATCTGATACTGGGATTCAATCTGCTATCTGTGAATTGTTGCTCCTTAGTGTCTACCATGTCAGATCTTTTACCCTTCCATTCAAAATAGAAACGCGATATAATTTGAGAGCTACTCTAGAACTCTATAATTATTGTTGAGCCTTAATTTAAATTACAGGTGCATAAATCATGGTGAGAGCAATCCTCCTTTTCTTTTCTTTTTGTTAAGGTTACTGTTTCAATTTCAATTTCACTTTATATGTGCTCATTGATGCATTCATCATTTATTTTATGGTTGCAGCTTCTTCAGTTGGTTTGCTGAAACTGAACAGAAGGAGATCTCTGAGCTTCATGATGAGGTGAGAGAAGCCCTTTGCCTTATAAATTTATTATGTTGATAATGTAAAATGATGATTTGATACTTCTTCCTGATATCCATGACTCCATATTAGTAAATAAATATATTTAATTTTTCACCAAAAACAACCACTTATTCTGGCACAATTGAATTAAAGTTAAACTGCTTCCTTCTAGTTCTTACTGTCTTACTAATTTTGGTTTTCCCCCAAAATTGCAGGTTGTGGAGATAATTAAGGAAGACTTGTGGCCCAATCCTCTAAAGTACTTTAACAATGTATTGTGTTTTTTTGTTTTTTTTCCATCAGAGGTTCTCCTTTTCATTCTGCTGCTTGCATTTTCTGTTTTTTTATATATAAAGGAGATCTTCAGATTGAAGTTTACTTTTACAGTCACTCTGTTTCATTGTTTCAGGAAGCTGATGAAGAGGATTCTGATGGAAGATGGAGATGGAGATGAAAGAGGTAATGATGAAAAAGAAAAAGGTTCCAGTCCTTGCATGCACATGCACGCGCACTGGAGAACATGCACACAAACATATGCTACATGCATGCATCTATATCTATTTATTGCATGGTTGGCACTGTTTGATGTTTGCATTTGGTCACTTCATTTGGGGTGTCACAGGATCTGATGAGCGACCAAATGATCTGTAGGAGTTCCAGATGTCCCCGGTTCTGTAGGAATAGCATATGCATTTATGTAGATTCTAGTTCTATGGGATGTAGGGCTTTTATCAGACACTTTGTCATTTGTAATGGGCTGTGGGAACATGTTTGTGTGCTACTGCAACTTGAAGTTCTATTAAACTTTTCTTATGGAGATCAGAACTATTTATTTGAAGTGATGTTTAGATTGTTAATAGAAATGCAAACATTCTCGTTGAGGCTTTTAGCAAAGCATCTAAATCTAAGTTGGGACGAATTGCTTAAAACCATAATACTGTATTTCAATTCCTTAGTGGTTGTGTCAGCATCAGCATTTGCCCCCCACCACCACCGAACTTATTATGTGTATTTGTTTGCATCCCAATTGCATGTTTACCAAGATAGGCACTTTGATAATTCTTGTCTCCCAGTAGCATTTCCACTCATACCTTTTGAACTATGAAAGAGTCAAGTTGCAAAAATAAGTGGTTGTTGCTCCTTTTTATGTTTTTACAATGCTGTGCTTGTCATCTGACATGATTGATGCATGTCTATAGGAAAACAGTGATGAACAAGATGACGATGATGACAATGAAGATGGTGATGAGGAAGAAAATTGAAGTTTCTCTTGCTTTTGTGGTTTTCCTGTCGTGAGGAAGCAAGGATGAAACTAGATATAGGAAAGGGGAATAGCTAATGATGTGAAGCTACCTGCGGTTTTGAAGATTTGTAGCTTTTCAAAGTTTCATAGATATACATAGACATGGCTTTTTGAAGATTTTTCATCTAGCTATACGTTTAGATCATGCTTTATATATTTTTACAAATGTTGTTATCCTTATGGTAGTAGATGCCTTGGGGTAAAGGGATTCTCCATCTAGGAAGAAAAGACAGACAAAAAAAATGAAATGAGAGCTGGAGATCAATTGGTTTAGTTACCTCCTATTTTTACGTACACATTTCAAATATAGTGAAATCAGAGATCGAGTATATGTATATAGAAAGCTGGTAGGTGAGATGGAGGAGAAAACTAAACCTGTCAGGTTTATGCTAGCAAGGTTTCAAACCTTGCTAGCAGACCTGACAGTTTTATTTTCTTACAAATCTCGTCTAGATCCCCACTCTTATACAACTTGTATGAAGAGCTAAATTAATAAAATAATATTTTAAATAATATAAATAAGATTTTTTTTTTATCATATCTGCTTCAATGAAAAAAAGTCATTTTATTTCTTAATAAGTTTGATGTTATTTTTTTTTCATATAATTTTATTTAATTGGTTAATTTTTTTAGTGGCCCCACTTTGTTGGTTTTGGTTTTTCTAAGAGATATGTTGGAATAACATTTGTAGGAGAGAAAGACATTTTAGCATTTTGTTTAGCATTTCCTTTGAAGTGTGCAAAATAAACATAAAAGAGCTAAAATAATATTTTTTTTAATATTTAGCATACCCGTTGGAGATGCTCTAAGCATGCTCTTACTCAACAGAAACGGATTGGCACGAAATAGAAGGCATCATAAAGGGAATAAGTGCAGCATTTAAAATTAAGTTTGAAATTGCGTTTTGAAAGTATTTTTGAAAAAATTTAAATTTATTTTATTTTTTTTATTTTTAATTAATATTTGATGTTTTCAAATCATTTTGATGTACTGATACTAAAATATTTTTTTAAAAAAATTATTTTGATATGTTTTAAAATAAAAAATTCTTTAAAAATAATCATTACTATATTTTTAAACACTTTAAACACTCGAAGGAGAAATAATCGTTTTGCCTAGGCCTAGGAATCTTAATTATTGTACCTTCAATACATTAATGGTTGATGGTTATTTCAAATAAGAATAGTTATCAACGGAAATAATTTGGGGTGTCAAAAAATATGTTGTGGTTGGTGTCTGCACTGGCGTCTCGCTCCATCAACCACTAAACTAAACTATCCGTGTATATGCGAAAAGGGGCACTAAAATAATCCTATTGTTCCAATTGCATTTCGATACAAACCTTTGCATCATAATCGTCACATACATATTTGAAGTTTGTCTTCCCTTCATAGTTTTCTTAATTTTAGATGAGGAAGAGAGAACCAAACTAGATATATAAAAGAAGATCAATAGCTAATGATAAATAGTTTAGAAGTCAGAGAGAGAGAGATATGGGAGGAAATTAAACTAAGAGCGCCATGCATGCCATATATGTGACATCAATTGGTTTAGTTTCCTCCAATTCTAACCTATTGTTGACCATTTGCACCATATAATGCCAATTAATCTAGTTTCCTCCAATTCTTACACACGACTTTCAAATATAGTGAAATCAGAGATCGAGTTTATGATAAACAAGGTGGAGGTGAGATGATGGAGGAAACTAAACCTATAAGCTTTAATGTTTGGAAGGTTTGTCTATAACTCTCTTTTAGCCAGTAGTGTACTGCCTAAAAACCTTGGGTGTTCGTAAGCATAGTTCGGAATGGAAAACACATATTTTCTTGCAAGTTGCAATCAATGACGGATTGCATGGTAGAAAAACAGTTACCGAAGTACACTCACATGGTTTCTCCTCAACAAAAAGTACAGGTCTCCTAGAGAGGGCATTTCAGGGGGGGTTTCCTTGTTTGCTAGGTCTGATGCCCAGTTTTGACGGTCTAAGACTATCAATAGACAACAACGCGGAGGAAGGTGGACTGCACACATTAGGGCTATCAAAAATATAATTTAGAAACCATATAGGTGGTGGCAAGTGGTAAGAGCTTGGGACCAAGAGGTTTACTCTTTCTATGGTCTCAGGTTCGAGCCCTGTGATTGCTTATATGATGACCACTGGAGGTTTACATGGTCGTTAACTTCAGGGCCCATAGAATTAGTCGAGGTGCGCGCAAGCTGGTCCGGACACCCACGTTAAACTAAAAAAAAATATATATATAATTTAGAACCACATGGAAATACATATATTTTATAAAAACGACAATATATCCATACTGCGCCATTTTATTTTATTTTTGTGAAATTAAATGTGAATATTTTACAGCGAACACCCCAAAGCTGTAAAATGCAACAAAGAGCTCCAAAATGGAGAACTACCATATCACACCCCTTTTTTTGTGCAAAATCACGTGCAGTGTTTACACTAAATTCCTCCACTATTCATTAAACAGAAAAATCACGAAAATTTCCCCAACAAAAATCACATAACAGAACCAATTGTATCGAACATAATGCAACATTTAAATACAGCGTCCTAGACTATCAATTGCAACAAAGATTAAATAGTACATTAAATAAAAGCATAAATACGAAAAACATGGGTATGCTAAGCCAACTTGGTAAAGTTGACGAACTTCAAAAGACCAGGTGATAGACTCAGTCGTCCAAGAGAGGAGGCAGAATATCCTTCTCGGGTAACTCAGCCATTAAAGAATTAAACGGCAATTACAACTGGAATGAAAGGGTAAATAAGGAAACCACGACAATCTCGGACTGTCCCGAGCATAACTTGAACAATCCTAAAGAAACACAGTACATCTCAGTTCTATGATGCAGCAATCTATGAAGTTAAAACCCATTTGGAATTATGCAGCTATTGTACAAATTCATCTTACCTAAGAAGAAAATAGGGATCAAAACCATCCCAAATCGAGTCATCTATGATGAATTTACTAGTCAACATGTCAGCAGTGGCTCCGTCCTTTCTCTCATGCAAATTTACAACTAACAAATACAGGTTTGAAATCAAAGGATTCCTCAAGAATGGGTCGATGGTTTTACCAATTTCAACAATTTGAGATAGTAGAAGCATGTCATCCTCGATATTCCTATTGACCATGCAGTTTGAGAGAGCATAAAAGCCAAGCAAATTTGCATATATTGGTAGAAATGCATCTTTGTGGTTACCAACACCACCTATCCAATCAACTCCTCCCAAATTCTCAATATGGTCCTGGGCAAACGATGTCAACTGATGACAAAATCTCCTTCTCCAGTTGTATAAATAATTTGTGAACTTCTGCTTGAATGGCCCATTAGCCAACCACGATTTTGAAATTGGAAGCTGTTCCAAATGAGAGCAGCATATTTGACAGATCAACAGCTTCTCTTCATGATGATTGTCAATTTCCTTGTCAAAAACCCGTCTGACAATATCTCCTTTACAGGTTACATAATTTGCTCCATTTATTACCCACTGTGAAAGATGATCAAAGTAATCAATCCAGTGACCAAAGATATAAGATAGATACCCAAAACTCAATTCAATCACTTTCTCCACTTGCATTGGGACCCCAACAGCATGAAAGCTGCTTCCAGAAGCTTTTGAAGAAAAGCATTTCTGGACATTCAAGGCGAGCCATTGTCGTATCGCATCATCTTCATCCTCCAGCAACTTGATGCAAGTAAACCATATCTCGAGTAACTGACGACCATACATATTAACAGCTTCTTTTGGTTCAAAACAGGAACCAGAAAGTCCAGCAGGGATTTCATTACTGAACACACAAGAACCAATAAGTTCTGCTTGTTCAAGCAAACCAGATGCAATAATAGATTCTGCTGCTGCATTGCGCTTGGTCACTGGCTCAGATGAAGAACTGTGTTCTTTGATAAGGTTGACAAAAAGGGTTATATATTCGTACAAAAGTGCTGATCTTTCCAGTTGACATGACTCACAGGATTTTGAAGTTTCCTCCTCCATGTAAGACAGAACACTGCTGGTTAATAAACTTGAAAACTTTTTCACACATATAGCCATGCAGCAGATGAGTATCTCTCTTGTCTTTTTATGTCTTGTGATATTGTACAAGGATAACAACTTATCCCAGAACTGAAACGTGGAATCATTATCTAAGTTGCCAACATATGTAATATCAGCAGAATTTTGGTTTCCAGGTTTCTGAAACTGCAGCAAGTTCCAAGTGTAAAGAATCCTCAGAATGTAATATTTACATCTATGATACTTCTCCGAGTCCAAGAGCTTAACCATTGTCTCCTGGAGGTTTGGCTTACTCCAATGCTGAATAATTCCAATTGCACTGCTAGACAGATGATGGACATCACTGATAGATTCTGTCGACTTCAGGAACTTCAACAGCCACTTCAGTGTTGCAAGTCGAACTTCATATGATGAATCTGTCAAGGAACTAATCAGCCTTTTCTCGAGTGAGACAAAAGTTTCCTTTGTTTCAGGGAGGTTCAACAACTTTAAGTCATGTGATAAATGTGCCTGTGGCTTCTGAAGAACTTCCTCCATGCCATCTTTAGATGCCTGGAGCACACAACTGAAATAGGATATGGTTGCTTGTTCACGAAGTTCTGCTACTGTTGGATCATAAAACGACACTCCAAAAGAATCTTCTACATCTAGGCATTCTGTACATAGCTTCCACAGCAGACTGCGGATGGGAAGGTAATTCTCCCTGATATGGCCTGTTTGTGCAACACTGAGCATGTGATCTAACACCCTTACAAAAGAGCCATTAAGGATAGGGCAAGGACACCTTTTGGGGCTTGCAATCCATGATCGCTTCGCTAGAACTTGGAACAGATCACCAAGAATTTTCTCTTTCTTCGTGAAATCAGCAAGGTTTCTGCAATTTGCATCTAGAAGAGAACACAGTTGCAATAGCATTCCATGAATCGAATTATAATTAGTAGAGACTGTTCCATTGCTTGGTTTCAATAAGGAAGAGGGAAAAGAAGAAGCTGCAATTTGATTCTCCACGCAAGGCAATTCAGAGCCAATATTCAGGAGGACAGTTGGCAGTTTCTCATTGGAGACCAGTCCTGTTAAAGCTCTAGATGCAAGAACACGAATTCGTAGATTACTTTGGGTTGAGCACCTCCTGATGAATGGCATAAATAGGAATGGATCCAAGTCATCTCCACTCTCACTAGCAATTGTTGAAGGCTTGAGCCTGGATAAAAGAATTAAAACAGGGCACAAGCTTGGGTGGACGACCTTTGATAAGTTGGATTCTGAGCATCCAGATGTTGCATCCCCAAGTGCATCAGTTGCAACATTCAGCTCATTGTAAAGAAATGGATGCAACGAGGGGTACCTTCAGGCAAGAAAATTAAATCAGTATCAGTTGCTACTTGAAGAACCAATAATCTTTAGAATGTTAATCAGCATAAAAAAATGGTTAATCATCAAGAATTCATGATAACAGGAGAACCCATTAAACTATCAATAGGTAAGAATCCAGATGGAATGTAAACCTCTTTTAAGAAAAATTGCAAAATCATTTCAGGGAATTGATTCTAACCTCTCAAATTCCAATTAATGTCAAGGATCAAGTAATTCATGGAACCCTTGTTCGTTGTGAAAAATAGATATATATACTTAACAAATAATTCTTTTGGTTTTTTGATAACATGGAGTATAATTTAATTACATAAGGGAACCCCTTTCATTTTCTTACAGTCATACCAACAGAAAATAGGATTTCATTCTGTGAATAAGAAGAGCAGCTATTTTTAAGTGTTCTTTTGTTTAGTTTTTTCTTACTTTCAAGAGACCATCAAGGAATTCTCACTAAATAGATGACAAGTAGCATGTTATTCCCAATGCATAAAATAAGCCAGAGTACTTCTCTTAGATTGTATTCTGCAGGGATAACCAATGAGAAAATGCATAAATGCTTAGAAATATATTATTTTATAAGCAATATAGGAAACAGAAGGCATTAATTCTAGTATTCCAGATAGCTCCTAACCATTTCCTTCGTACAATAAAATGAACATATAAAATCCACAGAACATTTAAATTTTCACCTAAAGCACATAGAAAAGATGATTTGTTGCTTTTACCAGAAATCAAAAGTGAAACTTTACAAGTAAGCTTCATTCATGATGGAAAGAGATATAGCTTTTGGGAATTTGAGAGTGAAAATTGAACTTCAAGAAAAATGTTTTAAGCTTCAATGGTTCATTTGCAAATTTCTAGTAGTTCACAGTAAGTTAAAATCAGAGAAGAAACAGAAAAGATAAATAGTTAACATAAAGTCATAGAGACAAACCTGTGAAAAAACTCAAGCCCAGTTAGTGAACGTCGAGATTCTCGTTTTTGAAGATTTAGGAATCCTATCATGCGTCGTACTAAGGCAGTGTATGCCAGACAGGCACTATTTCGGACCTCCCAATATGGTGAAGAGAAAGAGTGAATTGAGACAATCAAAGCCTCCGCAGCAAAACCAGATGTATCAGTTGCAAGGTTTGTATCATTAAAAGCAGCTCTGAGAACATTAAATGCATGTACTGTCGGAATTACACCTTCATCTCGGATCTTTGAGGTCTTTTCCATCACATTCACCCCATACAGCTTTGCAGAATCAGGTGCTTGGTCTGAATTTGTCGATGACAACTTGCAGGAGTCGCCATTCATGCTCTTGGCATCAACCAGATACAGCAAGGAGCTATTAGCTACATCTATTAGCCACCGTAAAGCCCATGGAAGGAGTTTCTTTGGTGCACCATCAGGCTCTGACAGAAAGAGAGCAATAAATGCTGCGGGAATACCAGCACTTCTTCGTAACAAATCATCCACAACCTGACCCTTGGCAACGGTTCTTTCCATCAGTTGTTCCATCCAAATTTCTGTCAACTTGCAAAGTCTACAAAAGGAGAAACCATAACTGAAAACAGAAACACGATTTGTGTTTTTCTTTCCACACGTAATGAACAAGACAATTTAAATGAATAATTCAGATAAGGGGAAAAAACGAGCCTATGAACCAGATAATTTTCAAAACAGGCCCGGATGGATAAGGTAAGATCAGAAAAATATTTATTTGATGAGTAGAAACATATTGAAGAGAAAAAAAGGAAGATCAGGTAGTAATTGGAACTGTCTAGATGCCAGACAGAACACCTTTGACTTCTCATATTTCTTTTCTTAAGAGTATTGATAGTAGATACAAGATATAACCCCAAGAAAATTACTATGACGGAATCTTATGCCATGCTAAATTATCATACCAGCATATCGAAAGCAAATAAAGTTTTGAAAGTACCTCGGATCATTTGAGCAAAGTAAGCGGTTGCAAAGAGCAGTGAATCCAACTCTTGTCTTATCAATCGCTCCATTGTGCTTCATCTTCAGAAGGACTTCCAAGAAGTGGTTTCCAATTTGTTCAAGTTGTTGCAAATCAAGCATTGCATTAGGTATTGTCAGCATCGAGGCATCAGGACATGGGTCTTCAGACTTCGAATCTGAGTAACTATAACCTGGTAAGGGAATTTTTCTTATGATGGTTCCTAGAAGAAGACTCACCTGGGGGGGGGAGAAAAGCCTCATATTAAATTTATGGTTATCATATAAAAAAACCTCCTAGTTTACTAAAATTCTTTTCCAAAAGGACTACAGACAGAAAATAAACAATTACCTCTTTCATAGCCAGCCAACAACCAACCATGACAATCTGTTCCGATGGTCTACTGTCCTGCACATGTTTTGAATTAATGCCTTCATCTTCTGAAGGTCTTACCACCTCCATTTCATCCATCAAGTAAACATCATCGTCAGCCATCTCATCCATGTCTGCCAGATACCAAGCATCTGCAGAAACCACCCAAAGTGCCAATGATGTTATTCGCACAAGAAGCTCCAGGAGCTTCTCCAATGCATGCCTCATTTCCGAAATGCTAGACAGGACTGCATCTGAATTCCAATCCAATTCCTCAAAAGTATACCGTAGGGTCAGCAAAACTCCATGAACAAAGCTGTTTTTGCAAGCTTCAGAAAGATTCCTCTCTCCCTCTTCCACAGAAGCATTCAGCCAATCAATTAGTGATTTTATATACTCTACTACAGGGGGCTTTGATTCAATAATTTGACTATCAACATTGACCAGCTCTGATTGTGATTGAAAACAAACAACATCAACAGAAGCTCTAAGTATCCATCCTAGCTCCAACACATACTTCCGGAACAAAAGCCTTAGAGTCAGAGCACCAGCGTCACTCTCTCTGACACGTGGACTGCAAACTAACTTCTTAGCCCAATTGATCACTTTCTGGACCATGTCCTTGCTTGATATCCCAGGAAGGGGGTTGGGAAAATATAGCAATATGCGGAAAGAACTCTCTCTCAGCCTGTCCCAGCTATCAATGATAGATCCAACTAATAACAACGTTGAATCAGGTAAGGTTATTCCTTTGCTATAAGGATAGAGAGAGCTTTCAGGACGAAGAGACCCATCCTTATCTTGAGAAGTCAGTGTAATAGGCCAAACATTAAGCATTATGAGTAAAAGATCCATGGCCATTATTTTTCTCTTATAAGGAGCAGAGGGATAGCATGAAAAAAAAAGAAAACAAGACAGCCATCTCATAAAATTAAAAAGATTCTCTGCCCTTTTAATTAAAGATTCTTCAATCCCTTTATTTGAGTATGCTCCATTATTATTGCAATCCAGAAGGGGTTGCCAGCTCCCCTGCTTAAGTTGTCTCTCCAAGGCTGTTCGAACCCGAGCAAAGAACTTTCTAAACAAGCTGGTCCACTTCATTTGGAAACCAGTTGAGCAACTCCTCATGTTCAACAGCACAGCTTCTTTCAAGAGCGTGAGTTCTAAACAGGAAGGAATACTAGAAGTCTTGGGATTTAAGAACAGAGACTCTGCAGCATCTACACGGAGTAACTCGTCAACATGTCTTAGTGCCAATACTAGCCATTCAACATGGACCTTAACCTTTATCCCCTTTATGGAGAAAAGAGCATAGAGTTTCACACTATCTGTCCCCAGCATACCATTTGTCTGAAGTGGTTGTGATGCATCCCACAAATCAATGTCGCCTTCAATTAGAGCAAGTGAACGGCATACCTTTACCAAGGACACTAAAACAGCTACTTGTTGCTCGACTCCCAGTTCTACATTTGTACCAGAGAGCTCGGGATATGACAGTTCATTTTCTGCCCCAATAAGCCCAACTGAGATATAAGCAAGCATAGGAAATATGCTATCTACATCAACTTCAAGTAGAACAGGCAAAGCATATGTGTTCACATTTGAACGAAGCTTTGAAACACCAGAAGCAAGTCCAAACAGAAAGGGAGGCAAACAATGCCCTCTATAAATCGCATAACCTTCCTCAATCCCATTACAGTTCCAACACTCATCACGCAAACACTCAAGGAAACATTTCAAAAATGTTGTAGCAGCACAGCACACATCATCATCAATGTAAGCTTGTACAATTTCAAACAGCAGATCAGGACTCATATCCAGTATAGTTTTTGCCCCCAGCCTCTTGGTCAACAAAGCTAACGGAACATATCTCCCCTTACAGCCTGTGCCTAGACGGAGAAGATCTGAAGCAATTTTTTGCAAGAAAGATTTTATTCTTTCACTTCCCTCTCCCCAATGAAGAGATGACTGAATATCTAAGAACAGATCAAAAATCAGATGAACTTGTTTCACCGTTTGACTTAATGGATCTTCCAAGCTATTCCATATGATCTTCAGTATCCGTGTCCCCATTTCTACTGGTATGGGTTCATAATTATTCGAGATGTCAGTAAGATTACTTAGCATTGAAGTCTTCATCTGTTGCAAACAAATTTGCAACACTGTCAATGCATGAAAATTAAAATGACTATCGATAGGGTTCTCACAATAATTACACAACTCAGGCAAAATCCCATCATACAAAATAGTCTTAACAGAGCCACAACAATTTCCATTTTCCTCATTAACATTCAAACCACCACTCGATACAACAAATTGGGAATTGAGTACAGCCCTCGAAACAGCAGTAAGAATCCCCCTAATCAAGCACAACCGACTCAAACCAGAAAAACCATTTATCTCAAAACACAAATCCCCTTTAAATGGAACCTTCAAAATCACATCTCTAAACTCACTTTCAAAACAATTAGTACCGCTGGAACTACAAGTAATACCATTAAATATAGCTTTAACAATAACCAAACCAAGCTCTTCACTAGTAAGACAAACTTGCAAAGCAGCACACAATGCCACTCCAGCCGCCACAAAGCAATCCCTAGTAAAAGCCATCGACTTCAACACACTAACCAAAACCCCCAAAACCCTCTCCATAAACCCCACCTCTTCAAAACACTTAAACGTCCCCGGAAACCGCTGGATCAAATAATACAAGCAAGACAAACTCTCTTGACATTGCTCCATAACAACCGGAGATGGCCTACCACCCAAATCCTCAATCTCCGAAAAAACACTATCTAATCCCAAAACAACATCCCAGCCAATCAAAACCGCACAATCACCAACAACACTAATCAAAAACCCTAATTTTGGCATCCCCATAATTGATAAAGCAACACGTGATAAACAAAACCTCTTTCTATTACTCCATTTCTTGTACTCCTCACATAAATCCCTAAAACACTCAACAATCAAAACCTGACGATCCTTGTTACTCACTTTTGATAAGCCAGAAATCAAAGTTCGATGTAAAGGCACTGAATTTTCCAGAAACAAAACTTCCACGTAAAAACGGCATGCCGTTTGAAGAATCGGAGTGTCGTTTTCGGTGTGTATTAGAGATAGGAGTTTGGTGAAGGAGGAAGCGAGGTTTTTGGAGTGGTTTACTTGAGAGTAAATTGAATTGAGTGAAATTAGGGTTTTGAGTTGGGTGAAGAAAAGGGAGAAGTTAGGGTTTAAGGGAAGGAGAGATTGAGAAAGCAAGGTGTCTGTGAAGGAAGACGGGAATATCACAGCACTGTATGTGTAGCGGTGGCGGTGCTGTAATGCGCGCCATTTCGCTGACATTTTTGAGAAGTTGAACTGGATTTTGGAGGCGGCTATGGTTGCTTTTGTGTGAGGAGAGAGAGCGAGGGGGTTGGAATACCATAGGAGGGTTTTAGCCTTAGGGCAAAGCTGGGCGTGTATTTTCTTTTTGTTTTAATTTTTTAATTTTTTTCTAAAAACAAAATCCCGCTAAAATAAATTGAAATCGAGTGTCTTGATAATAAGATGTAGGGTATTTTTGTAAAAATATTTTTTAATTAATTTTTATTTTTATTTTTAAGATTAATATAATCAAAATCATTGAAAAGTACATAAAACATATTAATTTAATTTTTTAAGTAAAAAGATTAAATTATAAAAACAAACACACCCTAGATATTTATTTTATACCACTATGGATTGCCACATTATTTTATTTCTCTTTTTCTCTTGAAACATTTTCTATTCCAATTATATATTTTCTTTTTAATTTTATCCTTTTACATTACGTTTATTAAAAATTGAATTTGATAATTTGTTTTCATTAGCTTATTATGAGGTTCTTGCGGTGTTAAAAAAAATCCCAATATTAAGTTAATATTTAATTTGATAAAATAAAATTCAATTTTATTGTTTAAAACAAATTGAGACTTAGGGGACCAAGTTTGACATTGAAACGAAAAAAGCAACCATTTTTTTTTCATACATGAGGCATGGAATTTAAAATTTTGGTCCATGAAGTTTTTTCGGTTTATATTTTTTAATCCTTTTAGTTTTAAAATTTTATATTTTGATCTAAAATTTTAATTTAATTATATTACAATCTCTGATTTTAAAAAAGAAAAGAGAGAGTTATTAGAAAACAAGGGAGAAGAGAGAAAATTATCGATTGTCCATATTTTGACAACTAGTTTCATTTAACAAGAAGAGTTCCATTAAAATATTTTTAACTCATCATATTGCTGAAAAATAATAGACAGGGTTCATAAATTTTCTTTGATTTAGGATTATTTTCATTTTATGTTTACTAATTAAAGTTTGTTTTTAGGTTAGATATCATTTTATTAAGGTTTATGATGCGTTCCTTGGGAGTTTTCATGTGGAAAAAAAATTAAAATGTACTTTTTATGTTTAAAGAGGCAGGATTTTTCGGCCACAAACCACTAGACAACATGTGTCATGTGCTTTCTTATAAAAGAAATGGAAGCACAACGCGTCATCCACCCATTTTAAGAAAAAAAAATAAGGATGACTTAACCTTTAAAGCATAGTTATTAAACCCGGCCCGGCCCGGCGGGTCGACCCGGGACCCGGTCGACCCGGTGGCTGGACCGGTCCGGGTTTAATAAAAGACCGGCTGTTGCAACAGCCTGGCCAAACCCGGGCGACCCGGCGGGTCGACCCGGAACCCGGGTGACCCGGGCGAACCCAGACGAGACCCGGTTTTTTTTTTTTTTTTTTCAAATGTGGGATTTGAAACCCATTAGTATATATACTCTATGTTTCCATGAAAAAAACCATGTTTTTTCAATGTGGGATAAAA
>Ga0307517_10006033_pt1 | contig 18048 bp, 5 predicted proteins | sample 23_EM_MG_FD_194515 | JGI IMG/M metagenome (GOLD analysis project Ga0307517, IMG submission 194515) | Populus trichocarpa ectomycorrhiza microbial communities from riparian zone in the Pacific Northwest, United States - 23_EM | ecosystem: Host-associated > Plants > Roots > Unclassified | place... | reverse complement strand
ATCGGACTGCAAATCCTGGAATGACGGTTCGACCCCGTCCTTGGCCTCGGGGAGTGGCGAGCAGCACGGAACTTTAATTAATCAAATGGCATAGGGGGACTTTCCTTTTGTTAGAAATCCACAGACAACATACTGAAACTTCCAAACCAAAGAAATGCAACATGAGAAGGAGCTTTTCTCGCGGATGTAACCCTTTCCCTATCGGTCGAGCTATTTCAAAAGCAGGTTCGCCAGGACCTGCTAGTGATGGAAAGACGGATAATGTTTAATGAGGGTTGGAGACAGGTTTCGAGTCGCCCCATTCAGTTGTCACTTTGGTGGTAAATCTATTGCTTAAGCGGTTCTGAAAGCAGCTGTCCGTACTCCAGAGGTGGGTCTTGACTGACTTTCCTTTAAGAAGGTGCCTTTTTTTCTAGCCTTCTTCCATACAGCCATCGGAATATCTGCTTACCATGGCAGATGCCCCTTTCTTCTTTAAATCAAGGTTTTGGAGGTTGAGCAGACTGGCTGGTGCTGAAGATTGTTGACAGTGGGATTCGAGCCCACGCCCTTTCCGAATAGAATCTTTGTCTGCCTCTTTGCACCAACTCGGCCACCTCAAAATGGAATTCTCCGGGAGTGAATAATAGCTAAAGAAGAAGAGACAGTGGTATAGAGGCATTTTATTTACCGCCTTTAGTTTGTATTTCTAGTTGTGATGATATATAATCCCCATTCTCTAGCCACTATTATCAACAAATAAACAATTTTTACTTGTAGAGTAGTTGTACTTGGTAAATTTTTGCTTATACACTCAAATTGCCGGGCATGAATTTTATCAAACTTCATCACTTGTACATTTATGAAGAAAAAAAATCCTCTTCGAATGTTCGGACTTTCTAGTCTGGAAATCTTTAGTGGAAAATCTCAGATATTAATGTTTATGATATGCTACTTTGGGTACAATTTAATGCCATTTTTAGCATAACAGAATCTATTAAAAAAACAATGTAATATGAAAAATGAGAAGACATGCCACTGGATAGTAGAAGCACTTGATATAGCACAGTTTGGGTAGCTAGGTCTGCTACACAAATTTAAAACTGCAGAGATTCATTTTTAAGGCGTGAATCCTTTTCTATTAATGGAGCTGCATGGCTGGAAGATTTAAACCCATCCTTAATAGCAACAGATATGAAGTTAATACACTGCTGGCAGTTCCTGTTAGATTCCGAGGTCTCAGTTCATTTATACTGTCTTGTTCGAGTAACCAAAAAGAGATCAGACTATTACACGATACTTCAGGACATGTTTTTTGTGAGGGGATATGTCTATCCTTTGATCAAGCTATTGTCTCTCCTTTCAGTGTATTTCTGTACAATTTATGCCAGTGGAGCATGCTATACATTTCTCCTGAATATTTATTTTCCCCTTTTTTTTTCTTTACCTGGTTCACCTGGGGCAATTTTCATATTGCTAATGTTCCTTCACTGAATTGGTTTTCATCTGATGAATCCAAGGACTGCGTTTTGGGTTTAGTCATGACACGAGAAAATCCATACCCAAGAGAACTTCCACTACTTTCACATAGCTGCAAAGGAACACTTCCAAATGTCAAACTATTTCAACGAAAATGGGGTTTTAAATTCTACACTGATGAATTGTGCAGATGACTGGAATTTAAGAAGAAAAAAAAAAGAAAGAAAGAAACAGCGTTGATTACCTCAGTAAGCTCAGACAAATGGCGGGTTCTAAATTCGTTGATGGTGGCTGCAATCTCTGACATGGGCAGTTTAGCCTAAATGGGAGAGGAAAACCCAAATGAAAAAGGAACCATAAGAATGTTAACGGGGAGCTGTGGCCAAACGAGTACAGCTATATGTTCATCTCGATGCCAGAATTGTTTGTTATATTGTTGACTTGCAGCCTTATACAAACCAATTTTTTGTTGCACTTGGCCAACTCAAGCAATCAGATTCTACATTTCGGATATTTCAATATATAACTCATATGAATGGATATTAAAATAAAGCCAATCCAACAGACTCGTTTGGACTGCATGAATGGCATTTTAGCTCCAGATGGTTTTGACATAGAAAAAACATAGAATTTCCAGTGACACGCGACTCAAGAAGCAAGCTGTTACCTGTGCAAGAACAGCAGCAGCCAACTGTAGACTTGGTTCCAACGTTTCGGGGACAACCTGTAAGAATTAGTTGTTAACAGGGTGTGATTAAGTTGTTTTATAAATCAAAGGAAACTCAATAAAAAGCTATATCAGAAGTTTTATTGAATATTACAGCTGAAGCACCAGCCTTCTCCAAATTAAGGCCATGATCAACATCATGAGCACGGACAAATGTCTTCACATTGGGAAAGTACTTGCTCAGAGCCCAGACAGTTCTATAATTTGCACCAGGTGTATCTAGAGTTATTGCTGCAGCACATGCTCTTTCAGCACCGATTTTATGGAGGACCTAACCACATAATACAAAACACATCAAATGTTGAAACACCACATAAGTAGCCCATGATGCATTTAGCTTTACCTCTCGACTACCAGCATCTCCAAAATACACAGGAAGATCCAGGGCACGGCCTGCTGCCACTCTATCACTGAAAAAAGTAAACTTTTAACAACCAAGACACTTGCAACATCTCTCCACTCATAGTCAAAAAAAAATATCCAAACAATAATATGATCATATCCTGGCATAAACAAAGTAATAAGAAAGGGAATATATTTCCATTCTTTTCTGAGTAGCAATCGTACAACATGATTTTGCAGCATACCAAGAAACACAAGAACCACTGTAGCTGATATCTAAATCCAAGTAGCAAAATGGTAGCTAAGACCAACTTTTTAATTTCTATTGAAGCCTTTGATAAAGATATGCTGTTTAGAAAGAAACCAAGTGATAATTTGTAGGTGGAAAGAAAAAACAGAAATTCTTATAGACAAAAATACTACTTCAATAGGGTGAATAGGCAATGAACCAAAAACACAAACATTCTGAGATAACATCAGAACATTTGCAGGCAGTCTTTCTCAATCTTTGGCTTACCTCCTCACATCAAGAGCAACAAATGGAATTAATCGTTCTGAGAGAAGCTGCGCTATAATCTGGCAAACCCAAATGAATGTCATGATCATTTACATTAAGAACTAGAAAACTTCAGAATATTAGCCACTTTAACGAACACGACAAATCAAATAAGATATGTATCAACCTGGCCAACACGTCCAAATCCACAGATAATAATATGATCCTGCAAATCATCTGTCTGTAAACAAAATCAAACCAAGAGAAAGATTAATCATTAAGTACTCTGTATAGTTGTCAAGCAAACCTTTCATCACAAACATCTAATCTTACACAGCTGAGAAAAATATAACTATTGGGTGGTTGCTACTTCCTGAATAAAGGGGAGGATAGTGCTGGAAAATGATGTTTAAAAGAACTCAATATGGAACAAGAAGAAAAAACCCTGGGGTGCCAATGAACTATAAAGAATAAAAGTTTTCCTTGTTATATGGGATGCAGCTATTTGTTTCCTAATGGTTATGGAGATAAATGAATGACCTGATTTTGCAGTAGCGTTTACACCATGACTAATGCAGTCTCACCAGCATAAAAATGACGTCATACAAATATGATCAAGAGAATGAAACTACAGCGAAAAACAAACCACAATTTTGCCACTTACAATTATTGTTATAAAACTCAGAGAGTAAGAAATTCCAGGCACTTCAAAGCATAGCATAGTTATAAGACCTAATCTAAGGCTCAGTCGTGGGTAAGGCAGGTTGACCCACGGGTCAAAGGGTCAACCCAAGCTTTGACTCAAAAAAAAAAAAGCCTTAAACAATGTTGTTTTTGTAATAACAAAAAAGACCAAGTTTTTTACTCGGACCAGGCCAAGCCCCAGATTGGTGGGTCACCGGGTTGACCCACCAGGCCAAGCCCCAGATTGGTGGGTCACCGGGTTGACCCACCAAGCCAGGTATTATAACTAGGCTTTAAAGGCAAAACAAACAGATTCTGATCTGGATATGCAAGGGAAAATGGATGTTTTGAAAGCACATCTACAAAATTCATGCACTGCACTTACGCAATTGAGAGGTTGCTTATTTTCACTATTCATTGCCCCTCCCATAAGTGGCAATAATGAAAACATATTTTCTCAGGGACACATCACTCAAGTAGCATCATATTTGCCAAATGATAAGGATGCTTCAGTAGTTTATATGAAACCTCCCATGTTTCACAATTCATCATATCTATCTAGTTGTAACTCAGTATCAAGCTCAGTAAACTACCAGTAGCAAGGTTTGAACTTCGACCCAGATATCACTAAGGGCTAAAACTGACTTTCACAATATTAGCTATCAATTCATATGCTAGTGACCTTACCTCGCTCTCAACTGGTAACAAACTACGAACATCATGCTGCTCAAAGCGAGAGGCTATTAACTGGCCGCCAGCAGCTAGCCATGGTGTCATGGCCATTGAGATCCCCACCACAAGAAACAATAAAGATGATAACTGAGGAGACATTATACCCTGCAGATGACAATAATTAGGTAACCCTTGTACAGGAAACAAGCTTTTTATTATCAATATTACTTTCAGTTTAATTAGTGAAAATTATCCAGTCCTGATATTTTCCTTATCAAATATCATGACTGAGATATTTTCCATATCTCAATATCTTTTTGAAATGTAACAAAGACATTTTGAAACAACAACAAATACACAGAAGATATTAAACACATAGGCCAACCAATTAGTGGACTTCGTATAAAACACTACAATGCCTTGTTGAATTACTGCCGACAAACACATTAAAAATTTATGCAACAGAAAAAAAATGTAATAATTAGGAAAGGATACCTGATTAACAGCTTCACCAAATGCAACAAATGCAAATTCTCCACCCGGAGCAAGAAGAAGACCAACCCTTATTGCAGATATAATTGAAACACCAAAAACCCTGCCAACTAAAGCAACCAACACGGTCTTGCCACCAATTAAAAGTCCTAATGATCCCATAATGACAGGAAAATTTGAAACCAGAAGTTTTGGGTCAATAGACATTCCAACCTGAGAACACAAAAGGGCAGATGTTAACAGGTAATTATTGAGGGTCAACTTAGTTGCATCATCAAAGTAGCAAAAATCATACAAGTTCAACGATTAACATATCATCAGTCTAATAACAGAAGCAGTGCTATAAGTCGTATAAAAATACAGTAAAAAAAAATTGTTTGAAGAACGGACTTTCAGAGGTGGCCTGTTCTTCCAGTACAAAGAAGAAGATTTCACATGTAATCCTTTTTTGTTATGAAAGGCCGACAAGTGACTTATAAAAGAATTAAAACATTAAAACGAGAACTACAAGTAGTAAAAGATAGATCTTAAACAAGACTGCATTTTTTAAACACCTACCGTCATGAAAAAAAGACCCAATAGAAGCCCGCGATATGGGGCGATATCTGATTCAACCTGCAAGGAAAATTCAGTTTCCGCAAGAAGCAAACCAGCCAGAAAAGCCCCTAACGCCATGGAAAGTCCAGCCTGTTCTAGGAAAAAGATAATGGCACAAATTCATTAACAACAGTGACAGTAATAACAATAAGATTAAATAAAACATGTTCCAGCAATCTGAGAAGCATTTCCATACCCTGGCTGTAAGGAGACTGGTCCCCAGAATAACAAGAAGTGTGTTGGCTGAGAATATCTCTGCATTTTGATTTTCTGCAATTTGTTTATAAATTGGTCGAAGCAGCTACAAAAATCACAGAAAGGGAATATCAGCACACTGTTCAGATGACACCACGCATTGCCACCTTGTGTAAAAAGAATTCCCAAAAATTCCAATCAAGACCGTAGAATTGGTAAGTTTAAGATATAACTTGCATCAAAAGGAGAAATGCCATAATCTAGAAAATATAAGACTTACCAATCTTCCACCAGCAATTATCGCAGTGATGGCAACTGCTGCCTTGACAGCTGCCATCCCAAGAGCTTCAGCAATTGCTTGAAAACCAACCTGGAAAGCAGCAGATCATATCACTTATAATACCAACATAGGAGGCAACGCCAGCAGGAATGACAATATCAGAAAAGGCAATTTAAATTATCAATAACTTTATATGCATTCTACAAGAAATAGAAGATAGATTTTGCATTTTTTATGGTTGATCTTTCAAAAGCAGATGCTATTGAAAGAAAAGGAACACACTAAAAAGTGCATCCAGAACTCCAGATCCTGCCTTTATTATCTCCAAAGTATCCTGTATGACTCACACACTGACAAAACATCACAATAACAAACTTTTTATTCATTGAGCAACTCACTAGTATCCGAGTGGAATTATGAACAGGGATGCTGCATTTGGCTTCCTTTCTGTTTTTCTGTAAATCTTAAGAGACCTATTTTATGTTTCTTACTAAGTCATTGTAAAATGGGCACATAAAGCTCGAAATTTTGCTTCACATGATATTGATGTTTGTACTTTTGCATATAATAGCAAGGAACACTTTTCTGCTTCTTCTCTCGCTGTGTTACCCTCTGTTCTTTTGGTAGGTATTATTGTTTATCAGCAAACAAGGTATCTTGAACAAGTGTTTTACTAATAGTTGGCAGGGCTAAATAGTCCTATTGTCTTGTAGTTTCTATTTCTCAGATTCTGATTTCACATTAGAAGATGCCTTATCCACCTTGTCATGATTGTAACATCTCTTCCATCAAATAAAACCTTGTTTTATCAATAAAACTCATTCTTGTTTTTCACAGAATTCAGAGAGTTTCAGCAATTTGTTAGTAGTCATCAAACAGTTTAGTTTATTATGATTTATCATATGCATTGCATTGGGATCTTTGTAATATCTGTACCTGCTACAAATTTTTAAAGTATATAACTAAGTTTCTTTGCAACATGGATAATTCCATTGGATCATTCTATAGTCATTTATCAATAAATAAATAGACAAATTGACTCCATTTGGGATATGAACTGATATGTAGTGCAGCATTTGTGTCACTTCAAACAATCAATTAACTGAATTAATGCTTAGCTTCCAATTGAATGTAAGGAAGGTTGCTCATTATAAGTCATTGATTATGACCCATAAAATAGCAGAAACATTTGCAAGTTTCTTTGACTTTCAAAGCAAAACGAAATCAAAAGCTCACCACCATATCAACATATAAACAAACGAGTATTGAAATTTACCCCTCCTTTGGATGAATTTGGTGAAATAAGGGGTATGAGTATTAGCAACACCACAACAGCCAAATCCTGAAAAGAATAAACAAGATCAAAGATTCCACTGCAACAACATGACTACATAAACATGAACATTGATTAAAAGAGATCTCAAAGAAATTACATGGAGAAATTTCTACCCCACAAAAGATTGGGAATTTTTTACATGATTACAGGTGTAATTTTTACTATAACGCACGGTGGTAGAATTATAGTCTCATCTTGAATATTATTATGAGACAGATGCATATGATATTCATACAAGAAAGTGAAAGCATAAGGAACTAATCCTATGGCATAACATGGTCATCAAGAAAAAGAAAAAGAAAAATGCCACTAATAAGACAAAATCTTTTTTCTTTTCTTTTTTGGGAACTGTGGAGTAACCTGGAATAGTAGGACAGAGAAAGTAGCACGTCCATGACGTGATGTGCTCTCACCTCGCTCTTGCAACACCTGCAAATTAAGACCGCCATTTATCAGTTCTCTTGTCCATCAAAATAAGTATTTGGAGATTTCACAGACAGGCCCATGGAAGAATTGAGCCTTGATCAGAAGCTCATTTTCAGTTAGAGGAGTCTGGCACAATTACAAGTGTGCAATTATAATATTGACAGATTACATCCAAAACATGACTTGAATAAGTAACAAAAATGTTAGATATGCAATCAAAATGCTGATATTTTAGATGTTCAAATATGCAATTGGTGTTAGTTTAAATTTACCACTTTGCTGGGTGCATAACGACGTTGTTGACACTAGATAATATAGAAGGCTAAAATATTTTGGTCTAGGAAGCTTGTAGTTGATCAGGAAAATTATATTTCCAGAAATGAGGGAGTCTTAGTTTGAGAAAGCTGAAATGCTTGAATTTAAAGAAAATTCTGCTACCTGTAGAACAACAGCAGTGGAAGATAGTGCCAGGCCATTTCCAATGACAATTGAAGCAGGACCAGGCAGCCCAGAAACAAAATGTGCGACCAAACCAACAACCACTGCTGTCACCAAGACCTGCATCATGCACATTGAAAATGGAAGATAACAAACATATAAATAGAAAGCTCGGAGAAAAGATGGATTGAGCAAATGAAAATGAAAAAAAAAGGGGGGGGGGGGGGTGGTTGGTTTCCAAGTACCTGAGCGGAGCCTAATCCAAAAACATATTTCTTCATGGAACTGAGCCTTTCAACAGAGAGCTATAAAAGACAGAAGACTGCTTTAGCATCAATCTTTTAAATTAGGATGAATCTTAAATTCAAGCCACAGAATCTAGATGTACACCTCAAGGCCAATATTGAATAGCAAGAAAACAACTCCAAATTCAGCAATCGCCTTTGTACCATGCACATGACGGATGATAGAGAGACCATATGGGCCAATCAAGATGCCAGCAGCCAGGTATCCAAGGACAGGACTGCCTGGAATTGCAGATCAGAAGACAATCAGTGAAACAAGATCATACAAATTTCCAATTTCGTTTTGGAAAACAACAAGCTGACATAAATATAGATAATTTCAGGAAAGCATAATTGATTATATGGTGGGGAAAAATTCCTAACAGAGGTACTAAGGAAATAATAATAAAAAAGGAGTTAGAAATTTCACATTGGAACACTAGATAAAGGTACAAACTTATTTTTATACTAAATATATTGATGTCACCTCCAGGAATTTTCTGAAATATAGGCACAAAAATAACACTAGCAAGCAGCAACCACAAAACATCAAAGAGAGATGCTTCCTCTTCATTCATCTGTCAAAACAAGGAACCAGGTTAGGAAGTCAAGTATACATGCTTGACTTCAGATCCAAAGCAGAAGTGCAGGGTAGTATGAACTTATGCCTCTTGATGAGGAAGCATTGCAATTAGTTTTTTGAATCTCTTCGGGAGTTTCTGAATATGTTGAATCAGAGGCTTTGCATTTGATGAAACTTCTTCAATGCTAGTCGTGACAATATCTGATTGTTGAAGCATCTGAGGACTCCTCTCCACTCGATTAGAGTAGAAGGCAAATCTGTACACAGTTCAGTACGCTGTGATAAAAAGAAGGCAACTTCTACACTACATGTAAGAGTCTATTAACAGAAGCAGATAGTGAGACATGAACCTATTGAAATAGCCTTCAGAAACCTCTAGATCATCATAACCAAGATGTAGTTTATTTCTCTATTGGAAGTTGCAATAAAGCAATATGCAATAGATACCAAGAAAGGCCTTGATAAGGAATCAAATTTTCATGGCATTTTGTGATTACCTCTGCTGATGCACCTTTACGATCTCATTTTATTTATAACCTGAAAATATTTTTTAGTATCTTACATTCATTGGAACAGGTTACATGTGTCTTAAAGGAGGACTATTAACAGTGATGAAAATAAAATTAAAGAGCAACAGTAATACATACCCTGTTCCAAACAGCAATAGGCCAAGAACAAGTTGGGGCAATTGCTTTCTTGCAGACTCCATGAGGCCCTGAAAAACCGATGCTGCTGTCACCTCTGTCTCATCTCCACTGAAAGAGAAGAAGGATGCAGAAAAGAAACGAGAAGATTTCATCAACAATGCCTTGGGAGCGCTGAGAGGTGAAGATGAACTCTCCCAGGTCAAGTCCTTCTGTATTTCCTGCTTTTTTGTTTGATCGCCGCTTTTTGACTTTTCAGCTTCTGCTTCAGTATCTTTATTAGAGTCCAAGCTCAATTTTCCATTCTCATGGTCACTAGAATCATCGGATAGATATAGCTCTTCAGAACTCTGGCTAGTTTTATCAGATAGTCTATCTATTGAAGGCTCGCCAACTAAAACATCACCATTCACAGTCATATCTCTTTCTTTCTCAACATCAGAAGCACTTCCTCCACCCATCTTCTGCTCCTCGATTACAGCCTCATCACCAGATACATACCCCCGGGCTGTTTCCTGGATATCAACACGAGAACTAGCGAGAGATTTCTCTGCTTTTTTTAATGCAATCTCTGCATCATTCACTCGTTGAGTAGCCTCAAGTTCAAAGGCAACAGCTTGCTCAGCTAGAAGCATAATGTTTGCAACATCCTCCTCTGCTTTCAAAGCATTCATTTGTGCTTTCTCAGCTTTCTCATTCAACACGCTTACTTCATTTTGCAATGCTTCCTTTTTACTTTGCAAGCGCCTCAACTCTGCTTCACAATTTGCCAAATTTGCCTGGCAATCCCTGATATCATTCTGAGCAGCCAAAATTGTCTCATAATCTTCTTTACCATCATTTTCCGCATCACTCTCTCCAGAACCCTCCAATGAATCAACCCTTTCTTTCATAGCTTTTATTGACTCCACTGCCACCTTAAGCCTTGCCTCAGCCAAAGAAAGAGCCATTGTTGCTTTTTGAGCAGCTTCTTTAGCAACACCCTCCTCGTTCACAATATCCTGAATCAAATCAAGTGTTGAGTTAACATCATTCCAAGCACTTTCAGCCTCATCTTGCAAAGCTATTGCAGTTTCTGATATACTTTGCGCCTTTTCCTCAAACATCGTACTATTAAGCTGTGCAACTTCCAAATCCCTCGTCGCTTTGTGTAACAATTCCTTCAACTCATCCAAATTCAGCGCCTCCACCACCACCCCAGTCTCCACTTCTTTTTCTCCTCTTCCATCCCCCTCTCCAAAGCCACTATTAGACCCTGCTCTCAAGCTCTCATCATTACCCTCTCCATTTTCTACATTTCTACCATTCCCATCAATATATGCTAACGAATCATTACCTTGACACCCCAACTTAACACTTCTCAATCCCTTAAATCCATCAATAAAATTGCAAAACAACGGTTCACTTGAATACCCACCAACACGCAAATGACTATGAATTCCACGACCACCACCATATGCAAGAACACTCTTCTTTAATTTCTTTGAAGGTCTTTCTCTCGAAACAATCTTCAAATCAACATCATTATACCCATAACTTCTATATCTAAATCTCGAATGTAACCCATTGGACACCTTATAATCAGTACCTTGTGTTCTGTAAAATGCATTTGTTTGCTGAAAATTACACGCGAACTCCATTCCCTATTGTAAAACAAACAATCAAACTCGCTTAAGCATTTAATCAAACACCTAGAATCAATCATTAAAAAAAAAAACAAGAAGGAATGGAATTAAGAGCAAAAAACTCTTATATAAAAAAAAGAGCAAAAACCCATTTGTGCATACAAATAAAAATGAAGAGAAAACGAAACTAACCGGTCAAGAGGACTCGAAACTATGAGAAAATCAATGGCGGAGTTTGCTAGGGTACAAAATGACACGACAACACAGACTAATAAACATATCAACTTGTGGGTTTTTTATTTATTTATTTAATCAAGAAAGGCAGAAAGGAAGGAGGGAGAGAGCTTGAAAGGAACTGTCAACAAATATTAATGTAGTAGTGGAGCTCACCTCTGAATTTTTCTTTTCTTTTCTTTTCTTTGTTTGGAAAGTGAGAAAATAAAAAGGGAAATTATTTGGTAAGGGAAGGAAATTCAGTTATTGGTGGATTATTTTTTAATTTTTTTTTATGTTCCTCGACCAAGATGCAAGTGTTCCGTTAAACAATTATTTGTAATATTAATATATTAAAATGATTTAAAAATATTAAAAATTAATTTAAAATAAAAAATATTTTTTAAAACAACACGGTAACACTGGAATAACTTGATTTTTTTATAACATTTTTATATTAAATTTACGTTGAATAATCAAATTTTTTTATAATTTAAATGATTTTAAAAAATAAATAAATATAATCTAAAAACATCATAGGAAAGTCCCTAGAGAAAAAACAATATGATAAAAATTTAGAGAAAAATCAAAAAGTTTTAATTAGACAACTATAAACAAGAGTTTAGGAACTAAGTTATACAGATTTTCAGACATGAAGAAGTAATTTATAATTGTATTCGAAACCCAGGGACTAAGAAAAAATCTGCACTCGTGTTTTTTCTTCCTTCTGTAACTCGGGGGAGGTGAGAGACACGCTAAAAAGTCTTAATGTCTCAAGTATATCCTCCAGGGGGGTAGCATCCAGCAAATCACGATTCAGGGGATGTTTACAAGCTGAATATGTTTTCCGAAATTTAAATTATTTTTTAATGTTTTTTGAATTATTTTAATATAAAAAATAAATTTTAAAAAATAAAAAATATATATTATTTTAATATATTAACATTTTGCAAAAAACAATATCTACTATATCTTCAAATATCAACTTCATAAACTTTAAGGAGATTCATCTTGATAAGCGTTAAGAAGGTATCAGGAGGTGTTTGATCGCAGGGTTGTTTTGTAAAATTTTAAAAAAAAATTTAAATTATTTTATGTTTTTATATATTTTTATATTATTTTGATATATTGATATTAAAAATAAATTGTTTTAAAAATATTTTAATATATTTTTAAATAAAAAAGCATGACACATGTCACTATCACATACACCCCTTTTAATGATCATGTACTTCTTTTATTTTTATTTTAAAAAAAATGCCCCTACAGTTCCCTATATTTCAAGTTCCTCGCTTCCTCCTTGTCGTTAGTCTCTTTTTTTCCAGTCTTGCTAACTAGCCATTAACTAAAAATCTAAAATTCAGTTATAATATTTCAAATCAAACCTGAAATAAATAATTTTATTATTACAGTGATTTAATCTACAGTAACTTTTTAGATTTTTGAAAACCATTATAATATGGATATTATTATTTAATATTTTAGCTATAATCGTTTGATTCACTCACGTTATTGTATAAATCGATGGATTGTATTTTAGTTTTGATTTCGTTATCATCGATAGTAAAGTCAATGTTTCTGATGCAAATAGAACTGGGAAATCCATGTTTATGGATGTTAAATAGCTGGATTTATACACTGGCAGAGAGTGGATCAAAATCATTTAATAGTTTTTATTCCTTAGTTTTACCGGATGATTTTACTTTATTTTCTTACTAATGTTTTAGGTTTTCAATGTAGATATTGTGTTCATAGCAGTCCTACAATATTTTTCAATCTGTTTTTTTTTTTTAATTATTGATATTAGTATTGGTATTGGTATTGGTATTGTGGTGCGGTGATGTTATTTTTAAAATTATTTTATTTTTTAAAATTATTTTTTTATTAATTTGATATGATAATATTAAAAATAAAAATTATTAAATTAAAAATATTATTTTAATATATTTTTAAAAAATTACAAAATCGAGCTTCCAATAAATATAATATTAAATATTGAAATTAAAAAAAAATTAAATTCATGAGACTAGTATATAATCTAATATAAAAAATACAAAGTATAATTTCTGAAATAATTTAATATTAAAAAATAAAACTTGAAAAAAAAATAGCTTCTTAAACAGTGAAATTAAAATTAAAAAAAAAAGTAGAAAAGAAAAGTGAAAACAGAAAAGAAAAAAAAATATAAAACACTATTAGAATAATATTTTATGGTTGTAGCTATAATGTTAATGCATTCTTCAATCTACATTAGTTGATAATTCATGGGTATCCTTGTTGTTCTTTTTTATTATTATTTTTTATTAATATACTTGTCACTGTTGTTTGTTAGTATTGTTGTACTAGATGTGGCTTGTGGGTGGGCTGAATTCTGAATTTTTTTCAACATAAAAAAATAATTGAGTGTTGTCAGCTTGTTTTAAAGAACTATAAAAAATACATGGCTAAAGTCACGGAGTCCAATAAGTTAATCTTATTTAATTACATGATAAAAAATAATAATAATAAACAAGTGTTTTTTTTTAAATAATCATGATGATATGGACAAAAAAATAAAAAATAATTATGAAACACAATCCTCAACAATCTAAATGTAAGATAAAATTAAAAAAAAAATTAACAAAAAGGACAAAAAAAAAAGGACTCGGGCAAGTCCACCAAATCCTGCGAGTTGGATTATGCGAACAAGATAACCAAATCGAAAGCAAAACAGAAAAATTTACAAAACTCAATTATCAAACTAACTCAATGTTGAAGGACAAAAACGAAAAATATTCAATTTTTTTTAAAAAAAACTTGAGCCAACTCAAATTACCCCGTCAAACTCGCTATCTAAATCATGAGACCATGATAACCTGAAAAGAAAAACAAATAAAATAATTGAGATTAATTTCCAATAAATCAAATATTTAAGGTTGTGGTTGAAAAAGGAAGGTAGTGTTAAAAAAAGAATATATAAAAAAAAATCAATGTCAACCTAAATTAACATTAAACTCGTGATTTAGGTTGTGTGATCGGGATAACCATGTCAAAAAAATAACATTTTAAACTCATGACTCGAATTATGTGATCGGGATAACCATGTAAAAAAATCATGAAATCCAATTCTAAATCAACTCAATATCAGATAATAAAATTGAAAAAAATAAAACAAACATAAAGCTCAAATTAAAAATCAAAATAGAAATCAAATCTGAAACCAAGCAAGATGACATGACATCTTTATTTTTTTTTAGTAGATTAGCACGAACCTAAAGAGGGAGGGCAAAAGAGAGATGAGAAGAGAAAAAAAAAAAAAGAAAACAAGGGCCAACTCATACATGGATCACACCACCTCTTTGTGCGTCGCTTCCAATACTACCAAGGAGACCAATGTTTGAACATCGTAGAAAGCTGCATGTGCCGCCATAACACAATGACTAGCTTCCACACACACCAACAAAGTTTTACTGCTTGTATACCCTTGCTCAATGTATTTGTTTTAATTTTGATATCTTAAATCTTAATTGTTTCACATTAATATAATTTTATTATATTTTTTTAAATCAAAGATCAACCGAGTTTAGGAATTTTCCAATGACAAAAAAAAGACATGAGCTCTTCCCTTGATCACACAAATTAGTCATTGATTTTATATTAAAAAAAAAACTAAACATTTGTTTAAGCTTCAAATTCGATCTTCAAAGAAGGTCTAATTCTTTTAAACTAATAAAATTGAATTTTATTTCTCTAAACTGAGAATCAACTGAATGACAGAATATTTCTCTAACAACATGAGATCCTATAAGTAAGAATAGAAAAAACAAATTTTCAAGACTAATCACAAATCAATGCAACATTAAAGAACCAAATAATAACAAAACAAATTAAGGGATCAAAAAAATAAAATCTTAAAGACTAAAAGAAAGAGAATTACTATTTTAATCCACATTAATTTATCTGAGAGGGCACAATGAACCACTAACCCCTCTTAGTTTTTCTGATTATAATAATAATAATATTTGAAATCCAACATAATTCTGTTCTTCAATCTACATTTTCAAGGGAGCTAGCTGGAGCTGGAATGTAAATTTGCATGGTAGAGAGTTGAAACTCTGGCATCCATAGAAAACGCAAGCCATCTGAGCAAAGAGCTGAGATCAATAAATGTTGATACTGGTTCCTAGGATTTGGGTTTTTCATTTGTATCCTGTTGCCAAGAGTATTAAATTGCAAGAGGAGGAATTTGTAAAAACTAGTGCAATTCAATATCCTGTAGCAAGGCATCTGTAACATTAGATAGTCAAATCCAAAAACAAACTTTGAACACAATCCGGCAATAATATTCAACAACATGAAAACTCAAAGCAGTCCTGGCAACTTGAAAAGATAGCAATGCAAGAAAACATGATGTGCTTTGTTTAAGATTGCTCTTCTGGCTTTTCCTCCTCCACAGCAGCTCCTTCCTCTGGGTTTGACCCGGCCAGTTCAGGAGGTGTGGAATTTGATCTCTTGTGTGCAGCTGATGCAAGGACATGGCTGTAGGTTCCCTTTTCCATGAAGAGCTGAGCGAAGTGGACCTTGCAGTAGAGGACTCCATCAAGAGCAGCATAAGATGAATGTGTGAGTGGACATCCACCATGAGCACACCTGAAGCATGTCTTGTGGTAACATTCTCCCTCCATGGTAACCTATGTCATCAATGGTTATAGCACATCTGTACTTATTCCAGATTATCATAGGCATGCCTATTAAATAACAGAGACTTGAAAACATTTCTCAGATAGATCCATCTATAATAGATAAGATGTACCTAAGAATATGTTGGTCATTTATCTGATAAATGTAGGGGTATAAATAGCACACAGGTCTTTAGGACCTAATGGATTTATTTAAGTTCAGAGCTGAAAACAAACCTTCTCCAATGGGTACACTGTTTTGCCGCAAGCGGAGCATTTGTCTTGGGTTCCACAGAACACTGAAGATAGTTTGCTGGGGATCCTAGACTGTAAAAATACACAGAAATTATAGTGTTATTACAAGTCATGGAAGAAAAGGATAAAATCTGAAAACTAGAATGTATTTTGAAATATCCCAGAAAAATATCATTCATCAGGATGGTTTCCAAATGCCACCATAAATCAGTTGACGGGACATCCAAACACAGCCTAAGCACTTAAAATGGAGATTATGAATATTCTACCAGGTCATGAGTCCTCTCGGGCTTCCCTGCAAGAAAATGTCGTCAAATTGTTAATGTATATGGGAAAAAATCAATCAAACAATGGCATCTCATCGAAACAGTACTATAAGAGAATTGAATAAAGGACACATAAAAAAAAAGATACCACCTTTCTGAAAATTCTTGCTGAAATCTCCACCCTCCTTGAAAAGTTGCTCAAAATGAGTCTTGCAGTAGAGGACTCCATCCATGGATGAGTAGTTGCTCATCTGCCATGCGCAGAATTATTTTCAATTGTGGAATATCATTTGTCACAACTCCGAAGCCAAAAAAAAAAAAACAATGAAAGGCAACTAATTACTAATCCGTGAATTGGAAACTCCACCAATGGTGAATGTTGGCTTGCTTTTTTCCAAACCCAGTTGATCAATCTAGCTTGTAACACATGAACATTAATATAATATGTTTTAGCCTTGAAGGGGAACCCTTATTGCACAATTGTTTTAGATAAATATAAATTCCCATTTAAATAACACTAAGATTATAAAGAAAAAACTATAAAAAGAAGAACAGGAACGAGAAGCAGAGCATAAAGGAAGGGAGAGGAAAACATACCACAAGAGTTCCTTTGCAGTGGCTGCATTTGAAGCAGGATTTATGATAAGGCACCCCTTCAAGAGACATCATATCAACAAAATAAACAGTCTTATCACAAGCCTTGCACTTATCCAGGGTTCCCGTGAATGCCATTGTTCTTTCTTTTTATTCCTCTTTCCTTGTATCCTTCAAAATGATCCTGGAACTCGGGAAATATTTTTGTGTTCAAGTTGTCTGAGAATCTAAGAGGTGTCCGAACAATGAAAAGCACCCTGGGGTTGTTCTTCGTTCCCTCCTCAGACACATGGAAATTAAACAAAGAAGTCTCTCTCTTGTCAAAACAAAACTAATTTATACCAAGTTCGTCACAAATTCTTGGCTTCTCTTGCAATGGAGAAAATTGCTTTGGATCGACCTGTGTAAAGCGGACACGTGATTGGAGATCCCAAACATCTATGAGATAAAAATGTTAATTATCTAATTGTGGATGTAAACCTGTTGGATTGGAGTAAAAAAAGGTTTGGTGCTCTGACTTTTTCTGGAGAAGAATTGTAAGGGGGGCAAAATGGGGGGAAACAAAAAATTAATCATGAAAATGAAAAACCAACTGTTATTGCGATTTGACATGATGGCTGTTGATTTATTTTTCAAGTAAGGATGAAGATGGAATTTTAAGGTGTGATATTTTTTTATTAAATATTTTTTTATTAAAATAATATATTTTTTTATTTTTTTAAATTATTTTCAATATCAAAACAATAAAAAAATATTTTTAAACAAAAATAAATTTTTTAAATT